>Ga0307443_1001456_pt1 | contig 13955 bp, 12 predicted proteins | sample SalMarSW160220MG_FD_202148 | JGI IMG/M metagenome (GOLD analysis project Ga0307443, IMG submission 202148) | Salt marsh sediment microbial communities from the Plum Island Ecosystem LTER, Massachusetts, United States - SW1601-220 | ecosystem: Environmental > Aquatic > Marine > Intertidal zone >... | reverse complement strand
TAGTCTCTGCTACCTACAATATAGAAGCCATTCCTGCCCTGATATTATTTAAAAATGGACAGATAACAAGAAAGTTTATCGGGGTTCAACCTGAAGAAATGCTGGCGGAAGCCATTGATTCGATCATTAATGGAGAAACACGAAAATAATGATAGAAAATAAAATAAAGAAATTAATAAAAGAATATCAAGACTACGCTGAGAAAAATGGTTTTCAATTAAATCCAAATTAGGAGATAGTCAAAAAGTTAATGCATGGCTTATTAGAAAATGAAAAGAAATATGGAGCTAAATATTGTCCTTACCGTCGAGTAAGCAGGAACAAGCAGAAGGATAAAAAGATAATTTGCCCTTGCGTTTATCATAAAAAAGAAATTGAAGAACAAGGGCATTGCCATTGTTTCTTGTTCGTGCAAAAATGATTCATTTATACACAAACACAGAGATGCATGAAATTTGCACCCAAACTTGTCTCTTGCTGATCAGAGTAGGACAAAAGGCGGGAAAGAAAATTCGCTGGCCTACAATCTAAAGAGGCAGTAAAAAGAGTATTTACAAAATAACACTTATAAATTATCAAAAATGTACGATCTAATAATTATTGGAGCTGGCCCAGCTGGTATAACAGCTGGAATCTATGCTACACGTTACCAATTAAAAACTCTGATAGTCGGTAAACTTTTGGGCGGAGTGGCTAGTGAAGCATTCAAAGTAGAGAATTATCCCGGATTTAAGGACATATCCGGCACTAGCTTAATGAACAAATTTAGTGAACAATTAAAATATTTAGGTGCTCATTTAGAACAAAAAGACGTAGAAAAAATAGAAAAAGTAAAACAGGAATTTAAAATATTAACTGGGGATGAGGAGTATAAAGCTCAAGCTATTATTATTGCCACCGGGACAAAAGTAAGAAAACTTAATATTCCAGGCGAGGCAGAATTTACTGGCAAGGGAGTGAGTTACTGCGCTACGTGTGATGCCACATTTTTCAAAGACAAAATTGTGGCAATAGTCGGGGGAGGTGATGCAGGAGCAACTGCTTCTCTTCAACTTTCAGATGTAGCTAAAAAAGTTTACTGGATTTACCGAGAACAAAAACCTGCTGCTATGCCTTCTTGGCAAGAACAAGTTAGAAAGAACCTAAAAGTCGAGGAGATAAACAAAACCAATGTTAAAAAGATAAAAGGAAATGCAAGTGTTGAAAAAATTATTTTAGACAGAGATTATAATGGTAAAAAAGAATTAATGGTTCAAGGATTATTCGTCCAAATCGGGGCAGTCCCTTCTGCAGATTTAGCAAAAACTCTAGAGGTCAAACTCAATAAACACGGCTATATTCAAGTAGACGAGACTCAAAAAACTAATATAGACGGGGCATACGCGGCTGGCGACGTAACAAGTGCCTCAAATAGATTCAAACAAATAATTACTGCTTGTTCTGAGGGAGCTATTGCTGCCCATTCAGTTTATGAGTATGTGAAGAGATAGATCTTATTGTTCATTTTTCGTTTTTCATTTCTAATTTTTATTTTCTGTTGTGTCAATTCTTAAAATAAGAAAATACGGAGATCCTATCTTAAGAAAGAAATGCCAAGAAGTAAAAGATGTCAATCAAGAAATAAAAAGACTTGCTGATGATATGGCTGAAACGATGTTTGAATTTGAAGGAGCGGGTCTGGCTGCTCCACAAATAGGGAAAGAAAAAAGAGTAATCACAGCAAATTTGGGTAATGGGAAAAGTTTATCCTTAATTAATCCTGAAATCTTAAAAAAGACTGGCAAGACAATTATGGAAGAGGGGTGCCTTTCGCTTCCAGATATTTTTGTTGAAATTAAAAGGCCAGAAAAGGTAATTGTGGAAGGATTAGACAAGGATGGAAAGAAAGTAAGAATAAAAGCAAAAGCCCTCCTTTCTCGTATTTTGCAACATGAAATAGACCATTTGAATGGTATTTTAATGATTGATAGAATTCCATTTTGGAAGAGATGGGAATTAAGAGAGAAATTAAGAGAGATCAAACAAAACAGAGAATCCTAATCTTTAATGTATCTTGTATGGGTATTTAATTATGGAATGATTGCTAGATGCACTAACTAGAAGTTAAAAGTTCGAAATTAAAAATTAAAAGTTTCAACAAATTAACTTTGGACTTTGCACTTTGAATTTTGAACTTGTTACTATGCCTGAACTTATCGAGCCTTCATATTTATCTCTCTATAAAACTGGCGAACTTGAAAACAGAGAAAAGAAACTCAAAGAAATCTTAAAAAGCTGTCAACTTTGTCCAAGAAAATGCAAAGTGAATAGACTAAAAAATGAAAAAGGTTTTTGTCAAGCTGGTAAAAACATCACTTTCTCTTTGGCTCAACCTCATTTTGGGGAAGAGCCTATTTTAACTGGAGAAAATGGCTCAGGAACTATCTTTTTTACTTATTGCAGCCTGCGTTGCGTTTATTGCCAAAACTATGAAATTAGTCAACTTGGCCGGGGCAAAGAAATCACTCCAAGAGAACTTGCTAAAATAATGATTAATTTACAAAATAAACGTGTCCATAATATTAACCTAGTCTCCCCTACACACTTCATTCCTCAAATTATTCAAGCCTTAACTCTTGCTGTTCCTCAAGGGCTTCATCTCCCCCTTGTTTATAATACAAGTGGCTACGAAAGAGTAGAAATTTTAAAGTTACTTCAAGGAATTATTGATATCTATTTATCTGACATGAGATATAGTGATGATAAAATGGCGGAAAAATACTCTGGGGTTTCAAACTACGTTCATTACAATCGTTTGGCTATTAAAGAAATGTTCAATCAAGTTGGCAATCCCACTTTATCAAATCAGGATGTTATCCAACGAGGACTTATAATCCGTCATCTTGTTCTACCTAATGATATAGCTGGGTCCAGAAGAGCTTTTCGTTTTTTAGCTAAGAAGGTTTCTCAAGATGTTTATGTGAGTCTGATGGCTCAATACTTTCCCTGTTTTAAAGCTAAAAAATATTCTTTGATTAATCGACCAATTACTCATAATGAATATCAGAATGTACTTGATTCTTTCCACAAAGAAGGATTAAGAAATGGGTTAAAACAAGATCTAAGCTCAGCTCACAAAGAGTTCGTACCAAAATTCAACCAATAATTAAATACTGTCCTAATGCTACCAATAAAGAAGTTCAAAAACTCAGTTAAAGTGGAAAATGGATAAAGGAATTATTTTGTGGTATACTCCAATAAGATAAGCGCATAAAACATTAAATATTTGATATTAAACATTAGAGCCCTTATGCAAAAAACAATTCTAATCGGCGGAGAAGCGGGTCAAGGGGTCGCAAAAACATCATATTTAGTTGGCAAAGTGTTCACCCAAGCTGGATATTACGTTTTTAATTACAAGGATTACCCCTCTTTAATAAAAGGGGGGCATAATTTTAATGTTTTAAAAATATCCTCAAAGCCTGTTTATTCCCACGAGATTAGATATGATATAGTTTTAGCTTTGGATCAAAAAACGATAGATAAACATGAAAAAGATTTAACTAAAGACGGATTTATTTTAGGAGGCAAGCGTCTTCGAGCAAAAAATTTTATTGGAATTGATGTCCAATCTATTCTGAAAAAACTCAAAGCCCCTTCAGTAATTGGTAATAATGTTTTAATTGGCTATTTATTCAAAATTCTAGGATTGCCATTAGATACGTTAATCAAAACTATTGAAAAAGAATTCTCTGGCTCAGACAAAGGTAAAATTAGTATAATGAAAAAAGCAGTAAAAGAAGGACATAATTCCCCGGGAGATAAAAAAGAGGTACTTGAAATAAAAAACAAGGCAAAATACTTCTTAACTGGAAATGAAGCAGTAGCTTGTGGGGCAATAGCTTCTGGTCTTGACATCTACATTGCCTATCCAATGACCCCGGCTACATCTGTCCTGCATTATCTAGCCTCAAGACAGCTGAAAGATAACACCTTAGTTTTGCAACTCGAAAATGAAATCTCAGTTATCAATGCAGCGCTTGGAGCAAGTTTTACTGGAGCAATATCAATGGTTGGAACCTCTGGAGGCGGCTTTGCTCTAATGTCAGAAGCAATGAGCCTTCAAGGCATGTCAGAAATTCCTCTTGTAGTTTATCTTGCGCAAAGGACAGCTCCTTCAACAGGAGTGCCTACTTACACTACCCAAGGGGATTTAAAATTTGCGGTAAACATAGGGCATGGGGAATTCCCGAAAATAGTGGTAGCTCCGGGTGATGCTAAAGAATCCATTTCAAGAACCGAAGAAGCTTTTTATCTTTCCCAGAAATATAGGGTTTTATCTATCATTATGAGCGATAAACATTTGGGAGAAAGTCATTATAGTTTTGATGAACTTGAGAAATCACAACTTCGACCCTCAAGGAACATCCTCAAAAATCCCTCTACCTTATACAAAAATTATAAGCTAACAAAAACCGGAGTGTCACCTAGAATTGTACCAGGCCAGGGACCTTTTGCCAGAGCTACTAGCTATGAGCACGATGAAAATGGATACACAATAGAAGATACGGACATGACAAAAAAGATGAACGATAAAAGATTCAGAAAACTAAAGTACATTAAAGAAGAAATAGAAAAACTAAATCCTGTAAACATCTATGGCAAAGGAGACAATTTAATTATCAGTTGGGGTTCAACAAAAGGAGCTATCCTAGATGCACTTTACGAACTTAAAAATTTCAGATTTATGCAAATATCATACATAAAGCCATTTCCTCAAAATCAAGTAAAAAAAGAGATTGAAAAATCTAAGAATATTATACTAATAGAAAATAATGTCTCTGGGCTTCTTGGCCAAATAATAACTGAGCAAACTGGCTATTTTATAAAAAATAAAATCTTGAAATATGACGCAATGCCCTTTACTCCTTCTGGTATTGTCAACAGAATTAAAAAAATAACAAGATGAAAATTCAAGAATTAAACACAAAAGTAAAAAATACCTGGTGCCCTGGTTGCACAAATAATGGGATTTTGTTCGCAACTAAGCAAGCCATTGTTAATTTAGTAAACAAAAAAAAGATAAAGTTAAAAAACATTGTTGATGTCACGGGCATAGGCTGCCATGCAAAGATTTACGATTATTTGAATGTCAATGGTTTCTATTCAATCCACGGCAGAGTGCTGCCAACAATGCTTGGAATTAAAGTAGGTAATCCAAGTTTGACTGTGATAGGATTTAGTGGGGACGGAGATACTTATGCCGAGGGAATTGCCCACTTTGTACATGCCTGCCGATATAATACAGACATGACCATGATTGTCCATAACAATCAAGTTTTTGCTTTAACTACTGGCCAAGCAACACCTACAACAGAAATAGGATTTAAAGATGGCTCAACACCTTTAGGCACCAAGGAAAAACCTTTAAACCCCATAGTTTTGGCTTTAGCTAGTGGAGCTACATTTGTTGCAAGAGGATACGCTCAAGATTCAGTCCATCTGACAACACTCATTGAACAAGGAATACTACACAAAGGTTTTGCTTTTATAGATATTCTACAACCCTGTATAACATATCACAATACAATTCCTTATTTTACAAAACAGATCTACAAATTAAATAAAAATAATCACGACCCAAGCAACTTCGAGAAAGCGTGGATTAAGGCTAAAGAATGGGATTACTGTTTCAAAAATAATAGCAAAGTTCCAATAGGTATTTTTTATAAAATGAAAAGACCAGCTTTTGAAGCGCAGTGGCCACAATTAAAAAAACCTTGGTATACTATCAAGAGGAAAATAGATTGGAAAAAGATTGCCGATGGATTTAGATAATCGTGAATAATGGCCTTATGGTTAAATAGTTTTATAGCTATTAAACTATTAAGCTACTAAGCTATTTAGCTATCCAACTATTCACCAATCAAAAAATCCCTCATTAAAGGGATTATTTTTAATCTTTGATTTTGCTCGATCTTTAATAAATATACCCTAGAATAAAGCTTGAATATGTAGAAATTGTTCGGCGAGAAATCCTTCCCCAACCAACATAATTCATCTCAGAAATAGTTACATAATTACCAGATATTCTCTCTACATAAGCTACATGCCCCCACCAGCTTTCTCTAGTAACCATAATGGCACCTACTCTAGGAGCAGATCCAGTGCTAAATCCATATCTTCGAGCATTATACAGCCAAGTTCCTGCATTTCCTCCCCAAGGGACATACCTGCGAGAAGCAACATACCAGGTACAATAACCATAAGGGAAACTATGGCCGCTTCCTCCAGAATGACTAATCACATAGCTTACAGTCTGAGGAGCGTAGCTCTTTCTGACTACTGGGGTGGGAGTTGGTTTTGGTTTCGCTTCAGGCAAAGTAATAATCTGACCTACTTTTAATTTACTCCCATCTCCCAATTTGTTAAAGGTTAGAACTTTATTTTTATTAACATTTGTGAATTTACCTAAAATCTTACCCAGACTGTCACCTCTAGCTACAGTATAAATTACGCCATCAACTTGAGGAGTAATTAATTTATCACCTGGTCTTATCACACTATCTTTATTCTTATTGTTAGCCCAAAGCAGAGTTTCTGTACGGAGTCCAAATTCCAAGGCAATGCTACTTATTGTATCTCCTGACTCTACAATATATTTCACAATACCCTTCCTCATTTCGTCTTGAAAAGTAGTTTGGAGAATAGGAGGGTTGACCAGAGTTGTGTTTCCATCTATGGTCATAAATGTTCTTTCCGATTGCCATGCACTAATAGCTGGACTACGAGCAAAACTTGTTGGTCCCCCTAAAGCCGAATCCTGATTTGCCTGTTCGCGGGCATAAGCTATCTCCACAGGCCCGTAAATGTCTTCCTGATGCATTATTTGTCCTCTATCTTGCCCAAATCCTTCTGTAATCATATCAAACAAAAGGCTGTTATTTACAGAAACATCAGGGGCTCTGTTATAAGTTTTAGCTAGAACGCCACTAAAGCTTATTCCTAATACAAAAACAACCAGAACAATATGAATAGTATACCGTTTTGGTTGAAAAAATACTGGTCTAATAAGACTTGTAACGCAAGAAATTAATTGTCTTTTTGTTTTAATGTAACCCCAAGTAATTTTGATCTTTTTAACAATGGTTCTTCCTAGCCTATTTATAATTCTACTCGGGGGGATACTGTTATTAGTTTCAGTACTAATATGATTTACCCTTTTCACGAATCAAACACGAACAATGGTTTTATAGTTTTATAGCTCTATAGTTTAATAGCTATTTAACTATTTAGCCATTTAGCAATATTTATCCGTGATTATCCGTGTATAAACTAAATAATAATGATATTTTTCAATTATATCTTAGCTTTCAAATGCTGGTATAGAGACTAGCATACCGTCAAGACTATGTCAAGGATTTTGTCAATATTTTCCACTTTATGGCTTATATAAGCTATCTTATAAATTTTTCAATCCTATCTTTCTCTGAATTTTCAAGATTACATCCCGAGTATATCCACAGACTAAAATTACCAATTTTACTTGATTTTTTGTTAAATACTGGTAAGATACAAAATAGCCGAGGTGGTGAAATTGGCAGACACGTTAGGTTTAGGACCTAATGAGGAAACTCTTGTGGGTTCGAATCCCACCCTCGGCACCAGTAAGAACTAGCCAATGATTGGTTGGTCGCCTCGCTCGGCGATCATGATCATATTGTACGGAATTCCCCAGCTAAAATTTAATTTTTGGTTTTGTGTCTCGCAAAGCGGGATAGTAAAAGAAAATTTTAAAATCATTATGAAAACCGTAGGAATAATTGGAGGTTTGGGTCCGGAAACCACCTCTAATTTTTATCTAAAAATTATCAACAAATGTAGGATAAATGATACTCTGAGTTATCCTCCAATCATTATTTACAGTTTGCCAGTACCTTATCAATTAGAACAAGATATTGTTAAGTTTGGGAAAAATGAAAATCAAATTTTACCCTTCCTTATTGACGGCATACAAAGATTAGAAAAATCAGGTGCTGATTTTTGTGTAGTGCCATGTGGTACAATTCATATTTTTATCAATGAACTAAGAAAATCGGTATCTATTCCTATTCTAAGTATCTTGGAAGAAACTGCGCGACACATTAAATCTTTAGGAATGGTAACAGTTGGCTTGCTTGCCACTACTAAAACAGTTGAAACAAATCTCTACCAGCCAGAATTGCAGCGCCAAGGAATACAGTTAATAATCCCAGAAAGTATTGAGCAAGAAAAAATTTCCGAAATTATTTTCAACATACTCAATGGTGCAAAAACGGAAAGTGACAAAGCTGAACTGTTAACAATTATCCAAAACCTACAAAGTAAAGGCTGCAAAGCTGTCATACTAGGATGTACAGACATTCCACTTTTAATTGACCAGAAAGATACCAGTATTCCTTTACTTGATACGGTTGAGATTTTAGCTGACTCAAGCGTAAAAGCAATTCTGAAAGATTAGAAAAGAGTTTGCCGCTAAAGGAATTTGAAATTGTCCCCGAAGTATAAAGCTTCGCTTTAACTACGGAGCAAGCCTATAAAAAATATCTGCCCCTGCAAAGCAAATTTGTTCGGGGTCGGCTCGCCTGTCCGCCGTAGCTTTAGCGAAGGCGGGAACCACATTTTGGGGAAAGAAAAATTTTTGATATTTAATAGAAATCTCAGCAAAATTTCTATTCGGTCTTGACATTTTCTTTAGGATATGCTATCATTATTTGTTGAATTAAGAATTTAACAAAAATTTATATCTTAAAAGAAAGAAAAGCGAGGAGGAAAAAACATGGACTTGACTTTGTTGCCGCTTTCAGGTTCAGACGAGCTCGGCAAGAACTCAGTGCTTACCTATGAGCGTCTTGAGGTTAGACCAGCAGATGGCAGAATCTTTACTCAGCTAACCACCAGGCTGGGTGGTGAGAAGCCTACCATCGAATCACAGGCACTACCACCCCAGATGCAGGTAGAGGTATATGAAGATGATGGGCTTCGGTCTACGAGAAAGGATGTTCATAATGAGCTGTTGAGGTTTGTTTATGCACGAGACTTCAAGAAACTAGAGTTGCCCGAAGATGCATCATCTCATAATAGGGCTATTAAGGCCTTTGTGGATGCTCTTCCAGATAGAATCCCCATTATTCTTTACTGGCAGTAAGAGTATGCCACAGGGCTAGGTCATACGTGGGTCAGTCATATGTGGGTCAGCACAATACGAAATTGTTCTGACCCATTCTTTTTTTTGATTTACAAAAGAATCCCCCGTCAAAGAAAAACTTGAAACGGTCGCTTCCTTTCAGGAGGTAAAAACTGCCAAAGAACCCCGAAGTATAAATCTTCGCTTTAACTACGAGGCAGTCCTGCCCCGTTAAATTTGTGAAACAAATTTGTTCGGGGTCGGTTCGCCTGCCCACCGTAGCTTTAGCGAAGGCGGGAACCATATTTTGCCTGCCCCGTAGTTCCGCCAAAGACGGATACTACTGGGGTAAAAGAAAATTTTTTCATATCATTTGTTGCAGAAATTCTGGGGAATTTTTGTTTTTTTGTTTTAATCTTGCTTTTTTCTTTGATTTGTTGTAATTTATCCAAAGGAGGTCAAGTAGCAGTTTGGCTTGATTTGTACCGAAAACCAAAATACGGAAAAAGGAGGTAATTGTCATGCCTAAAAAAGTAGTAATAGCTGTACCGAAGAGTTTGGATGAGGCAGCCGAGTTTTTGGCTCAGATAGGGGAAGAACAGCGCGCCACCGATAAGATTCGATCAGACATCAATACAAAGGTGGAGAAACTGAAGGCCAAAGCAATGGCTGACGTCAAGCCGTATCAAGAGAAGATCTCTCAACTTGTCGAAGGACTCTTTGCTTACGCTGAAGCCCATCGCAATGAGCTAACCGATGGTGGCAAGCGCAAAACAGTGGAAGTACCAACTGGTACCTTTGGCTGGCGTATGACACCGTCAGCTGTATCGCTTCGTGATGTCGAATCAATTCTGAAAAGCCTCAAGTCGCTGGGACTGGAACGTTTTATCAGAACCAAGGAGGAAGTAGATAAAGAAGCGATGCTGAAGGAACCTGATGTAGCCAGTACGGTTAAGGGTGTATCTGTTAGCCAACGCGAGGAATTCATAGCCAAGCCGACAGAGTTGGAGGTAGAGATAGCGACCAAAGTCGATAAGCTCAAGAGGGCTGCGGCTTGAGAAGTTTCTCAATCAACGAACTAAGCAGACCAACTGCTCCCCGCCATGTCGCAAGACCTCTGGCGGGTTTCTTCTTTTTATATTTTTATGAAAGAGCAATTGTATGCGCTCCGCGAATTCTTGAATTTAGTTGTCGTCACCAAAGAAAGACTTGATACTCTCAAAGTAAATGAGGCTGTAGACAAACTACAGCCTCATTAAATCTCTTATCCCCTGTTTCAATAATCTACCTATCCCTCTTATTAAATTCTTAATAGGTCGGGGTATTGCTCTCCATGCTAGCCATGCAGCGATGAGAATAAAAATTATAGCCAAGACAAAAGAGCTGAATGACACGTTATTCAATTTGCCCTCCTCATTCTATTTTAGTACTGACTCTTCCTTATTTAATCTAGATATTAATATTCCTATTCCTACAATCACCCAAAAAAGACAACTTAAATCATTTTTCCAATAGGGAACATCCACTAAGCCATGGACAAGAACACAGACCATAGCTGAGGACAGACCAACTGATAGAGAGCGAGTGAAAAAAGATGGGTGTTTTTTAAAAATAAGAGATTTGAAGAAAAAAACTAAAATCCATAAAAAAGCAATGAGCCCCAAAATTCCTGTTTCAGCCCAAAAGGCAAGGTATAAATTATGAGGTTGAGAAGCTAAAGGAGGCGCAAGCTTGAAAGAAGAAAGTTTGATATATTGCCGATAAACTGGCTCAAAAGCTAGACCAATACCTGGGATAGGATGTTCTTTTATCATCTGCCAACTGACCTTCCAGATTCCAATTCTCGAATAAAAAGAACCGCAGGATTCATCTAGACCAACTGCACACCTGAATTTTGGGGTTTGAAAGTCCAAAGCAATAAATGTTAAAGCAATCACTCCAACTAGAATCAGATAAATCCACTTTCTTTTAAATTTAAGGAAGAAAAAAATAAACCCCAGCCCCGCTCCAACCCCAAACCAACCACCATAGGAGCGAGTAAGAAATAAAGCTATAATGCAGATAACAAGTAGCAACAAGGGTATAAGATATGAAACGCAAGATGTTTTGATTTTCTTGTCATACTTCAAAACCAACATTCCTATTGCAAGACAAATAATTGGCCCAATATATAATGACAAATAATTAGCCGGGATAAACACAGAATTCACCCTGCCAGATGTAGGTAAACCGAAACCAAAAATCTTTTCTATAATGCCATAAATAGATAGAACCGAAGCAGATAAAAGTAAACTCCAAATAATCATTAAAATCTGCTTTTTTGTTTTAATTAATTGGAGTATTAAAAAGAACAGTATCAAGGGGACTATAAACCAGGCCTTAAATACTCCCAAAGCTATTTGTCTGTCTGAAGAAATGTATACAGAAATGATACAGGCAATAAACAGTAGAATAATTGGTATGAGATATGACGTACGATAGAACATGAGAAAACGAGCATGATTCTTCTGTGTTAATCCGTGATAAATCCGTGAAAATCCGTATTTTAATAGCCAGACAAGAAATACTGCATAAATACTCAATTCCAACATCGTTGTCGGCATAAACCAAATTTTTGTTCTGATTAAATAACTCGGCAAAATGAGGCAGATTAAAAAAATCCCCCATGGAAGTTTTCTCCACGAAACATAAACTAGAATTGCTAACCAAGATATAATTATAAGGTTTATCATAAGTTCAAGGATAATTCAAATAAAAAGTAATAAGAGTCTCATAGCTCATATTAATTACTTAGTTTTCCTTTTATAAATAACTCTTTCAAAACTTCTTTTTTAATTCCACCCACTAAATAAAGCATCCCAAAGTATAAGATAGAACTTGAAATAATTAAAACAATAAAATTAACTTGAGAGAAAATAGTCAAAATCGGTATCATGGCCAAAGAACACAAAATTGATTTAACTAGTATTTTAAGATTAGGCAGGAAGCGGATGGTTTTATAAATAATTATTCCTCCCCAGATCACTACAACTATTTCTACAAATACAGTCGTAACAGACGCCCCAATATAAGAAAATGGGGGAATAAAAATCAAATTAGTAACAATTGAAAGAAAGGCTCCGGTAATATAAACCCACATCATCTTCTTTTGCTTGTCTAGTGCAACAATAGTATGACCGAATAAGTTCCCAACAAAGATTATGGCAACAGCAAAAATCAAAATCTGAAGGGGGATTCCTGAGATGGTAAATTCAGCCCCACCGATAAAAGTCATGATTGGTCGAGCTAAAAATAAAACGCCAATCACTAAAGGGCAAGCAAGGGTAACCAAAGTATCAAATGATCTCTGAAAAATACTCTTAAATCTTTCGGGATCTGAATCTTTAAATCTTGATAAAAGTGGCAATACTAAACCGCAAAAAATAGCTGAAAAAGCAATTAAAACCTCCAAAATTTTATAAGCTGCTCCATAAATTCCGACATCTTCCGCTGGCTTCATAATCGAAAGCAGAATAGTATCAAATTTGAAATAAATAAGAGTAAAAATTACGGAGATAGCTAAAGGCCAAGCTTTCTTTGCTAAGTCTTGCCATATTGAAAAATCAAATCTAAGTCTAATCCGAACATACTTCTGGGCAAACAAAAAGGCTGTTAAAAACTGAGCCAGGCTCCCTAGTGCTGCTGCGCCTAAGATATAAAGTAAATGAAGTTTTAAGAAAATTGCTAAAACCACCAAGCCCAGGCTCACCCCTTTACCCAAAACTTCAGCTAAAGCTATTTTTTCTGTGTGTAAAAACTTTTGAAAAAGCCCTCCTAAAACATATCTTAAAGATAAAAAGAAGAAAGATATCGCTCCAATCAAAATTCCTTGTTTAACAATTGCCGGATAGGGCATAATCAAAGCAATAATCGGAGCCAGTCCCATAATCAAAAGAGACGTTAATATCCTTAAAGTGAAAGCATTGCTCATAATACTACTTACCGGAGCATCTTTTTTCGAAACCTCATTAGTCACTACTAGATAAAGCCCTAAATCAGCCAAAATACTAAAAAAACCAGTCCAGGCAATAACTATAGAATACTGACCGAATCCTAGCCTTCCCAAGTAACGCGTAATAAAAGCAATGGTAGCTAAACCTATAGCGACAGAGAATATCCTCCCTATAGATTGAATTATTGTGTTTATGGCAACTTTTCTGGTTAAAGACATAAGAGATAAATGTAAAAAGTAAGTTTTTCTCTATAGACGAATCTTCCACTCACAAGACGAATGCGCCCCAGAAACAAATTGAGCAACCTGAAAATACAGTGATGAACTAAATATAACATTTCTAAATGTTTTTGGTCAAACAAAAACTGCTTTTGAAAAGCAGTTTTCACTTCTTATACCTCAAATTATTTATTCTCCTTTTCAGATCTTCCCTTCATCTCCCTATAAATAGATCCCAAAACACCATTGACAAACCTTCCGGAAGACTCACCGCCAAATTTTTTAGCTAACTCAATAGCTTCGTTAATAGCTACTTTCGGTGGGACATCACCACTAAATTTCATCTCATAAATTCCTATCCTCAAAATATTTCTATCAACAATGGTAATCTGTCCGATAGGATACTCCGGAGCTAATTTTTCAATGAAACGATCAATTTTATCTTGATTATCCAAAATTCCAGAGATCAATTCCTTAATAAAAGAAATATCTTCAAGTCCTGGAGCAAAATTCTTGATGTTATGCTCAACTATTTCAGAAATTTTAGACTTATCTCTGCCCCCGAAGTCCCACTCGTAGAGACTCTGGAGCACAATGGTA
>Ga0307443_1001426_pt1 | contig 14089 bp, 11 predicted proteins | sample SalMarSW160220MG_FD_202148 | JGI IMG/M metagenome (GOLD analysis project Ga0307443, IMG submission 202148) | Salt marsh sediment microbial communities from the Plum Island Ecosystem LTER, Massachusetts, United States - SW1601-220 | ecosystem: Environmental > Aquatic > Marine > Intertidal zone >... | reverse complement strand
GTCGTTCAGTGTAATATATGGCGGAATACATCATTACCCAGATGGAGCTTTTTGCCTGGCCAAAGATCTCTTCTACTGCCGGGAAGTAACCCCTATTGTTAAGAATCTTTACCCATTCAGCGTTTAGCTCAGGTGCTGTGACTTGAGCCGAGATCTGGCCGACAGAAAGCAGGATGGCCGCTATAAAAATTGGGAAATGTCTTCTCATCTCTTCCCTCCTCTCTTTGGGTGGCGCAAGGACGCAGACTGAAGTCTGCGATTACCAGAGAACATGTGTGAAGCAGAAAAGGGGTTCTGCCACCTCAGTAGGTTATCTCAAGGGAGATGATAGCATTCTAAGGGGTGAAGTCTGTCGTTTCGTCTATTTTCATTATGAAGGAGGCCAGAAGCCTGGAGACATTCTCCAAATCCTCAAGGGAGATAACCTCCACCGGCGTGTGCATATAGCGGTTGGGGACGCCCACCAAACCGGCAGCCACCCCTCCCTTAGTGGTCTGAATGACATTGGCGTCTGTCCCTGTCCCCGATGGGGCCCCCGCTATTTGATAAGGTATCTTCTCCCCCTTGGCCGTCTCCACCAATAGATTCTCCACGACCGGGTTTATATTTGCCCCCCTGACGATCACCGGTCCACCTCCCAGTTTAAGATCGCCGAACCTCTGCTTGTTGTCCTTTGTGCCCGGGTGATCGGTTGTATTATCCACATCAACAGCAATGCCCACCTCAGGGGATATGCCAAATGCGCTGGTGCGTGCTCCCCTCATTCCCAGCTCCTCCTGCACGGTGGCTACCGCATAGACCGCGGCCTTTGGCTGGGCCTGGGAGAGAAACCTGAGGGTCTCCCCCACGGCGAAGCTGCCCACCCGATCATCAAAGCCCCTCCCCACAACCAGGTTTCTCCTTAACTCCTGAAATCCCTGGTCAAATATTATGGGATCCCCCACCGAAACTATGGATTCAGCCTCCTTCTTATCTTTCGCCCCGATGTCGATCCAGAGCTGATGGAACTTGGGCACCTTCTTTCTCTCCTCCTCCTCCATCAGGTGGATGGCTTTCCTGCCCACAACCCCGAATACCACCCCGCTTTTGGTATAAATCCTCACCCTGCGGGCGGAAACAATGCTCGAATCCACTCCCCCTATGGAAACAAAGTGGATAAATCCCTCATCATTTATGTATCTGACCATAAACCCAACCTCATCACAATGACCAGCCAGCATCACCCTTGGCTTACCATCTGGATTGAGCGCGGCGATCACATTCCCGTGGAGGTCAACCCTCACCTCATCGGCGAACTTCTCCATCCTCTCCTGCCAGATCTTGCGCACTGGTCCCTCAAACCCGGATGGGCTGGGGGCATCAATGAGCCGCTTCAGGAAATCTACGGACTCCTTTTCCATCTTTCTCCCCTTTCTCTAAAGACTCTTAGCCCGAACTATTCATTCATTAAACATAAAAAACCCTGTTTATTAAACTGAATTTCTCTGCATTAACCTGTGATTATCCGCTTAATCTATATTTAGTCAAGACTTTGGGGCTTGGTGCCTTTGTGGCATACGAATTATTCAGGTTAGAAGGGCAACCAAAACTAAGTCAAAATATCTCAGATGTCAAACCATTTTTATCCAAGTCACCTTAGGATTAGATGAAGAAGGTTTTTTTGGGGTTGACTAAGGGATAAAAATTGTGTATAAATGTATCCTGAAAGGAGAGGTTTACTTATGTTTGGAATAAGTCACTTAGGACTGAGTTTGCAGACAGGGAGAATCTGGTTAGGGTTAGGCATCTTCCTGTTGGCCGCTGGCCTGGCCTGGTACTCCTATCGCACCACCAACCCGCCTGTATCCCCGGCCAAGAGGCACCTCCTTATGGGGCTGCGCACCCTGGCCTTCTTCTTGCTTATCCTGGCCATCTCCGAGCCCGTCTTCTCGCTGGTGCGGAGCCTCTCCAAGCCACCTGTGGTGGCCCTCCTGGTGGACACATCGAAGAGTATGTCCTTGGTAGAGGAGGGGAAGAGGAGGCTGGAGAAGGTGAAGGAGCTTATGGGCTCTGGCTTGGAGAAGGAGCTAACTTCCCAGGGTCGTGTCTACCCCTTCCGGTTCTCCTCCGGGCTCCAGCCATTAAGCCCATCTGACAGCCTGACCCCCACGGGGAAGGGGACCGCCATTGGAGATGCGCTCTTGCAGACCAAGAAGGAGCTCTCCGGGGAGAATGTGGTGGGGATGGTCATCTTCAGCGATGGCCAGAACAACTTAGGCAGGGATCCCCTGCAGGTTGCGAGGGGACTGGAGATCCCCCTCTTTCCAGTGGGGGTGGGGAGTCCCCTACCACCCAAGGATCTGGCCATAACCGGTTACAGGACGAATGAGGTGGCCTATGTAGGGGCCAAGCTTCCGGTGAAGGCTACCATAAGGGGGTCTGGCTTCCCCGGCCAGAAGGGATTGCTCTTCCTCAAGGAAGGAGTGGAGACCTTGGACAGAGTGGAGTTTCCCCTCCCCAGTGAGGGGGGTGAGGTCAAGATCTCCCTCAGTTTTGCCCCTCAGAAGGAGGGCCTGCACAAGTATACGATCTCCCTTCCCCAAAAGGAAGGGGAGCTTACCGGGGAGAATAACCAGAGGCAGTTCTATGTTCAGGTGCTAAAGAGCAAGCTAAAGGTTCTCCTCATCTCCGGTGGGCCAGGTTGGGAGCTTTCTTTCCTGCGGCGAGCCTTGGAGGGGGATGCAAATGTAGAGCCTACATTTTTCATTGGTAAGAAGGGCGGATTTTATGAGGGCAAACCTCCGACCAAGCCAGAGGAGCTAAAGGGATATGATCTGGTCATCCTCCAGAACTGCCCGCGGAAGCTCATTAAGAGGGGAATAGAGGATCTATTGGTGGATTATGTGAAGGAGGGAGGGGCGCTCCTGATGACCGGCGGAGAGAGATCATTTGGCCGGGGGGGCTATTCATCCTCCCCCTTAGCAAAGATCCTTCCCGTCTCCTTGTCCCCCCGGGAGGCAGTGATAAATGGGGATTTCTCCCCTCTTCTTACCCTAAAGGGCAGGGCCCACCCGGTGGCTATGTTGGAGGCTGACCCCAATCTTAATGAGGCGGCCTGGGCCGATCTCCCGCCACTTCAGGGGGTGAACTTCATAGCTGGAACATCTTCCGGAGCCCAGGTTTTGGCTATTCATCCTACTCTTAAACTGGGGAGAGAAACCCTGCCGGTGATAGCGGTGGAGAGATATGGCCAGGGCAAGCTTATGGCTATTACCGGTTTCCCCCTCTGGAGATGGGACTTTCTGGAATGGGGATTTGGTAAGAGCAACAGCTACTACCTCAGGTTCTGGTCCAATGCCATAAGATGGCTGGTTACCAGGGAGGAGGCCAAGCTGGTGAGGATAACCCCTTCTCAGAAGGTCTATAAGGCCGGGGAGAGGATGAGTTTTTCGGGGAAGGTCTTTGACGAGAACTACCAGCCTGTAGAAAATGCCCGGGTTTCCCTGAAGGTGAGACCGAAGAAGGGAGAGGGCAAAGCAATTCCCTTAACTCTGGCTCCGGGGGAGGAGAAGGGGGAATATATCGGCACCCTGGGGATCCTGCCCCCAGGTGATTACCTCTATCAGGGTGAGGCCGCCTTAGAGGGGGTATCCCTGGGCCTGGACGAGGGAGAGTTTACGGTAAGCCAATATAGCATTGAGTTTGAGGATACCAGGATGGATAGGGAGAGCCTCCAGGGGTTGGCCCTGGTAAGCGACGGGGAATATTTTGACTTCAGGGATGCCCCATCGCTCCCCTCTCATATCCCCTTTACCAACAAGGAGATTAAAGTAAGCAAGGAGATAGAGATCTGGGATAATCCCTTCCTTATGGCCCTGATAGTGGTGATCCTGGCGGCAGAATGGACGATAAGAAAGAGAAGCAGGATGCTCTGAGATGCTCAGGTGGCTTCTCCTGATATCGATCCTCATCCCCTCTGGGGTTGAAGCTGAGGCATTGGTCATAAACGAGGTATTAGCCGATCCCAGCCAGAATGATGCTGACTGTGAGTGGGTTGAGCTATTCAACCCCGGTTCTACAGGTGTCGATCTACGAGGCTGGAGATTTGAGGGGAAACCCCTCTCCGATACCTCTCTTATCATTGGACCAGAGGGCTTTCTTCTCTTGGCCCGTGACCTCATTGATGATGACGGGGACAGCTTAAGCTTTGAGTCGGTTTGGGGCAACGGAAGCGAGATCTGGGGTGACGACAGCCTTTTGGAGGACTACCCAGCTCTCAGGATTTCTATGGTATTGAGAAACGAGTATGGCTCAGTGACCATAAGTAACCCAGAAGGACAGGAACAGACCTTCCATTGGGAAACAACCATAGAGGATAGATCCCGGGAGAAAGTTGACCCCCTGGGGGGTGATGGAGCGGAAAACTGGAAGATCTGCCAGGGGTTATCCACTCCCGGCAGGAGAAACAGTTGGACCCCTCCCCACTGGGATGCGGCCATCTTCGCTCGAGACATCTCCTTTTCCCCTTCCTACCCTCCCCCTGGAACCGAGGTGGAAATCAAGGGGGTTGTGCACAACCTGGGGGATCGGCAGCTACCCCCCTCCAGCCTCCAGGTCTATTTCTTTAAGGATTCCGACCTCGATTCAACTTTTGATCAGGGAGAGGAGATAGATACAGTCCAGATAGCTAAGGCTATTTCTCCAGGGGATTCGGTTGAGGTCTCCTGCCCCGGGGGATCTTTTAGCTCCGGGAGCCACCTCATCTGCCTCTTGGTCCGCTACCCCGGAGATGAGGATACGACCAACAACCTGGCCGGTAGGTTCCCGCAGGTCCCATTTGAAAGGGCCTCGGTGGTGATAAATGAGATAATGTATGACCCGTGGGAAGGGCCAGAGTGGGTGGAACTGCTGAATATTGGGGGAGCGGAGATAAGCTTACAGGGATGGATGGTGGGGGATGAGGTGGGGGTAAGCTCGCCGCTAACCTCCCCAGCCACAACCTTGAAGGATGGGGGATATACCATAATCACCTCCGACTCCTCGGACTTTTGCTCCACTTAACCTGGGGTAGATTCTCCCATCTGGGAGGTGAAGGGTTTCCCGGCTCTGAACAATGATGCCGATATGGTGGTGGTCACCGATGCCAGTGGCCAACCAGTGGATAGCCTTTTCTACTCCCATAGATGGTGAGGGGATAAGGGAATCTCCTTGGAAAGGATAAATCCCTATCTATCCTCATCAGATTTGACCAATTGGTCATCCTGCGTTCTCCTTAGGGGTTCTACCCCGGGGGAGGAGAACAGCATCTATGCCCCCCTCCTTCCGGCTAAGGGAAGCCTTTCTATCCATCCGAATCCCTTCTCTCCAGATGGAGATGGAAGGGATGATCGGGCCATTATCTCCTATAGACTGCCGGTGGAGACGGCACTTGTCACCTTGAGGGTTTACGACCTTCAGGGACGAAAGGTGTCTACTTTAGCCAACCAGGAACCGACGGGATGCAAAGGGGAGGTAATCTGGGATGGCCGATCGGATAAGGGGAAGAGACTCAGCATTGGCCTGTACATCCTCTACTTAGAGGCCCTGAACTCCTCCCGAGGGGTGTTGGTTAACCTAAAGAGGCCCTTGGTAATAGCGGGAAAGCTCTAAGAAAACCAGTAACGGTTTCCGGGGATCAGTTTACAGGGATCAGGGTAAATCCCTGACAGTAGTGAGGTGGCAAAACCCCGATTCTGCCACTACCGCCTTTTGCCGTTAGAATCGGGGTTCTAACGGCTGAGGAATTTCAATTTTCCAATTTCTGTTTTTCCATCTTTTGGGTTAGAGCCCCGTGAACTGCTAAGAAAACCATTGAATGTCTATGGATTGGAAGATATATTAGAAGGCCATGAAAACAGAGGAGAGGCTTTTTACCCCAGGTCCCACCCAGATCCCCCAGCGGATCTTGAGGGCGGTCTCCCAGCCCCTCATCCATCATCGTTCAGAGGAGTTTAAGGAACTCTTCCGGGAAATCAGGGAGAAGCTAAAGTATCCCTTCCAAACCCGAAACGATATCCTGATTTGGGCCTCATCGGGAACAGGGGCAATGGAGGCGACTGTCTCCAACCTCTTCTCCCCGGGCGAGAGGGTGCTGGTGATTGAGGGGGGGAAGTTTGGCCGCAGGTGGGTGAAGATTTCCAAAGCCTTTGGTTTAGATGTGGTGGAGTTCCGGGTGAAGTTAGGGGAGGCCGCAGATCCTGAGGAGGTGGGGAGGGTCGTCGCCAAAGAGAAGGGGATAGTGGGAGTGTTGGCCACCCTCTGCGAGACATCTACCGGGGTGGTGGAGGACATCCAGGGTCTGGGTAGGGCCTTGAAAGGCTCTGCTGCCCTGCTGATTGTGGATGCGGTAAGTGGCCTGGCAGTTGATGAGTTGAGGTCCGATGAATGGGGGGTTGATGTAGTGGTATCCGCCTCCCAGAAGGGTTTGATGCTTCCCCCTGGGTTGGCCTTCCTCTCCCTCAGCCCCCGGGCCTGGGAGAGGGCCGAGAAATCCTCTTCCCCCAGGTTCTACTGGGATCTGAGGGAATACAGGGAGTTCGCTCAGAGAGGGTTGACCCCCTATACTCCGGCCATCTCTCTCCTCTTTGGCCTTAAAGAGGTCCTCTCTATGATTGAGGAGGAGGGAGTAGAGGGGATCTGGGCTCGCCACCGGAGACTTGCTCAGGCGACGAGGAAGGGGATAGAGGCTTTGGGCCTGGAGTTATTCTCCCATTGTCCATCCAACGGGGTTACCGCAGTGAGAATCCCCTCTGGTCTGGATGGGGATAAGTTGCTTGGGATTCTCAGGTCTGACTTTGGGGTAGTCCTCGCCCACGGCCAGGAAGAGCTTAAGGGGAGGATATTCAGGTTGGCCCATATGGGATGGGTGGAGGGAGGCGATATCCTCAGGGTTATGGGGGCCTTAGAGCTTGCCTTAAGGGAGCTTGACTTCGGGATAAGTGTAGGGAAGGGGACAGGGGCAGCGATGGATCAACTGATGGGGGAGAAGGGATGAGGGTGTTGGTGGCCGAGCCCATCTCCCAGGAGGGGTTGACCAAACTCCAGGCAGAGCTGGAGACGGATGTTAGGTATGGGCTCTTACGTCAGGAGCTTCTAAAGGTAATCGGTCGCTATACCGGCCTCATAGTCAGGGGCCACATCCAGGTAGATGATGAGCTTTTAGGGAGAGGTAAGAGGTTAAAGGTTGTGGGAAGGGCGGGAACTGGGGTGGACAGCATCGATGTAGATGCGGCCACCAGGAGGGGGATACTGGTGGTGAATACACCGGAGAGCAACACCGTATCTGCCGCCGAACACACAATGGCCCTCCTCTTGGGTCAGATGAGGAATCTTCCCTTGACCACTGTTTTGGTGAGGAAGGGTAGATGGGAGGAGGCCCGCATTCGGGGGGTAGAGGTCTTGGGGAAGACCTTGGGTATCGTCGGGCTGGGGAGAATTGGCTCTCTGGTCTCCCAGATGGCCCAGGGGATGGGAATGAGGGTCGTGGCCTATGACCCCTATATCCCTTTGGAGAGGTTTGAGAGGTTTGGAACAGAGAGGATGGCCACCTTAGAGGATCTTCTGCGATGTTCCGACTTTATCACCGTTCATACCCCCAAAAATGAGGAGACCTATGGGATGATCGGGGAGAGGGAGTTCCAACTGATGAAGGAGGGGGTAAGGGTGGTGAACTGCGCCCGGGGGGGGATAATCAACGAGGTGGCCCTCTACCAGGCCCTCAAATCCGGAAAGGTGATAAGCGCTGCCCTGGATGTATTTGACCAGGAGCCCTGTCGGGAAAGCCCCCTCTTCGATCTCGATTCCGTGGCCTTCACCCCTCACCTAGGGGCGATGACCGTGGAGGCCCAGAGAAAGGTGGGAAGGGCTATTGCCGAGGAGATGGTCAGGGCGCTGAAGGGAGAACTGGTCAGGTATGCGGTTAATCTCCCCTCGGTAAAGCCTAAGCTCCTCCCCTATATCAGTCCCTATATCTCGCTGGCCGAGAGGATGGGCTCCCTCTATACCCAGCTCTTCAGGCCACAGATGGGGGAGATCGAGATCCAGTATAGAGGGGAGATCACCGATTACAACCTGCAATTGGTAACCACCGGCTTCTTGAAGGGGCTCTTGAGCCCGATCTTAGAGGAGAAGGTCAACTTAGTCAATGCCTCTCTGGTGGCCGAGGAGAGGTGTATCAGGGTGAAGGAGACCAGGATGAGGCAGAGCGATGATAAGGGCAGTTTGCTCACTCTTCAAGGGAAAGAGGGAAAGGTCTCCGGCACTGTCTATGGCAAGGAGGATCTACGCATCACCGGTATTGATAGTTTCCAGGTAGATTTCGTCCCCTCTGGCCATATCCTCATCGACTATCACAGCCTTCCCCACACTACCACCCCAGGGATTATCGGCCAGATAGGAATAGTCCTGGGTCGGATGGGGGTAAATATCAAGAAGATTCAGGTAGAAGGAGATCCCAAGAGAAGGATGGCCCTAATGGTGCTAAACATCGATAGCCCCCTCCCCCCTGAGGCGAAGGAAGAGCTACTGAAGATAGATGGTCTCTTAGAGGCGAGACCGATCAAACTTTAACCAAATTGTTCGTAGCATAAGAAATTACTTTTTTTGGGACAGGATATACAGGATTGTCAGGATAAAAGAAATATAAAGAAATCATGTAAATCCTTTTCATCCTGTCAAAAATAGCCTTGCTGTAAGCGGCTAAATTCACAAGGAGGACTTTGTGGAAAGCAGGAAGATATTTTTAGATGAAGGGGAGCTACCCAAGAGTTGGTATAATATTCAGGCCGATCTCCCTCGACCTCTGGATCCGCCCTTAAACCCCAAGACGGGTAAGCCCATAGCCCCTGAGGATTTGGCGCCCATCTTTCCCCAGGAGCTTATTAAACAGGAGGTCTCCACCGAGAGATGGATCGAGATCCCCCAACCTATCATGGATGTTTATAGGCTTTGGCGACCAACCCCTCTGCACCGAGCCAGAAGGTTGGAGGAGGCCCTGGGAACTCCGGCCAGGATCTATTACAAGAACGAGTCGGTGAGCCCTCCAGGGTCTCACAAGCCCAACACCGCTGTGGCACAGGCCTACTACAACAAGCAGGAAGGGGTGAAGAGGCTGGTCACCGAGACCGGGGCCGGTCAATGGGGTTCTGCCCTTGCCTTTGCCACCAATCTCTTCGGCCTGGAATGCCAGGTGTATATGGTGAAGATAAGTTATGAGCAGAAGCCCTACCGCAAGTCCTTGATGCAGGTCTGGGGGGCGGATGTGGTGGCCTCCCCCAGCTCAAAGACCGAGGCAGGGAGGAGGATGTTGGAAAAGGATCCCAACTCCTTAGGCAGCTTGGGAATCGCCATCAGCGAAGCGGTAGAAGATGCGGCCACCCATGAAGATAGCAAATACTGCCTGGGCAGTGTCCTCAATCATGTCCTTCTCCATCAGACCATAGTTGGCCTGGAGACCAAACTTCAGATGGAGAAGGTAGGTGACTACCCGGAGCTGCTTATAGGCTGTGTGGGAGGAGGCAGCAACTTCTCCGGGTTTGCCTTTCCCTTTGTCAGGGATAAGCTCACTGGGGAGAGGCCGGATTTGAAGGTTGTTGCCGTCGAGCCCACTGCCTGCCCCACCCTGACCAAGGGCCCTTACAGATACGATTTCGGGGACACGGCGGAGCTCACCCCGCTGCTGAAGATGTTCACCTTGGGCCATAGCTTCGTCCCCCCAGGCATCCATGCCGGGGGGTTGAGATACCATGGGGATGCCCCCCTCCTCTGCCTACTGGTGGATCAGAAAGTGATCGAGGCCAGAGCCTATCACCAGAATGCGGCCTTTGAGTCCGCTCTCCTCTTTGCCCGCACAGAGGGGATTGTCCCCGCTCCGGAGACAGCCCATGCCATCAAGGCTGTGGTTGATGAGGCCCGAAGATGTAAGGAAGAGGGCAGGGAAGAGGTCATAGTCTTTAACTATAGCGGCCATGGCCACTTTGACTTAGCCGCCTATGATGCCTACTTAGGGGGAAAGCTGCAGGACTTTGCCTATCCCCAGGAGGAGATTGAAAAGGCCCTCTCCACCCTGCCGGAGGTGTAATGATACCTTGTGCGGTCAGAGTCCTGCCCCAAAAAGATTGGAAATTAGAAAATTGAAATTCCTGAGCCGTCAGAACCCCGATTCTGACGGCAAGATGGAGGTGGCAGAATTGGGATTCTGCCACCTTACGGCAACCCTCGGCTACCCGTCCCGACCCAGGACGGGTCGGGAAAGCCGGGTAGAATATTTCTACCGCACTTTAGTGCAGGGTGCCTTGTGCCGTTGAAATTCCTGAGCTGTGGCCTGGTAGAGGCAACGGCCTATTAAAGCTTTAAGGAAGGAACTTTAAATGTCTACTCGACGGACGGAAAAAATTATTGGAGAGATTGCAGAGGAGTTGAAATTTCCTAAGGAGGTTGTTCTAGAGGAGAGCCTGAGCGCTTTTCTGGAAAAGAAACTCCGAGAAGTCAGAGCCCGAATCTTTCAGATCTCGGGAAAGTATGGAGTTTCCTCTGTTCGGGAGATGGAGGAAAGGTATAAACAGGGAACGTTAAAAGAGGAGGGAACCTGGCAGGACTTCCAGCGCTTAGACCATCTGGAATACAAGAGGGATAGGTTGATCCAGCTATTGAAGGAGTTGGAATGAGCTTAGTTGATGTAGTAAGGTTAGGGCAGATCGCTGAAGAAGAGTTTACTGACATTGTTCAGCAGATCTTTATTCCCGATCTCAATGAGCTTCGTATTATCTTGATGGATGGGAGCTTCGTGGATGTCTGGTACTCCTTAAAACTTGAGGGACGTTACAGTTACCATTGGGAGAGGAAAGCCTTGGATGGAACTATCTATCGACATAATAACACCCCTCACAGCCGATGGCAAAACCTCTCCACCTTTCCTAAGCACTTTCACGACGCCAGCGAGAAGAAAGTGATGGAAAGTGAAATCAGCGAAAACCCCGAAGAAGGTCTTAGACAATTCCTTAGCTTTGTTAGAGCTAAATTTCAAAGTTTCCCAAATGGAAGGTGAACCTTAGCCTGTAAAGCTTATCCACTATGCAAACATTTTAACTGAGCCGTCAGAACCCCGATTCTGATGGCCGAAGGGGCGGTGGCAGAATTGGGATTCTGCCACCTCACAAGCTTACTTCAGTGGTCTTCGGTGTTTAATGCATAAGCTGGGTTTAAGAATAGATTGGCTTAAATAAATCTGCTCTGATAGTTGAAAGAGATCAACCTTTAATAAAGGGAGGGAGAATGACCACTATCACCGATGTCTATGCTCGCCAGATTTTAGACTCCAGGGGCAACCCTACCGTGGAGGTGGAGGTGGAATTGGAGTGTGGGGTAATAGGCAGGGCTGCTGTGCCCTCCGGTGCCTCCACCGGTGAACATGAGGCGGTGGAGTTACGGGATGGAGATCCGGAGAAGTTTATGGGCAAGGGGGTAACCAAGGCGGTGAAGTATGTAATCGAGTTGATCGGGCCGGAGCTACTGGGTTATGATGCCGTTGATCAGGTCTCGGTTGACCAGAGGATAATAGAGTTGGATGGGACGGAGAACAAATCCAAGCTGGGGGCCAACGCCACCTTAGGAGTCTCCCTTGCTGTGGCCAGGGCCGCGGCCGAGGCCCTGGAGATACCCCTCTACCAGCATATTGGAGGGGTAAATGCCAGGGTATTGCCCGTCCCTCAGCTTAACATACTAAACGGCGGCACCCATGCCGACAACAATATTGATCTCCAGGAATTTATGATTATGCCCCTGGGAGCGGAGTCATTTAGCCAGGCCTTGAGGATGGCCTCAGAGATATTTCATAGCCTGAAGTCTGTTCTCAAGTCCAAGGGCCTCTCCACTTCAGTTGGCGACGAAGGTGGATTTGCCCCCAACCTGAATTCAAATGAGGAGGCCATAAAGGCGATCATTGAGGGGATAGAGAAAGCTAGATATACCCCGGGGAAGGAGATATACATTGCCCTGGATGCGGCGGCCAGCCAGTTTTATGACAAGAGGAAGAAAGTTTACAGATTGGCCGCTGAGGGAAAGGAGCTCTCCTCTGAGGGTATGGTTGACTACTATGAGAATTTGGTGAAGAGATACCCCATCATTTCCATCGAGGATGGGCTGGCCGAGGACGACTGGGAGGGGTGGAAAATCCTTACCCGCAGGTTGGGTAAGAGTATTCAGATAGTGGGGGATGATCTTACAGTTACCAACACCAACCGCATAAGAAGGGCCATCAAGGAGAAGGCCATCAACGCAGTGCTCATTAAGCTCAATCAGATAGGCACCCTCAGCGAGACCTTAGATGCCATTGAGCTGGCCAAGAGCGCCGGTTTCACCACGGTTATCTCCCATCGCTCGGGAGAGACGGAGGATACCACCATTGCCGAGGTGGTAGTGGCTACAAACTCCGGACAACTGAAGAGCGGTTCGGTCTCCCGCACGGAGAGGGTGGCTAAATACAACCAGCTTCTGAGGATTGAGGAGGAGATGGCTGAAAGGGGAAGATACTTAGGGATGGGGGTCTTCTATAACCTGAAAGCGTAGAATGCCTTTCTGGACGCAAATAGACGCAGATTGGGCAGGATAATTTTTATAAATCCTTAATGATCTACGTTAATCTGCGTCCCATAGAGTGCCCCCGAAGGGCGTTAAGTTCAACAAAGGGGAATAGAGTCTTTAATGGGTTCTAAAGCAAGGGAGAACTATCTAAGGGGGGAGAGACCTCCCCTCTTCTTCCCCAGGAGGCTGAAGCTTCTCCTGTTTCTCCTGGGAGTTTCCCTTCTCTCTTACATCTATATAGGGGGGGACTATGGGTTTTTGCAGATCCTCTCCCACCGCTCACAGGTTCAAGCTCTGCAAATGGATATAAAGAAGGGTATGGTGAGGAAGGTAGATCTGGCCAGGAAGATTGAGCTTATCAGCCAGGATAGCACCTTTATGAGAAAGTATATTCGGGAGGAGATGGGGATGGCCAGGAAGGGGGAGAAGATCTATTGGTTTAAGGAGGTAAGGTGAGTTCTAGGGAGCACAGATTCTGGAGGAGGCTGAGAAATCGCTTCATAGCCGGACTGGTGATCCTCACTCCGGTCGTAGTAACCATATATGTCTTCATCGTCCTTTTCCTCAAGGTGGATAGCCTCTTGGGGCCATTTATCTATAGGCTCGTCGGATTGGAGGTCCCCGGGATGGGATTTTTAGCCATTCTGCTTTTGATCTTCCTTACAGGCCTGGTAGCCAGAAACTACCTCGGCGGCAAGCTGATCGGCTTTGGAGAGAGGATACTGACCAAGATCCCCCTCATCAGCCGCATCTATGTGGCCCTGCAACAGATCAGCCAGACCTTTCTGGCTCAAAAGAGGGCCATTTTCAAGGAGGCGGTGCTAATAGAATACCCCCGCAAGGGGCTTTACGCCATCGGCTTTGTCACCTCTGAGATGGAAGATGGCCAGATGCTGAGCATTTTCCTCCCCACCACCCCCAATCCTACCTCAGGCTATCTCCTCTTCCTTCCCAGGGAGGAGGCAATACCTCTGCACATAACGATTGAGGATGCCCTTAAGCTGGTAATATCCGGGGGGGCTGTTGCTCCCGAAGGAAAGCTATGGGATCTGGAGGGTAAACAGGTTGAATCCGGAGATAAGAAGTGAATCGAGCAGAGGAGATAGAGAAGAGGATTTCCAAGAGGGATAAGAGATGGCTGACTAGGTTCTTCTCCCGCAGCCATCCGGCGGATATTGCCATTATCTTGGATCGGGCTGATGACCCCGATAAGGCCTGGCTCTTCTCCCTTTTGGGCAAAGAACAGGACCCCGATGTCCTGGCGGAGGTTGAGGAGGAGACCGCCAGGAGGATCCTGGAGGAGCTGGATGCTAAAAGGCTCTCCAGAATAGTTGCGGAGCTGGAATCCGATGAGGCAGCCGATATAATCGGTGGGCTTCCCCCTGCCAAAAGGGAGGAGGTTCTCCAGAGGGTAAGCCGCCAGCAGCGGACGGAGCTGAGACAGCTTTTGAGGTATGGAGAGGAGACCGCGGGGGGCATAATGGCCACGGAA
>Ga0307443_1001417_pt1 | contig 14129 bp, 17 predicted proteins | sample SalMarSW160220MG_FD_202148 | JGI IMG/M metagenome (GOLD analysis project Ga0307443, IMG submission 202148) | Salt marsh sediment microbial communities from the Plum Island Ecosystem LTER, Massachusetts, United States - SW1601-220 | ecosystem: Environmental > Aquatic > Marine > Intertidal zone >... | reverse complement strand
CTTTTGTCACTCCTATCATGTATATGTTCCGGGAAAGGGAGAAGATTGTAGACCTCTTTGACATGGTCTCCGGCCAGCGCCTGACCTATAACTATGTGAGGGTGGGCGGCGTCAGCCAGGATGTTCCCGAAGAGTTTATACCGGCACTGGAGAAATTCCTCAAGGAGATGCCGGGCTGGATTGATGAGTATGACCAGCTGCTTAAGGAGAACGAGATACTGCTGGCGCGGGCTAAGGGTGTCGGGGTTTTGCCTAAAGAGCTGGCGATAAATATTTCCGCCAGCGGTCCGGTGCTCCGGGCAAGCGGGGTGAAGTGGGACATCCGCAAGGCAGACCCCTATTCTATCTACGACCGCTTTGAGTTTGATATACCCACCGGCGCTGCTGGCGATTGCTATGACCGCTATCGAGTTAGGATTGAGGAGATGCGCCAGAGCCTGCGCATCTTAGAGCAGGCGATGAAGGACTTACCCGAGGGCGAAGTGAGGAGCGAGGTGCCTCATCTGATTCGCCCGCCGGTGGGCGAAGCCTACGGGCATATTGAAGCCCCCAAGGGTGAGCTGGGCTTCTATCTGGTGTCGGATAACTCCATCGCTCCCTATCGCTTCCATGTTCGGGCACCGACCCTGATTAACCTGACGGCTCTCAGCGATATGATGCGGGGGTGGAAGGTGGCTGACCTTATAATCATCTTTGGCAGTATTGATATCTGTTTAGCCGAGGTGGACCGGTAATGGCTACGGCCTGGTTGCCTCCGGACTGGCCCGGCAATTTCTGGGCGCACTGGGCAATATTTGCCGTCATTAGCATAGTTTTTGTGCTGCTTATGTTCATGGTGTTTGTCTGGGTTGAGCGGAGGGCGATGGGAATTATGCAGGCGCGGCTCGGTCCCAACCGCGCCGGACCCTTCGGCATTCTCCAGCCGGCAGCCGATGGACTCAAGGTATTGCTCAAGGAAGATATTGTTCCGGCGAAAGGTGACAAAGTGGTTCACTGGCTGGCGCCGGTGGTGGCTGTTGTCCCGGTGCTGCTGATTTTTGCCGTGGTGCCCTTTCAGGGCGGGGCGCTGCTGGTTGACCTCAATATCGGAATTTTATATATAGTGGCTATCAGCTCGGTGACCACGGTGGGGGTATTCATGGCGGGGTGGGCTTCCAACAACAAGTATTCTCTGCTCGGCGCCATGCGCCAGGTAGCCTCGGTGGTGAGCTACGAGATACCAGTGGTATTGTCCATTGTCGGCGTGATTCTGCTGGCGGGCTCGCTGTCTATGCAGCAGATAGTGATGGCTCAGGATATCCCCTTTATTCTGTTGCAGCCGCTGGGCTTTCTACTCTTCTTTATCGGCGCCTTAGCTGAAATTAACCGTGCCCCGTTTGACCTCATGGAGGCTGACTCCGAGATTGTGGCTGGCTTTCACATTGAATACTCGGGGATGAAATTCGCTCTCTTCTATCTGGTGGAATACGGTGAGGCGCTGGCTATCTCGGCTATTGTCACCACTCTTTTTCTCGGCGGCTGGAGGGGCCCGCTACTGCCCCCCTGGCTCTGGTTCCTGGTTAAGGTCGGTATAGTATTCTTCGTTATTGTCTGGATAAGAACTACCGTCCCCAGGGTCAGGATTGACCAGCTGATGGCGCTGGCCTGGAAGTTCCTCTTCCCCTTAGCCCTGTTAAACCTGCTTATCACTGCCGTAGAGATACTGGTCTGGCCGGCAGTTTCGCTCTGGGTAATGGTCCCGATTAACATCGCTGTTATGATAGTCCTGGTGCTTTTGTGGTCAAGATTCTTTAAGTTAGGTTGGGGTAAAGTTGAAGTTTGAGCGTTACGGAATAGGTATCGCCAAGGGTCTGCGGGTAACCATAAGACACTTGCTTCGGCGTCCGATAACCACCCAATATCCCGAGCAGAGGCTTAATACTTCACGCCGGATTCGGGGTAACGAGCTTATCTGGGATAAGGAGAAGTGCACTGGTTGTGCCACCTGTGCCAAGACCTGCCCTCAAGGGAGCATTCACATTGTCACCTCGGTTAGTATCGAGGAGAATAAATACAAGGTTGAGAAGTTTGAGGTAGACCACGGCTACTGCATATTTTGTGGCTTGTGCGTTGAGGCTTGCCCTTACGAGGCTTTGTTTATGGGCTATGCCTACGAGCGAGCCAGGTATCGGCGAGGTGAACTGGTACTGGCTAAGGAGGGTTTGCTGGCATCGGAGGAGAGGAAACCAAGTGGCTATGCCCATCCTGAAATTGCAGCCACCTTGCCTAAGCAGAGCCTGCTTCTGGATAAGGATAGGGGGAAAAGGTGATAGGACTTGACATTGCTTTCTGGATACTGGCGGTAGTAGGTGTAATGGCGGCTTTAGCCGTGGTTTTACTGGGTGATGTTTTCCGAGCCGCCCTGTCTCTGGTTCTTTGTTTCCTGGCAGTGGCTGGAATCTACATCACCCTCAGCGCCGACTTTCTGGCGGCAGTGCAGATTTTAATCTATGTTGGTGCCATATCGGTATTAATTATCCTGGCTATCATGCTGACCAGGGAGGTTCAGCGGGGAAGCCCGGCCAATAAACTCCGAATTCCGGCTTTCATTGTTGCCATATTATTCTTCGGCGGGGTGGCTTATGCCCTGCTTAATACCACCTGGCAGGTATCGGCAACCCCACCCCTGGAGCCGACCACTCCCGCCATTGCTGGACTGCTTTTCAGTGAGGGGGGTTTTATCCTGCCGGTGGAGATTGCCCCCATTCTTTTGCTGGCGGCTATTATAGGGGCTATTGTCTTGGTGAGGGAGAAGTAAACTATGGTAGGTCTGGAACATTACCTTATACTATCGGCGGTCCTGTTCTCCATCGGGCTGTATGGCGCCCTGGCCAAGCGCAACGCCATAATCATCCTGATGTCTATCGAGCTTATGCTCAATGCGGTCAACATCGCCATGGTTGCCTTCTCTCGCTATATAGTGCCTCTGCTGCTGACGGGGCAGGTGTTTGCTATTTTCGTTATGGTGGTGGCGGCCGCCGAGGTAGCCGTCGGCCTGGCCATAATAATTTCAATATATCGTCACCGCGAAACCATAGACGCTACCAAAATTGACTTGATGAAGTGGTAAAGGAGGCGAATAAAGCTATGGGCAAGAATCACGTGGGTACGTTGTCCGGAACCATATGGTTCATGGGCTGGCTGTTCACCATCGGTTATGCCCATCTGGTATGGTGGAAGATTATTCTGGGCATCGTGGTCTGGCCGTTCTACCTGGGCGGATTTTTAAGCTAAAATCGGGCATTTTAAATCTTTTCCCACCCGCCGTCCTTAGAGGTATATAGGAGGGGTGAGGAGCCTATGAGGGTGGGCTGGAGTGGGAAGAAAGACAACTGAAAACGGGGGATAATATAGGAGGCCCAAGATGTGGGTAGAGGTTAAACAGGCAAGAAGCTTAATGCTGGCTGAGATGTGGAAGGAGCTATTTGAGGGTGAGGGAATACCCACCCGCATCCTGCCCTTCTCTGGCGAGCCCTGGGACAGGGAAATGGCTACCTATTCTATCCTGGTGCCCCAGGATAAGGAGCACGTTATACAGGAGGTATTGAGGAAACAGTAATGCCGTATCAGTTGGTCTGGCTTATTTTTCTACTACCACTTTTCTCCTTTATCATAATATCGCTATTCCTCAGACCTTTCCTCAATCATAAGCCCAAGCTGGGGGGCTATATCACCATCGCCTCTCTCCTGGGTTCCCTTGGTCTTTCGGTCTGGGCGCTAATTGAGGTGATGGCTGCCTCCGGCCACTCATTACCGGTGCCCGATATCAACTGGGTGATTATTGAGGGCGGTATTACCATCCATCTGGGGCTGATTGTTGATTCGCTGACGGCGGTGATGCTCATTGTGGTTACCGTGGTCAGCCTGATGGTGCAGATTTACTCCCAGGGCTATATGCACGGCGACCCCGGCTATCACCGCTACTTCGCCTTTATGTCGCTGTTCACCGCCTCAATGCTGGGACTGGTTCTGGCCGACAACCTGCTCTTCGTCTACGTCTTCTGGGAAATGGTCGGCTTATGCTCTTACCTTCTCATCGGCTTCTGGTTCCATCGTCCGTCGGCAGCTAACGCCGCCAAGAAGGCGTTTATCGTTACCCGCCTGGGCGACTTCGGCTTCCTGGCGGCTATCCTGCTCCTGTACTTCAATACCGGCACCTTTGATATTGCTGAACTTCATTCACTGGCAATAACTGGAGCGCTGGCGGGCACAACTTTAACTTGGGCAGCTATCGGTATCTTTTCCGGCGCCGTGGGCAAGTCAGCCCAGTTCCCCCTCCATACCTGGCTGCCCGATGCCATGGAGGGTCCGACCCCGGTCAGCGCCCTGATACATGCCGCCACCATGGTGGCTGCTGGCGTCTTTCTTGTTGCCCGAACCTTCCCCCTATTTTCCCACTCGGTTGAGGCAGTAACCACGGTGGCTATCATCGGCGGTTTTACCGCTATCTTTGCTGCCTCTATGGGTCTGGTGATGACCGATATCAAGCGGGTGCTGGCTTATTCTACTATCAGCCAGCTGGGCTATATGATGCTTGGGCTGGGGGCTGGGGGCATAGCCATTGGTATCTTCCACCTGTTCAATCATGCCTTTTTCAAGGCGCTGCTCTTTCTCGGTGCCGGCAGCGTCAACCATGCCACCGGCACATTTGATATGCGGGAGATGGGCGGACTGCGCAAGGTTATGCCCTGGACATATAGTACCTTTCTTATTGCCAGCTTGAGTATTGCCGGCATCTGGCCACTTTCCGGGTTCTGGAGCAAAGATGAGATTCTGGCGTCGGCGCTGCAAAATCAGCCGATACTGTTCTATCTGGCGATGATAACAGTATTTATGACCGCCTTCTATATGTTCCGGGTGGTCTTTATGACCTTTGGCGGTGAGTATCGGGGTGGTGGTGCTGAAGGTCACGGCAAGCCCCACGAATCGCCATCAGTTATGGTGATGCCTATGGTGGTGCTGGCTATCCTGGCGGTGGTCTCCGGCTTCTGGAATGTTACCGGGCAGTTCGGTGCCTTTGTGGGTCACGGCGAGACCCATAGCTTCGCTGAGGGTTTCTTTGGCATCCTGACTCACTCCCTGCCCTGGATATCGCTGATACTGGCTGGTCTGGGCATCCTGCTTGCCTACGCCATGTACAGCGCCAAGTGGCTATCGGCGGAGCGCATCGGCGGTCTGTTCAAGCCGCTATATACCCTGTTCTACAGGAAATACTGGTTTGACGAACTCTATGAGAAGGTTTTAGTTGGCAAGGTGTTGGTCGGTGGCTTTTTCGCTGGCTTGCAGGGTTTTGATACATATGGTGTTGATGGGGCAGTAAATGGGATAGCCAGTGGAGCTGTAGCCACCGGTAAGGTTATCAGGAAGGCGCATACCGGCCAATTACAGCTTTACGGGCTATTTATTGGCATAGGTATTCTGGCGATTATTCTTTGCTTGTATTTCTTTGGCTAAGGAGATTATCTAGCAATTTTATATCTTTTCCCACCCACCGCCCTTATGGGGGGGAGAAAAGGGAGAGGAAGTTTAACCTGACAGGGAGTTTAAGAGGGACGAAGTCCCTCTTCAGAAAAAACACCCTCCCCCTCTCCTTTGAAGGAGAGGGGGATACAGGGGGTGAGGTAGAGAGAATGTCTATAGGAGAAAGGTCGGTTGGACTTTAATTACCTGACAACTATAATATTCCTGCCGGTGGTGGGGGCAATTCTGATTGCCTTTATACCCGGGCTCTCTGATAGGCTGATTAAGCGGCTAGCTGCCCTGTTTACCTTTGTTCCGCTGGCCCTGTCCATCTATCTCTTTACTATTTTTGACCGAGTGGCGGGGGGAATCCAGTTCGAGGAAAAGCTGTCCTGGATTCCAGCCATTAACGCTCACTACCACCTGGGCGTGGATGGCTTGAGCCTGCCCCTGGTGATACTGATGGCCTTTCTCGGCTTCCTGGTGGTGCTCATCTCGTGGAAGATTGACCTAAGACCTCGTGAATACTTTGCCTGGCTGCTACTTCTGGAGACAAGCATTCTGGGGGTATTTTGCTCCCTTGACCTGCTTCTGTTCTTCCTCTTCTGGGAGATAGAGGTCATCCCCATGTACTTCTTAATCTCCATCTGGGGCACGGGCAGGAAGGAATACTCAGCGATAAAGTACGTTGTATATACTTTATTCGGCAGTGCCATGATGCTGGCTGGCATCCTCAGCCTGTACTTCGCCACTGGCAGCCTCAGTATGGTGGATATAGCCCAGGGCGGGATGGCTATGGTGCAATCGATTATGCCGGTGACTGCCATTTTCTTTCTCTTGCTCGTTGGCTTCGCCGTCAAGCTGCCGGTTTTCCCATTACATACTTGGTTGCCCGACGCCCACACCGATGCCCCGACGGCAGTGAGCGTGGTGCTGGCCGGGGCGCTGCTTAAGATGGGCGGCTACGGCATGATTCGGCTGTGTGTCAGCATCTTTCCCCAGGTTGCCCAACAGTATGCGCCCTTATTGGTGGCATTTGCCGTGGTTAGTGTGCTCTATGGGGCGGCGGTAACCTTGAGGCAGACTGACTTAAAGAGGCTGATTGCATACAGCAGCATCAGCCATATGGGCTATGTGCTGCTGGGCATCTTTGCTTTAGGTCGGGTAAGCCTGACCGGGGCTACCTTGCAGATGTTCAGCCACGGCGTTATCACCGGCCTCCTGTTTGCCATGGCTGGCCTGGTGATGCACAATGCCGGGGAGCGGAACCTAAGCAAGCTGGGCGGTCTGGTGAGGCAGATGCCGATTATCGCTGTTATCTTCTCGGTAGCCGGTTTAGGTGCCCTGGGGCTGCCCACCACCAGCGGCTTTGCCGCTGAGTTTCTGGTCTTCGTCGGCAGCTTTTCCAGCACCGCGGTTGCCGGGATTCAAGTTTACACTATCCTTGGTGTGCTGGGTATCGTCATCACCGCCGGCTATATTTTGTGGATGCTACAAAGGGTATTCTATGGTCCGGCGCTAAAGCAATTTGACAAAGCCAAGGACGCCGATATTCTGGAGCGGGGCTATATATTTGCCTTTGTCGCCGTGATTATGCTGGTCGGCATCTACCCGGCAATCCTGACCGATGTTATTAAGGCGGGCATTATGCCCGTAATGGGGTTATTAGGTGGGTAAAGCATGTTGAATTTTGAGCTACTTATACCTGAGCTGACTCTGGCTGGCGTGGCTATAATAGTCATTCTGCTTGACCTTGTTGTCACGCGCAAGGGATTGCTGCCAGTGGTCAGCATCGCCGGAGTGGTGGTAGCCGCCGGCTTCACCATAGCCATGTGGGGAAGCAGCTCTCAGGCTCTGTTCAACAATATGATGGCGGTGGATAAATTTGCCCTCTTCTTCAAGTTATTGTTCCTGGTCATCGCTGCCCTGGTTATTCTGGCCTCGACGGACTACGTCTCCAAGTTTGCCCGTTTTCAAGGGGAATACTATGCTCTGGTGCTGTTATCTGCCCTGGGCATGATGCTGATGGCAGCCACCGCCGAGTTAATCTCCATCTATATCGCTCTGGAGCTGACCAGTATATCTCTATATGTTCTGGTTGGCTTTCTCAAAGACCCCAAATCAACCGAAGCCTCATTAAAGTATCTATTGCTGGGGGCGGTCGCCTCGGCAGTGCTGCTCTTTGGCATGGCGCTGGTCTTTGGCTTTACCGGCCAGACGCAGCTGGGGGAGATTGCTCAGGCTATCCAGGGTATGTCGCTGGCCGGTGTCCTAGACAGTCCCGGACTTATCCTGGGCATGGTGCTGATGGTAGCCGGCTTCGGCTTCAAGATTGCCGCCGTCCCCTTTCATATGTGGGTGCCCGATGTTTATGAGGGGGCGCCAACGCCGATAACCGCCTATCTATCGGTAGCCAGCAAGGCTGCCGGCTTTGCCATCATCCTCAGGGTGTTCTATTCCGCCTTTGGGCTTCCGTCCTGGTTGAGTCTGGACTGGGGGTTAGTCTTCGCTGTGCTGGCGGCTATCGGTATGACCCTGGGCAATATAATCGCCATTCCTCAGACCAACATCAAGCGCATGCTGGGTTATTCTAGCATCGCTCAGGCGGGCTACCTCATGGTGGGGCTGGCCGTGGTGGGGTTCTCGTCGGCGGCAGAAGTTGTGGGCAGAAGCAGTCTCCTCTTCTTCCTGGCCAGCTATGCCCTGACCAACCTGGGCGCTTTTACTGCCATTATTGCCATCTCCAACAAGGTTGACAGCGACCTAATCCAGGACTATTCGGGCATGGGCAAGCGGGCGCCACTGCTGGCTTTAGCCCTGACCCTGTGTTTGATTTCCCTGATTGGCATGCCGCCGGCCGCCGGCTTTATGGCTAAGTTCTACATCTTCAGCGGGGCGGTGCAGCACGACTTGCTCTGGCTGGTAATTATCGCCGTAATAAACAGTGTAATATCAGCCTACTACTATCTGCGGGTGGTGAAGGTAATGTGGCTGGGCAAGCCAGCCTCTGAGGGGAAGGTGCTCTCTTCAGGGGCGCTGAGGTTGGCGCTATCCCTCTCCTGCCTCGGCGTGTTACTACTGGGCATTATCCCCGGCTATATAATGAAGCTCGCCGAAATGGCGGCTAAGATGTTTGCTTTCTAGGTGTTTTGCTTCCCACCCAGCCCGCCCTATAAGGACTTCGCCCCTCTTTAACACCTCTGCCTACTTTAGCTTGGCCTTCCCCAATATGGTATAATAGCCGTAATACGGAGGTATAAATAACAGGCTTGAACAAAGGAGGCAAAAAATGTCAGCAGTAAAAACGATATTAGCGCTATCTCTGGCGCTAGTTCTGTCCTTTACCCTTGTCGGTTGCGTTGAAGGACTTCCTCAAGAGGAGGTAAACCAGATAATCGCCAATGTCACCTCTGCCGAATATGATACCGTCAAGTTCGATGTGGAGATGCCAATGACCATGGAGGTGGTTGGTGGGTCTGACCCTGGTACAATGAGCATGGTGGTTGATGGCACAGGTGTTATGGACATAGCCAATGAAGAAATGCAAATGACAATGAATATGACGGTGGATATACCGGGAGCGGGTGAGCAAGAGATGGCAATGGAAGCTTACATCGTTGGTGGGTGGATTTATACCAAGATGGATTTACTCGAGTTAGGCGAACAGTGGATGAAGATGGAGGTAACCGAGGAGATGTGGCAGCAGCAGGGCCAGATTGAGCCGCTACTGGAGTTCTTGGTAACAGCCGTCGAGATTAATTATTTGGGCAGCGAGATGGTAAGTGGTACCGAATGCTATCTTTTCGAGATAGTGCCAGATATGGAAGCACTAGGCGAACTGTTGTCTCAGGAGACATCTGGTATGGGAATCATGGACTTTAGCCAGTTTGACCTGGCTGACCTGTATAAGGAATTGTCGGTTAAAGAATGGATAGCCAAAGATAGCTACTTGCTTATGAAGGTAGAGATTACAATGGATCTGGAAATGAGTGCCAGCGATGTCGGTGCCACTGAGGATGATTTTGATAGGATGACCATGGATATTAAGATAGTGGAGAGCTTCTACGACTACAATGAGCCAGTCTCCATCGAACTACCCCCAGAAGCGCTGGATGCTGAGGAGATACCTTATTAATCATGAACCGAACCCGGGGCTTTGTTAATCTGAACCGGTTTAAGTCGGGCAGGGCGATTAAAAAGCTCAGCAAGCCGGCACCTGACAGGCGCAAAAAATCACCACCCAGCCCCCGCTAACCAATAACTGTCTAAATTCCAGCCTTGACACCTCAAAGGGGCAATGCTACACTTCCCTTGCCTTCAGAAGCGAAGCTTTCACATTATTACAAAGCGGGTCTGGCTGTGAAAAAGATTGGCATTCTTTATCACCCCAAGATTGATGTCGCCCATACCCTGGCTGAGGAAGTGAAGGATTTTTTAACCGCCAGGGGGATATCGGTATGGCTATGCTCTGCCTGGGAGGGAGAGAAGGCTAAGTCTCAGGTGGATGGCACCGAGCTAATTCTCACTATCGGCGGCGATGGCACTATCCTGCGGGCGGCTCAGGTAGCGATTCCCGGTCAAACGCCTATTACCGGGATTAATCTGGGCAAGCTGGGCTTTATGACTGAGCTTAGTGCTGAGGAAGTCAAGGATAAGCTCCCTGCTTTGCTTGAGGGGAAGGGTTGGCTGGATGAGCGGGCTATGCTTGAGGCTGAACTTGAGCCACCTCGCACCTTCTATGCCTTAAACGATGTGGTGGTGGCGCGGGGGGCGGTAGCTCGGGTGGTCTATGTAGAAGCCAGTATTGACGGCGAGCCGCTGACCACCTATAAGGGTGACGGCGTTATTGTGGCTACCGCCACTGGCAGCACTGGATATTCGCTGGCTGCCGGTGGTCCTATCCTCCATCCCCAGGCTGAGGAGTCTTTGCTGTTGCCTATATCGCCCCACCTCAGTCCAGCTTACACCTTGATATTACCAGCTACGGCAGTGGTCAGGCTGCGCCTGGCTACCACCCATCAGGCAGCGCTGAGTGTGGATGGCCATATAAATTTACCGCTGGAGAGTGGTGCCGTTATCACCGTAAAGCATAGCTCTAATACCGCTCGTTTTTTGAGAATTCATCCTGAAGCCGCCTTCTATAGCTCTCTGGAGCAAAAGTTGAAAGGGAAGCAGCAAATTGAAGATAGAAAAAGCTAAAATCAGCGATGTCCCTCAGATGCATCAGCTAATTAACTACTTTGCTGATAAGGATGAGATGCTACCTCGCTCGTTGAGCGAGTTGTACGAGAACATAAGGGATTGTTTTGTGGTCAGACAGGGTGAGCGGGTGGTTGCCTGTGTGGTACTGCATGTTTTCTGGTCAGACCTGGCTGAGATAAGGTCGCTGGCGGTAGTTGAGGGTAGCCAGGAGCAGGGCATTGGCGGACAACTGGTTGAAGCTTGCCTTAAAGAAGCTGAGGAACTTGGTATTACCACCGTCTTTTGCCTGACTTACAAGCCAACCCTTTTTGAGAAGTTTGGCTTTTCTCAAGTAGATAGGATGGAGCTGCCAAGAAAGGTGTGGACTGAGTGCTACCGCTGCCCCAAATTCCCCGATTGTGATGAGGTGGCTCTTATCTACCACCCGGAGGTCTAGCTTGGCTGAGGAAGAGACGCTATCCAGCCGAATGGTCTACGATGGGCGAGCGGTAAAGTTGCGGATTGATACCGTCAGGATGCCCAGTGGCCGGGAGACCATGCGGGAGATTGTGGAGCATAGCGATTGTGTAGCTATTATTGCCGTTGACGATAAGGATAACATCCTGCTGGTAAGTCAATTTCGCAAGTCGGTGGAGAAGGAGTTGCTGGAGATACCAGCCGGCGGTATTGACCCTGGAGAGACCCCTGAGGATTGTGTTCGTCGTGAGTTGCGTGAGGAGACAGGCTTTCTTCCCCGGAAGGTGGAGAGGCTGGGTGGATTCTACTCCTCTCCGGGCTACTGCACCGAATACCTCCACCTCTATCTGGCTACCGACCTTGTTTCCAGTCCGCTTCAGGCTGAGGATAGTGAGAGTATCAGGTTAGACCGGGTGACGCTGGCTCAGATTCCCGGTTTGATTGCCTCGGGCTCCATTTGTGATGCCAAGAGCATCGCTGGCTTGCTCACCTTTTTAGAGTATCGGAAATCAGCCAAGAGTGCCTGAGAGCCCTCGCCCGCCGATAAGATGCATATGGAGGTGGGGCACCAGCTGCCCCCCCTGCTCACCGCAGTTTATCACCAGCCGATAGCCGTTTTGAGCCACATCCTCCTTTTTCGCCAGCTGATTGGCAACAGCCACCATGCGCCCGATGAGGGCTGAGTCGGCTTCAGATAGGTGGGTGAGGGAGGGGATATGCTTTCTGGGGATAATAATCAGATGCAGCGGCGCCTGCGGCTTAATATCGCGGAAGGCAATTACCTCTTCATCCTGATAGACGATGTCGCTGGGGATTCTGCCTGACGCAATCTGGCAGAAAATGCAGGCCATTATTTCCTCCCCTTCTGATATTTAGCTTTGCCCTGCTCAAAAAGGTCTTGCCCGTAAATATCGTTGGCGACAATAGCCGGGAAGTTCTCCACAGTAAGTCGCATGATAGCCTCAGCGCCCAAATCCTCATAGGCGATGGCCTCTGCCTGTTTGATGGATTTGGCTAGCAAAGCGCCGGCGCCGCCTATAGCAACCAGATAAACGGCTTTATATTTCTTGATAGCCTCTCTTACCTCTGGTGAGCGATTTCCCTTGCCAATCATGGCTCTAATGCCGGCGGCGAGGAGGCGGGGGGTATATATATCCATGCGGCTGCTGGTGGTGGGACCGGCGGAGCCAATGACCTGTCCTGGTCGGGCTGGGGACGGTCCCATATAGTATAGCGTCTGGCCTTCAATGTCGAAGGGCAGCTTTTTTCCTTTATCCAGGGCTTGGATGAGCCGGTGGTGGGCGGCGTCCCGGGCGGTATAGATAACGCCGGAAATCAGAACGCTGGTGCCGACGGTCAGCTTTTCTATTATTTTTTCTTCAATCGGTGATGTGATGTGGAGATTATCTATCTACCTCACCCCCTGTATCCCCCTCTCCTTCGAAGGAGAGGGGGAAAATTGTTTTTAAGAGGGGCGAAGCCCCTCTTGGACTCCCCTTTATAGCACTATTTCCTGTATTTCAGCCACATAGGAAATGCCGAAAAGAAATTTAATGCACCGACTACGAATAGACCTATGGGAAGAATATACTCAAACTCAGGGCTAATAATGCCGTATATGAAAAGAGAAATACTAGCAATAAGAAATATGGCTCCAATTGACATGGGCCACAAGTATAGTCTTGCCTTTTTCCTTTTCCATTCTTCAGAAGGCTCCTCATACTCTTCAATAGTCCCCTCGACATTGTCTATCAGTTCTTTTGCTGATTCTTCACTCCAGCCTTGTCTGACGAGGTCTGCAAAAATAGTATCCTTGTTTTCGCCCTGTAGAATACGATGTGCAACAGATGCATAAAGTTTCTCTAATTCTTTCTGTTCGGCTGTTGTCAATTTTTCGTTCACGGTCTCCCCCTTTATAACACCGCCTCCTTATGACGGGCGCTGTGGCACTGGAGGTTGACCGCTACCGGCAGGCTAGTGATATGGGTGGGCATAACCTCGGCATGGACTGCCAGGGCGGTGGTGGTGCCGCCAAAGCCCATCGGCCCGATGCCCAGAGCATTTACCAGACCTAGGATCTCTTTCTCTAGCCCGGCAATCTCGGGGTCGGGGTTGGGCTGGGCTACCTTCCTCAGTAGCGCCTTCTTGGCCAGCAGCATCGCCTTTTCCCCTGTCCCCCCTATCCCCACCCCGATAATCAGCGGGGGGCAGGAGTTACCGCCGGCTTCATCAACTATTTTCACCACCAGGTCGATGATGTCCTCCCTGCCGTGGTTGGGCATGAGCATAGCCAGCCGGCTCATATTCTCAGCCCCGCCTCCCTTGGGCATGACGGTAATTTTTAGCTCGTCGCCGACGACAATCTCAGCGTGGATAACCGCCGGGGTGTTATCTCTGGTGTTTATTCTGTCGGAGAAGGGCTGGCTGACCATTGCTTTTCTGAGGTAGCCTTCGGCGTAGCCCTGGCGCACTCCTTCCTCCACGGCGGCATTTAAGCTCCCGCCGCTAATGTGAATTTCCTGACCTATTTCCAGGAAGACGACAGCCGTGCCGCAGTCCTGGCACAAGGGCAGGCGCTCCTCTTGGGCAATGCGGGCGTTCTCTATAAGCTGGCTCAAGACTTCTCTGCCCAGCGGCGACTCTTCGGTTTTCTGGGCTTTTTTGAGGGCTGAGAGAACGTCCTCTCCCAGCCCGAAGTTGGCCTCCTGGCAGAGTTCGGCTACGGTTTTGGTGATTTCGCTGGCTTTAATTTCTTTCATTTTATAAGGTGGCCCCGCCCCATTTTAACTTATCTTTTTCTTCACACTGAAGCCCGCCCTCATAGGCTGCGCCCCTAAAACTCTCCTTTAACCTCCCCCTCCTAAAGGGCGGCGGGTGGGAGAAGATGTAAAAAGATTAGGGGAGAGGGGCTAACGCCCCCTTTTACCCCACCCCCATCTTCCTTATAAGCTCTTGTATTCCCTCGGCTGACT
>Ga0307443_1001412_pt1 | contig 14147 bp, 26 predicted proteins | sample SalMarSW160220MG_FD_202148 | JGI IMG/M metagenome (GOLD analysis project Ga0307443, IMG submission 202148) | Salt marsh sediment microbial communities from the Plum Island Ecosystem LTER, Massachusetts, United States - SW1601-220 | ecosystem: Environmental > Aquatic > Marine > Intertidal zone >... | reverse complement strand
TACAGGTAACTGAGTCAGTCTCGGCAAATGATATTTCATCGGCATAGAGACGTTTGACATCACGAGACCAGGTCAATTGACGCGCCCCCTTGATAGTTTTCACGTATTCAGAGAAAAGGGCGATATCACGCGGTTTGTGGTGAAGATCGATGTCACGTAAAATCTCAAGGACAGTCCGGGAGCCCCGCCGGCCGGCCTTGCTGACAGAACTTGAGATCTCGGCGCCAAGATTAGCCGTAATCTTGCTCACATACTCACCGGCGTTAGAGTTTTCAGTCAAAATCAAACCATGATCACGACTGGGGCGGCGATAACCACGACGTTCAATACGATCAGCCCAGCGCCGGTAAAGATCGGATTCAAGGGACGACAAGGCTTTATTGTCCAACGGGGTTTTTGTGAAGAGAACCGCGTGAATATGTGGATGCCAGCCGTTTCGGCCGTGAGTAACCTCAAGACCACGGACGTAACCGACAATATCATAACGATTTTTAAGGCGAAGAGCAGGGGGTCCGGTCCATACCCCGGACCAAGCGGTGGTAGCGGTACGCCGGGCGGTTTCAAGATTGTCACCATAATCATGCGGCATAGTAGCGGTAACCATATAAGCCCCACCACCGCCATTAGAACGGTGATGTTCGATCAGCCGCTGTAAAATCCGGCCTCTCGAATTGGCTACCGCTGCGGCACAAACAGGACAGACCCAGATTTGATTGCACCTGATCAAACCGGAAAGATAGTACCAGAAGTGGTAAAATTTTCCCTTTCGATATATCTGACGCTTAAGGGTAACAGAATTTGAATAACGAACCCGACCACACTTGGCCGGTTTACTACCCGGGTCCTGATAAGGTCTGGCAACTTCCCGGAGATGATAGCGATATGAAATAGAAGAGTCGGCGAAATCAGACCCTAAGATATTCCGAGACTTAGGCTTATGGTGTTTTACCGCGGTAGGGGGGTATGAATTAATGGGGTTCTTCCCAAGAAGAGGTTTTTGACCGGGCGAAACAGTTTTTCCGAAGAGATCGGAACTCGAATTTTGGGGCAAATTCTTTAGCACAGCTAAACCACAAAACAGCCTAAATAACGATTTTAAGAAAGTTGAAAAAAAATGACAACCGTAAGGTGCACATCAAAATACAACCAAAAATAAATGTTTCAGCGCCTCCGGAGGGCCTGGCACAGAGGAACAAAATAGATTAGCGTGATTAAACATAGTCAAAAGCATCTACGAATACAGGTAAAATCAGACCCCAAGACATTGCGAGACTTAGGATTATGGCATTTTACCACCCTTCTGAAGAGGCCGACCGGGCTTCATCCATGAAACCCGGTTGGCCTGTGATAACCGGGGGAATCCGAACCCCCCCGGCAAGACCATCTCAGGCTGTTAAGCCTTGTCACCTATGCATAGGTTCTATGTTTTCATCAACAAGCTCCCAGTCCCGTGATGTGGCTACGGTTTGCTCAAAGACGGAGAGATCAATAAACCCCGTAATGAGAGCGGAACCGTTAATGCCAATACCATTCCCCAGTATTTCGTTATCGTGAACACTGAGGACGTGGTACCTGACGGGATGATTCTCGCTGCTGTCGGGCCAGATGTAATTCCACGTCTGGCCGACATATTCTGACCCGGGGAGTGTGCCGGATACGGCCATTTGCGGGCCGTCAGACTTAACAGCGGCTCCACCATTGTCGGAACCGGCACAACCTGCGAAGATCAGCACGAGGACAAGGGCAATGCCAATGCCGACTATTCGACCGGACAGGGCGGAGATCATTTCGGGACTACCCCCGCACTTCACCTGACTGCGAACGATCTGTTTTCTCATCGTTCATTCCTTTCAAAAATTATGTTATGGGCGGGCAGGGACCCTTCTCAACCTGCCCGCCTGTGGTAACCAGAGGTCCCCAAAACCTCCGGCAAAATCATTTAGGCTCATCGAGCCACGACTTGTGTATACCCCCGATGTAAAATTCTTTGTCGTTTTCGGGAAGCAAGTTAACCCGTTTGAACCCAAAGGACTTGAGCCTCTCAACGTAAGCCGTGTCCTGGGGGTCAAAGTCCAGTGATCGGCCAAAATAGCGAACAACTCCGATCGTGACAATATCAGACATAGCTATTTAACCTTTTTCAGTGTTACCATTATCACGGCAAGGTCATGCCTGGAGTCTTCAAACCGAGCCACAAAATCACCCATCACCGCCCCCAGGTGAAGGGTCGTTGCAATCGGTTCCTTTACGGCAGTCACAGTCGACTTGTCCGGAGAGATAACGATCGATTCAATCTTCATGCGGAGCCTCCCTTCGCCTGCGCCAGCGATTCAAGAGGATCTTAGTCAATGCAAAACTCGCCAGAAAAACGAAGACAAAGATAAGAGCCAGGTGAACATATTCACGCAAGAGACCCCACGTCTCATGGTATCGAAACCAAGCGACAGCGAGACAGAAGGAATTGAACGCATAGATTCCCGTAATTACCGGGTTAAAAAGATCCCTCATTGTTCAGGTGGTGGGGTTTCGGGGTTCGGTTCTTTTTCAGGGGGAGGCGGAGAGCCAGGCCCATTCCCATTTCCATTTTTCTTTGGTGATGGGGATTCGGGTGCAACCTGTTCAACAGGCAGATCGGGCATTTTCTTTACCGGTCCAATCTTCCATTTCCTGAGCAACCCCCAGGGCCGCCCTTCGGGCATTTTCTTTACCGGCCAATCTTCCATTTCCTGAGCAACCCCCAGGGCCGCCCTCACCATCTTTTGGTCGCCACCGAGCTGATCAAGCCTTTGCGCCCATGATCGAACGGCAAAGGAAGCGGCAATGTCTTGCGCCCGAAGCAAGAAGACCGGTTCGTCTTGAGGGATAAGCCCCCCAGGGTCTTGAATACGGCTGTAATCGTTTATGGAGTGCTTCAACGGACACTCCTTTCCATTTAGGGTTTTTGGTAAAACATCTCATTAGACACACCCGTTTGAGTTCGTGGCACCTGAGCCAGATACGGCGCCTTCCGAGTCAAATTTGAGCCGGTGTTGACGTTTTTCCCGTAATTCACGCCGCCGGCGCTTTCTACCGGCAGCTCTCACCGGATCGCCCTTCATTCTGAGTCACCGAGAAGCCCTTCTGTGTTCAATTTCAGCACACCTTGAGACATCTCGATCCGAGTGCGCCGGCGTTGCTTCTTACCGGCAGCCCGAACCGGAGCGTCATAGTTGTTGTGACAATGCTGGCAGGCAGCTTTGAGGTTGTCCAGAGCGCAGTTTTCAGGCGTATGGTCAAGGTGCATGATCGTGAGGACGATCTTGACTGTTTTTAGGGCAAGGTTGCCGTCCCAATAATCGGGATCGGCTTCATAATTCTCTATCTCAACAAACTGTCCCCACCGGTTGCGATAACCAACGGCGTAATTAGGGACACCGCAGATCTCACAGCAGTTGCCGGCGCGGTCGAGCACTTGGCGGCGAATCTCCGGCCAGTTAGCCGGATACCGATCTTTGTTTTCAGGGCGAATAGGCATTAACCCGGGACCTTCCTTCGCAGCTCGAGCATCTTTTCCAAAGCATCGGCTATACGCATCACGGGACCGGGGCCATTCCGGGGAGGTTCGAAGACATCAAGAGAACTCGCAACATCTTGCATACCCAAACCAACCGACTCCAAAGAGGAGAGATGACGGGCCGTCAACCTGAAAGCGCACATTCCATCAGATACCGACCATAGTTGACAGTTTGGACCGGCGCATGGTATAGAGATAGAGGAAACAGCAATCCCCCCATGCGGCTGTATGGCGCCAACCGGAGCAACCGGAGCCAATTGACCGGACATGAAGGGGCAGATACCGTGAGGGAATTTTTCAGAGACAAGAACAGGATCACTCATAAAGAGGTCACCTCCCTATCAGCCTGGACGAACTGATCAAAAACCTTGTAGAAATAACCCTTGAATTCCTCCCGGCTTTCGGGATTGGCGGCAAAATCCTCCTCCATCTGATTTTCCGCCAAATCAAAAAGCACGTTCTTGAAAGGAATCATTTGGTTGCGCTGATCAGCATCCATGTTTAAGGCACTGTCCAGCATAGCCACAACGCGCTCCGGCTCTTTGGGCGGCTGCAACCGGAAAGCAGTCACAATGTTCTGAATGGCGATACCGGCCAGCTCGCGACGCGATATTTCCTCCGGCATGTTTTCCACCTCCTGTCCTTGAGTGTGATTGGACAACTGACCGGTATCGGCGCCGGTATTTTTTCCAGCGTTTAGCCGAGGCCTATCCGAGACAAAACCTCGTGGCAACGAAGCCCTGGGGGCACGCACAATCAGTTGTCCGACTGTCTTGACGGCACTATTTATGACGTCTACCATAGTCGATCCCGTCTGCTGTTCGGGCATCAGCTCCTTGACGGCAGTTGCCAGGGTAGCAAAAGTCTGTATTTGCGAAATAGGGTCCGGGGACTTCTGTTCGATGAGAAACGTCAAGAGAGTATTGATAAGGTCCATTCCGATAGGGGGAGGAGCCGGGGGATCGGCGAGCAACTTTTTCATGGCCAGCAGACGAGCCATACGGGACTCCCACTCATCGGAACTTCCACCGATGTTGACATTCTCATACTGCTCAGGAGGCAAGGAAGGGGCAGAGGGGGCAAGATGCTTAGCCGGCGGCCCGAGTAAGGGAGAACCCTGAATGTGAATCATTCTTTGCTTACGGATGACACCGCTGACGCGCTTCTGGACCCGATAGATTCCCCCACCATATCGGGTTTTAATCCATTCCTGATAGGAGCGCAAACCACGAGGCAGATCTTCACAGTACCCCCCGGTACGGCTTTCGATACCAGTATCGGGATCGGTAATGAAGACGTCAGGGCTAACCCGTTGAAGCTGAACAACGACATTCTCTCCGTCCTCACCGGAAAAGAATTCCGCCCAGTCGTCTTTTTCCAGATCAGGCTCTACGAGAATATCATCCGCAGTTGACGAAGTAGCCACTTGACCGCCCTCACAATCCAACCGAGGGTCTTTAATATCTGGGACAGATTTTGAGGGTTTGGTTTTTCCGGTTGGCATATTTTCTCCTCTATCGGTTTCGGGACAACAGGTAAAGGCCGAACGCTAAAGCGGCGACGACCAGTATCGGAATTGTGCTCTTTTTTTTTATGACAGAGACCACCGCCTGCGCAGAGGTATATTCATCACGTCTGACATTTTGCCCGGTGTCGACATCGAAAGGATAAGTGATAAAATCCCCCCATAAAGCAGGATCGTCCGGAGAGCGATCGAGGCGACTGTCAAAATGAAAACTGACGGAGTCCTTGTCGTTAAGATAGATACCGATACCACTAAAGAGACGACTTTTGAGGGCCAGCTCATAAACCCGGAGAGGTTCCTGGTCAGGCCAAGTTACATCTATGGCACGACCTAAACCATGCTGGCGGGGATCACCGGGACGGAAATCAGAAAGTATAATCGGTCGAGATCCAACCAACCCGATGAAGTGGTCAAGGGCGCCGACAATATCGGGAGACATCTCATCCGGATACTCGAATTGAGACGGATCAAGATAGAGTAGGGCTTTCCACTGTAGCAGCGACATCATCTTCTGCGCCTCTTTTGGCCGCCAAATTCAAAGTCCCGTCTTCATCAACGCCCAATTACTCAGTTTTCCAAGTTTTTCGGCCGCCCAGCCGGATAACCCATAAACAAGACCGAAGAGCAATCCACGGAACGTGACATAGATAGGCTTACCGTCTAAGGGGTCGTCACCACAGTAAAGAAGCTCATGTTTAATTTTTTCCAGCATGGCTACCCCTCCGCATTCGGTATAATCACGATCATGTAATCCCAACCCAAGAGATCTTGAGAAGGGTCATTTATCCAAACCTGGCCATCTTCAAGAACAAAAAGAGAAAGAGATATCCAGCCTTCCTCTCCGCTTGGCGACAGGTAGACCTGTGTCACAGCATCGTCTCTAATGGCGACATCTTCAATCAAAACCCATTCTCCGGAATAATCTCCGACAGAGATGACGCCGGTCACATAGACAATGGTCGCCCCTATCGGCCCCTCGGGACCTACCGGACCCTGTGGGCCTTCCGGACCAACCGGACCCTGATCCCCCTGCGGTCCCTGTAGACCAGCCGGGCCTTGATCCCCGGTACAGGAGAAGAACAACAACCCCGCCACGAGCAAAACCGCTAATTTTCTCATTGAAAAAGCCTCCCTGAATTAAAGAGGAGACGACAGATCCGGCGAACCGGCCGACCCTCCGCATTTTATAATTCCGTCAGACCAAAAGAAAACAGGCCCAATACCGGTTGTCAAGCATTTTTTTTACCGGCTGACAGCGAAAGTCGGAGAGCTGCCAGCCGGGACGAAAAAATAAAAAGAGAGGGACTTTACCGTCAATATCCTTCGACACCAATCAGATGGTAACCATAAATGCGAGCAATTTCAACCAGGTGATCAAAAAGAATCTCTTCTTTTTCTGCCGGCAGCCCCGAAATGAGGTCTACCGCACCTTCGTCAACTCCGGTACCCGTATCGATGACCTTCAGCCATTGGTCAAACTTCTCTTTGGTGTTGAGACCCTGATACGAGATGGCCTTCTGAACAGCCGGCAATATCTGACCGACAGCAAAAGGCAAGGTCTCCGCCAGTCCCGGCTTATCATCCTTCATGAGAAAGCCGTAAATTTTGACACCGACGGCAAGAACCGCCTTGATCCAACCTAACATGATATCTCCTTTCGCGAAAGTTAATCGTGTTGATCGAGCCACCGGCGATAAGTGACCTCGATATCCGAAATTTGATCCCCGACCTGCATATTAAGGATTGCCGTACTCAACTGGAACCAACTGGTAAGCTCACAATGCGGCAATCGATATACCAACCAGCCGTTGATGCCATTGAGAGAAGGCTCATCAACCTGTGAGTCAAAAACAAAACCAGAAATATCGTTAGCGGGGACAGTCCGGACATAGTAACGCCACAGAGTATAACCAACCCCACCCCGCGACAGACGAAGCCCAACGATCCTGTTAATAACATTCGCATCCGTTTGGAACTGAAAATGTAAGGAATGTATACGGTAGCGCCACTCGTTAAAGACCAGGGGAGGTGCAAAAGCCCAGTTGGTGGCGACAGGAGGATCTGCGGGGTGCTGCATCTCCATGTATCCGTTTTCAGGCGGGATCGGATACCACTGTAAGTTGTCATTGGCCACAAACGCAATCCCCGAAAGTTAATCGTGCTGATCGAGCCACCGGCGATAAGTGACCTCGATATCCGAGATCTGATCTCCGACCTGGAGGCCACTAAGACAGGAACCCAACCGGAACCAACTGGTCAACTCACAGTGGGGCAACCGATACCACCACCAGGCATTTATGCCATTGGTAGTAAGCTCTCTGGCCTGAGAGTCGAAAACAAAGTCAAGATCATCACCGGCAACGACAGTCTGGACAAAGGAACGCCAGAGAACATAGGCGCCACCCTGACGGTAAAGATAAATCCCAACGAAGCGGTTAGCGACATTCGCGTCCGTATGAAGATGAAAATGGAGAGAATGGATGCGGTAGCGCCATTCATTAAAGACGTCAGGGATGGTAAAATCGAAGTTGGAGCCTACGGCCGGATTGGCGAGCTGCTGCATCTCCATGTATCCGTTTTCAGGCGGGATAGGATACCACTGCAGGTTGTCATTGGCCATCGGCCTAACCCCAGGCCTTAGCGTAGAACCGAGTGTAAGTATGATCGACCGTGGCCGTCTCAGTAAGCCGCAACACCACAAAAGGACGGGTAAAAACCACGTGTCCCGTTAGACCCTGATTGCCGCCTAACAGGTACGGGGTCGTATAAACACCACCTACGGCCAATTGCGTATAAATCACATCAACCGCAGGAGCGCCGGCGACATGCAAATAGCCAAGAACGTCCAGCCGACAGTTATGACTGGAGATAAGGCCCCATGTCAGGAAATAGAGGCTTTGCGTAGCGAGAAGAGTCTGACCACTGAGAGAAAACCCAATCGGCACAGGAACAACCGCGGCGGACGTCAGGGAAGTATCATATACCCACTCGACAAAATTTTTGCCTTTCAAGTCCATCAATTCACCGCCTGAAGTTTGATAACGGCTTCAATGGTATAGGGACCTCCGGCGAGCGCCTGATTATGAAGCACAAGCCGACAAGACCAACCGGGAACGAACAAACAAGACATACTGTTATCGACCGGAGTCCCGGCACCGGGATCAGCATGAAGAAGAAAATAACGCCAGTGTCGATAGCCGGCACCATCGAAAGAGATATCGATCTCGAGAGTCAAGTCGACAGGCGTACAGAACACCCAGGACATGAGAGGCTTGGATCCAACCAACCACTCACCAGTACCACCGGCCGACGGACCAATATTAGCAGAACCACCGGCGGCGATGAGAGATCCCCCTGAGTAGAAAAAGGAAGCCGAAAAAACATCTCTTCTCGGATTGATGGGAATGTCCCACCCAAGAGGCGCAATACTCATAATCTATTCTCCGCTCCGACAATGTCCGGAGAGGCCGGCTTGTAAAGGCGGCCGCCAATGCGTCCCAGGACAACCAGGTAGTCAACAAATCCGGCCACCGCCCATAATTCAATGGCTATCGTTTCGGCGGCCTGTACCCAAAGGGGCTCGATTTCCCAGGGAGTCAACATGTCACCCAAACACATCTGATAATAGCCGAACAGAGGGAAATTCGTGCGTACATAAGGAACTTCGCCGCCATTTATGGAGATACGCCAACCGACAGCATTATTGGCAGCCACAATCGGTTCCGAATAGACGATCCCAAACCGGTCGAACTTACCGACCATACCCTGAGGAACGGTAAAGGAAACCAAAGTCGTCAGGGCACCGGCAGCAGGGGCGGTGATAGCATTAAAAGCCTCAACCGGCTCATCGACACCGCGATGGACAAGCGCCAGACTGACGGCCCTACCCCTGGCCTCAATTTCCTCCCGGGCTTTTTCTATCCGGACAGAAGCGCCCCCCTCTTCGGCGCCGAGCAGATCACCGGCAGGAAACAAGGGGACACGAGGATGATATGGACGTCCCGGAAGTTTTCGCTGTTTGCCCTCCACCACAGACCTTACGACTCGTTACCCGGACGCTCCGGATAGACCTTGTTGCCGTGAAAAGCAACCTGGACATTGGTGGCAACGGCGACATTGTTGACCACGGTGATCACCAAAGAGGAGTTACGAGCAAACAGACGAGGAGGATTGAAAGGATAGGGGAGCTGACCACTGCCCTGAAAATGATACGTACAAGAAGCAATGTTAGACAGGTCACGACCGACACCGGAATCGTTAACGAGGAGATCACCGGCCCAATTAGCAACCAAGACGCCCGCCTGCGTGACGGCAACAGTCATATAATTGGCCGAAAAGTTTGCGTCGGCCAGGATCGAAAGGGTTGCATTAGCAACAGCGCCGGCAGCGGCCGCTAAAGCCATCCAGGCCGAGGTATAAGTGAAATACTGCAAATATGGCATAGCCTTCACCTTTCAACATTCTCGCCCGGCCCGGGTCAAGTTAATCCCGGGCCGGACCAACCAGGAATACCAACCCTCTTACAAGGGCACTTATCGCACAGGCCGCGTCTGACTGCCGTAAAGGACCAACATCACGTCAGTCACGGCGGCAATAACACCGCCGACGGTCAGGTCGACCTGAATACTTTCTTGATCCTCAAGGATCAAAGGCTTGTCGATCCGGTAGTAATTGGAGACGGTCGACAAACCATGGCCCATCTTGTATTCCGTAGCCGCCGCCGCAATGTTCGAGAAATACTGCACCTCGGCAGCACCGGCAGGGGTAAGAGTGGCCGAAAGTCTCGCAAAAGAAACACCACCGATCATCAGGTTCAGGTGACCGGTATCGTAAACAATCAGGTAATCAGCCAGGGTTACCCGAGCTCCCCCGGAGGCGGTATCGCGCACCGACAACGACAGGCCCGTGATGGTCATCTCTATGCCCTTTTCCAACCGCCCCGCCTGAATCAAATTGGTATGAGCAAAAGTCTTGTTGGCCGCCGCCGTCAAAGCCCCATTTAAGGGAATAGCGAAGAAGTTAGCGACTCCTCCTCCGACAGCCGCCAATTGAACGGTGTCATAGATCGGCTGTGTGATAACATTTTCAATTCCTGCATAGCGCATAACAAAAAACCCTTTCTTTTGACAGTTTCACATGCGACAGGTATTAAGCCGCCAGCACCTCATCAACCGGCTCATAAGGACTGACGCCAGAGAGAGACCGCGGCGCCAACCGATAATCACTCAGACCGATCGCATTAAGGTCTCGGCGCGTCAAGTAGTCGTAGTTGGACCCGAGACCACTGAGACCGAGCTGAGGCAAGAGATATTGATTAGCCAGGTCAAAGAGGATGTAGCCGAGACCGCCGGCGGCTATGCCGGTAGCAATCTGATTGGAGCGAAAGACCTTTTTAGCCACCACCGACACGACAAGGACACCGCCAACGCGGACGGCAATCCCCATAGCGCCGGACTGAGGAGCGGAAGGCCAAATCTTAGCCAACAATCCGGGAGCCATTCGGGCAGTGACAATACCTCCAGCGACAGACAAGGCCGTCGGCAGATGAATGAAACCCATGATGGAGCCGAGGCCGGCATTGCGCCGCCGTCTCGGACGTGCATACCAGCGCCGGTAAGTACGATAAGTTGTCCGCCGGCGTCGGCGTGGGTTCATCAGCGTAGCCAGCGCCGGGTTACGGGATCTGCGCCGCCTGGCCGTCCGGCGAGTAGCAGGGCGAGCAGTCGAACGGCGGCGAGACATACGAGAGCGACCACCAAAACCGGATCGCAATTGTTTTGCAGAATAACCTCGCCGACGTCGGCGGCGCGTGGGATTTTCAACGACAGGAATAGTCGGCATAATAATGCTCCTTACCTTTTAACCTACCAAACCTTCTTCTGTTATCTTGAAAGGCCCTTTGATGACAAGCAAGTTGTCACCATTGGGCTGTGGACTGGCGGCGACCAAGACAACCGTACCCGGTTCAAACTGATGAAAATACTCAACCACCTTACCCGTCCACTTGTCATTGACATAGTTAACCTGTGCACATTGCCCTAAAGACAAGAACGACTTTGGCCATTCGACACGAACACGCTTGACGCGCCGCGGACGAAAACCAAAAAAGCGCTTAGAAAGCCTTTTGGCCTTCTTTAAGTCATTCTTGACAGCAGCCCTACTCATTGTCTGTCCCCTCTTAAGAGCTTAGAAATGTGCGGCCAGAGTAAAACAACGACACCGGCCAGAAGCCCATACTTGAGAATGGAACCGATGTCGGAGAAAACCGAGCCACGTTCAGACTCGATCGCCTCTTGCAAAACATCCGCAGGCAGATTTCCGGCGACAACCTCATCGATCATGTTCGAAATGTTGTCTTGTTCCTTGACATAACCAATCGCCCAAATAGCCCCGGCAACGCCGAGGAGACCGGCAATGATGATGCCGGCCACAATCAAAGGAGCGATACCCAAATTCATTGTTTGTCTATCAGCGCCAAGACGGGAGACAAACCGATCGGCCTGAGAGACAATCGCCGGCCTGGGGACAATAGTCGATCCATCGGCAGTAATAAGGAAATTGGGGCGAAGGGTTTCCCAAAGACGGGGGAACTCATTAAACCAAGCAGCTATCCTTTCGACCCGATCGGCATTAAAGAGGCCGGAGCGGTAACCCACCTTGAACTTCGCCCAGTCGTCAACGGCGCGCTGTAAAACATCGGGGAACACCGGGACCAAAGAAGCAATCTCTTGCTTTTGTCTATCAGTAAGATCAGTCACGAATCATCTCCGTCTCCGCGCCGGTTTAGTATCAGAGAAACTTTTCAGGAGGATGTAAGCCCCGACACCCAACACAGCATATTTCAGCCAGGAGCCAACGTCAGCCTGGGCGACGTCGGTGAAAAGCGGCGGCTCTTCGATCAGCTCAGCATAAGCGCCATTAGAGTCGCCGCCAGAAACGACAGGCAAAATTGTTGGAGTAGGAATAACCACATTGGCAGCAGCCTCTTCTACAGTAGGCTGATAGACACCCTGCGAAGGAGCGTTCGCCTGCAACCAACGACCACGAGCCATAGCGAAAGCCCGGGCCACTCCCCCAGGAGCATTTTCCCAGATAACAGAATTTGGAGTGCCGTTCTTGATGTCGTTCAACCACGAGACATTGATCCAGTCAACGGCCTTTTGATCGACCGGGACAAGATTCGGCTCCCAGCTCTGGCCAATCTTGATAGGTTGCAACCGATCCCAAACAAGTCCAGTGATGGCAGGCTGAGAGACACCCTGCGAAGGGGCATTCGCCTGCAACCAACGACCACGAGCCATAGCGAAAGCCCGGGCCGCTCCCCCAGGGGCATTTTCCCAGATAACAGAAGTGGGAGAGCCCTTTTTTATGTCGTTCAACCACGAGACATTTATCCAATCAACGGCCTTTTGATCGACCGGGACAAGGTTCGGCTCCCAGCTCTGGCCAATCTTGATAGGTTGTAACCGATCCCAAACAGGTCCAGTGGCGGCAGTAGTAATTCGTATACCGCCAGAAGGAATCAGACCGAGACGATTAGACCTGTAATACATAGACACCTATCCTTTTCGAGACAATAGATAAACAGCCAGGCCCCCGATCAGAACCAGAGGCAACAAGGAAGTAGCGGAAGCCAAGCCAACCTGAGCCTCAGCCGTCGAGGCAACACCCGCCTGCTGTGAGAGATATATCTGCCGGGCTCTTTCAAAAGACCCATACGGCGCATTCTGCCAGATAACGGAACCGGCGACACCGCGCTGCAGGTCGTTAAGCCACGAAGGGTTTATCCAGTTAACGGCCTTTTGATCGACGGCGACCATGTTCGGCTCCCAGCTCTCTCCGACACGAATGGGCTGCAGGCGATTCCAGGCAGGGCCTTTCTTCTGTTCCTTCTTCCCAAAAATGTCCGAGACCAAGGAAGAGGCGGCACTAACAGCGGCCGCGGCCGTAACTGGATCAACAAAACCAAGCCCGGATAAGGACCTTACATACATCACCAATTCCTCATAGCGAACAGCAACGCTCCAACGATGATCAGGGGAAGAACCACCTTGCCCAGGTTAACCGATTCAGCAGAAGCAACCGCAGGAACAGAAGCGGCAGCAGCAACAGACATGGGAGACTTCCCGGACGTAGCAACAGGGGTTGGAGACACATAGACCAATTGCCGCTCCCAATCGGCGGCCGTCTGGACAGTGGCGGGGGTAAGATCAGGGAGATAGGAGGGAGGGCCAGGATCTGAGACAAGACGAGGAGAGACAGCGCCAGTAGCATCGGTCAACATCGGCACAGCCCCCGTTACGACCCTTTCTTTATAGAAGCTATAAAGCTCTTCATAAGAAGCAGGCCAATAGGGCTGCTGGTAATCAGCAATGAGAAACTGTTCGATATCCGGAGTGCCCCGATTCCTTTCCCGATAAACCTCGACATGAACGAACCCCGTAGAAGGATCACCCCAATAATCGAGAGAGAAATACAGGCCACTGCCATCAAAAGGACGCCAATGAACAGAAAGCTTCTCGGGTTTTGAGACAGCACCCAAATGAACGTAGGAAATCACGTCTATTTCCTCAAAAGAGCTATGGTCAGACCGGCCAGACCGATCCAAACAAGGGGATTTTTCAGATAATCAACCGCTGTGGCCTGTTGGGCCGGCTCAACAACGATCTCGGGAGTACGGACCTTAGCTTTACCGGAAATAATATCCACCCCGGTACGCACGTAGGGCAACCAAGAGGGAGACGTCTCTTCCACTTCAGAGACCAGCAGATCAGAAGGATAATAAGACACAGCTACCTCTTGCCCTTTAATAACAGCACCACGGCAACAAGCCCCAAACCGAGAACGACAGGGCTACTCAAAACAGCACCAACGCCGGAGGCCATCGTAGAGGGGGGAATCTGAGGCTGAACAGAGATAGTGGGAGTAATGTCATAAGAGCCGTTGGCGCTACCGCCACCAAAAATCGAAGTGCCCCACTCGATGCCCGTCTGGAGAGCGTCAACACCGGCCTTGACGGAATTTTTGGCTGCATTCCAGACATCATCAAAAAAACCATTGACTCCCCCA
>Ga0307443_1001395_pt1 | contig 14246 bp, 14 predicted proteins | sample SalMarSW160220MG_FD_202148 | JGI IMG/M metagenome (GOLD analysis project Ga0307443, IMG submission 202148) | Salt marsh sediment microbial communities from the Plum Island Ecosystem LTER, Massachusetts, United States - SW1601-220 | ecosystem: Environmental > Aquatic > Marine > Intertidal zone >... | reverse complement strand
GCTAGTGAGCAGCTTATAGCGGGCATAAGAGCTGTACATGGAGGAAGTTATTTCCCCGACTCTTTTGCTAAGTTAGTTTCGAACTAACGACAATGTAAAGGTTGGGCTTCCCTGAAAGCGAGGAGTTGTATTTTTATCCTCGATTGGAGAGCCATTCGCCGCCATGACAGATGTGACGGTGGAGGACCGGAGGGCGCTGCTGCCGGATAACGATACCGGCTACATTGACTACGTACACTATTGCTTGTTATTGGCGGAGAGGATTAGACGAAGTTCGAACTTGGATAATGATGTATCCTGATGATACATCTATCCCTTCTTTTTAAGCTCTTCGCCTGATTCCTCTGGTATCTTTTTACAGATTATCTTAAATAAGTCAATTAGGCTGGTGCCTAACTGGTCGGCTTTTTCTACGGAGATTTCTTCTCCGAATTCTTGTTTATAGATTTGGCGGAATTCTTCTATCGCTTCTTTTGATAAGTGCATAGATTAACTAATCTTGTCGCTGGCATCCGGTATGGAACCGAGATTGTAAGAGGAAATTCGGCCCTTTTTAGACTTCTCTACCGACCCAACCCGGTCGGGGTCTAAATTTTTTCTATATAGTTAATAAATTTTTCTATAATATGTCGTGTATCTTTAGCCAATTTTATTCTTTCCTCTCCAGTAATTGAAGGATATTCTCCATGCCTATTGGGGGTTGCGAATCTTAGCAAATCTCGATAAAAACTCTGATTTACTTCCAACGCTGAATTCATTTTTCCCCATCCGTCCGATCTTCTCTTGTCAGTATTATTTTCTGAAGGATTTTCAAAATATCTAGCCCGAACTGTTTCTACCGCTCTATAGAAAAAAGCTCCTGACATTTTTACCTCTTGTATCGCCCTTCGAAAATCAGCAAAAACATCTCCTAATAGAAGAAATAGCTTTTTATCTTCAGATATCAGAGATAAAATTTTATCTACTCTTAGGCCAATTTCTTGGGCATCTGTTTTAATATCTGTTTCCAATTGAATACTAAATTTTCTATCGATATCAAGCTCCTTGCAACGGACCCCTTGTATATCTAACTCACAGTTTATTGATCTAAGGTAACAATAAAAATTAATAATTAATTTCCCGTATTCGCAAACAATATTTCTTATAGTTGGAAGTAAATCTTCGGAATATATACGATCTGTAGTAAAAATTACATTCGCAATGGATTTTGCACATTCAAAAGTTATGGATCCGTAAATCCCAAATTCATCATTACTAACTTTAACGACTCGGTCAGTTTTAAAGCCTAAATTCAATCCTTCAGGGATAATCCTTCCATAGAATTCATAATTATACATGTCATAATTATACATGGTATGATTGTGTCTCGTCTCTCGATACCAAGCACTAGACTGCTGTGGTGTTAGGATTCGAACTTAGGCTTTTTTAGTTACTTAAACTGGTCTCTGAAAAGAGAAATAGTGTAAATTATTCACAACATAGGTGGGAAATTTGCTTTTTCCGGTAATTTGGCGGAGAGGGTGGGATTCGAACCCACGGTCGGGAAACCCGACACACGCTCTCCAGGCGTGCCTGTTAGACCACTCCAGCACCTCTCCACGGAGAGGGTGGGATTCGAACCCACGAGGCATTTCTGCCCACCGCTTTTCGAGAGCGGCACCATAAACCACTCGGCCACCTCTCCCGGTGGCTATTATACCACCTTGGCAGAAGCGTGGGTTCGCCGTGCCATGATAAGCTTGGCTATTTCTGCTGGGATAAGCACTGAGACGCCAGCCAGGAGTACTATCCCCCAATCCTGCAGGCTCATAGCATAAGTATGGAACGGACTTTGTAGGAAAGGCACATAAACTATAGCTAGCAGAATAGCAAAACTCGAAGCAACTGCTGCTACAAGCCATTTGTTGCTGAAAGGCCCAATTCGGAATATGGAATATGTCTCTGAACGGCACTCAAAACAGCGGAAAAGTTCTTCCGTGACCAAGCTAGCAAAACATAAACACTGTGCCTCTACAGTGCTTCGCCCTGAATTGAGTGCCCAGAGGAACACTCCCAGCGTAGCGACCGTAATCCAGAGGCCCATTCCCAAGATCCAGCTCACCATAGGCCGATCAAAAATAGTCTTCTTAGGGTCACGCGGGGGCTGTTGCATCACATCGGGGTCACCGGGCTCTACTGCCAAAGCCAACGCGGGCAGGCCATCTGTAGTTAGGTTAACAACTAAAATTTGTAGAGCTACCAGAGGCAAGATTTTGTATAAACCAGTTACCGTGCCGATAACAAATGCTACCAGCATCAGCAAGACCTCACCAACATTGCAAGAGAGAAGGTAGATAAGATACTTTCTTATATTGGCAAAAATGTTCCTGCCCTCCTCTACTGCTGCCACGATGGAGGCAAAGTTATCGTCGGTCAATATCATAGCTCCGGCCTCTTTGCTCACATCCGTCCCGGTAATGCCCATAGCTACACCAATGTCAGCTTTCTTCAAAGCCGGGGCATCATTTACCCCATCGCCCGTCATAGCCACCACATGTCCTTTGCCTTGTAAGGCCTCAATAACTCTCAACTTATGGGCTGGTGAAACCCTAGCATAGACGTCTATCTTGCCTACTAATGCTTCAAATTCTTCGTCACTAAGTTTATCAACCTCAGCCCCAGTCAGAGCCATACCCCGTTCTTTTAGAATGCCTAGTTCCTTGGCAATGGCTACGGCTGTCAATTTGTGGTCACCAGTAATCATAACCGACTTTATACCGGCTTGGTCGCAAAGCTTTACCGCGCCTTTGACCTCCTCACGAGGCGGGTCAATCATCCCCACCAGCCCTAACCAAACCATTTCTTCTTCTGCCCCCTCCACCACTTCATTGCCCAGCTCTTTACCTGGCAAGGACTTATATGCCAGACCAAGAACCCGCAAAGCTCCTGCAGCCATCTCCTGATTCACTTGAAGGATTCTTTTTCTATCTTGCTCTGTAAGCTCTCGCTCTATCCCATCGGCATAAATGTGAGTGCAGGAATCCAAGATAATCTCAGGCGCCCCCTTGGAGTATGCCACTATGCCCTGTGGAGTATCATGAATGGTGGTCATCCTTTTTCTCTCCGAGGAAAACGGGACCTCGGCTATGCGGGGGGTAATTAGCTCTTGCGCTTTTATTCCTGCCTTAGCGGCGACTACTGTTAGAGCTCCTTCTGTAGGGTCTCCTTTGACCTGCCAGACCCCGTCAGTATCAATAAGATGAGAATCGTTGCACAGCATTGCAGCGGTGAGCAAGCGAAGCAAATGGGGTTCGTCCTTTGGGTTGAGAGAGGCATCGTTTAGGTGAAAGCTTCCGCTAGGCTCGTAGCCTGCACCACCTACGTCTATTGTCTTGTCATTAACATAAATCTTGCGCACGGTCATCTCATTTTGAGTTAATGTCCCGGTCTTATCAGAGCAAATGAAGGTGGTGCAGCCCAGGGTCTCCACGGCAGGTAAACGGCGCACTAAAGCATGGCGTTTTACCATCCTTTGCACCCCCAGAGCCAGGCAAATGGTCGTCACGGCAGGCAGAGCTTCAGGCACAGCAGCTACGGCTAAACTAACTCCCCAGATAAAGGCTTCCAGGATATGACTGAACATACCGACAAGAATCCCCACGCCAGCGACAACGGCACAGATGACTAAACAGGCAATTCCCAATATCTTGCCTATCTTGTCCAGGCTGACTTGCAGTGGTGTCGGTGGTGGTTTTACCTCCTGGAGCATAACGGCAATCTTGCCAAACTCTGTAGCCATGCCTGTTGCTGTCACTAGCGCTTTGCCTCTACCGTAAACCACGGTAGTGCCCATATATGCCATGTTTTTTCTATCGGCTACAGGTATATCACCGGAGATAATTTCGGTCTTTTTTCCCACAGAAACAGATTCCCCGGTCAAAGGTGCTTCGTCAATTTTCAGGTTAACTGCCTCAGTGAGACGAGAATCAGCAGGAATGCGGTCACCGGTTTGTAGCAAAATTATGTCTCCGGGAACTAAGTCCCTGGCAGGGATGTCTTCCTCCTCTCCGTCTCGTATCACAGTGGCGGTAGAAGCAGTCATCTGTTTCAATGCCTCCATGGCTTTCTCCGAGCGAGATTCCTGGAAAAAGCCCAAGCCGGCAGCAAAGAAAACGATGATTGCAATGAGGATGGGATCCCATATATTTCCCCTGTCCATGAGCGCCAGTACCCCAGAGACGACAGCAGCCACCAGAAGGATAATAATAAGGAAATTTTTGAACTGTCCCAGGAAAAGTACCCACGGGGGTTTTTTCCCTTTCTCCACCAGTTCATTCGGCCCAAACTGGGCTAGACGGCGCTCGGCTTCCTCTCCAGTTAACCCCTGGATGCCTGAGTTTAGCGACTCAATAACTTCACTTACGCTTAGATTGTGCCAAATTCTTTCTATAGACATGATATGCTACATCAAATGAACATAGGCACCAGCATAAGCATCACTCCACCAGCTACCACTGAGGCGATTTGTCCGGCAACATTGGCTCCAGCAGCGTGCATCAGTAGATGATTGTAAGGATTAGCTTCCAGCCCTAGCTTCTGCACTACACGGGACGACATGGGGAAAGCTGAAATGCCGCAAGCGCCAATCATAGGATTGATCTTTCGCCCTGACAGAACACACATTAGCTTGCCTAGCAGAACACCTGCCACAGTATCCAGACTGAAAGCTACTATTCCCAGTATAAACACTAATATGGTCTCGGGTCTGAGAAACTCAGTTCCAGCCATCATTCCTCCTACGGTGATGCCCAGAAGAATAGTTACGATGTTAGCCAGTTCATTTTGAGCTGCCAGGGAAAGTCTCTCCACCACTCCGCATGCTCGTAACAGATTGCCAAACATGAGACAGCCGATAAGTGGAGTGGCTTTTGGGGCAAGCAAGCCTACCACAAGCACAGTAATTATAGGAAAGAGTATCTTTGCCCTCTGCGAAATTGTTCCCGCAACCGAAGGCATTTTTAAAGCCCTTTCCTCTTTACTACACATCGCCTTTATTATAGGTGGCTGGATGATAGGCACCATAGCCATATAAGAATAAGCAGCCACAACAATGGCAGCAGTGTATTTGGATTGCAGTGTAGTCGCGACGTAAATCGAGGTAGGACCATCGGCAGAGCCGATTATGCCGATGGAAGCTGCATCTTGTAAGCTGAAATCCAATACGTGGAGCCAACCATCACCCAACAAATAAGCCAAAAAGAAAGTCCCGAAAATGCCGAATTGGGCGGCAGCACCAAGAAGAATGGTATAGGGCCTTTGTAGAAAGGGCTCAAAGTCAATCATGGCTCCTATGCCAATAAAGATAAGCAGGGGAAATATCTCGGTATGGATGCCAGCTTCTCTTAGAACGGCTAAAAACCCACCTGCCTCCGCCGCCCCACCTAGCGGTATATTAGCTAACATACATCCAAAACCAATAGGCACAAGTAGAACTGGTTCCACCTTTTTAGCAATCCCCAACCACATGAGTACGCCGCCGATAACTAACATTGCCACGGCCTGCCAACTCAAATTGAGAAAGCCGAGGAATTCGCCTGTAGCCATGTCCATTGTTTATCCTTTTTTTTCTTGTTTCTCCCTGGGTTTAAGCAGTTTACCCAGGAGAATCATGACCAAGAGTAAAATTCCCAGGACAGCGAAAATGATCGCCATTCCTAACAGAACTATCCACAAGGCATTAAGCATTTTGCTTCTTTCTTGCCTGGCAAGGTTGTTATAATACAATAACACAGTGGTAGCTGTCAAAGCATCAGTAGGAATGGGCGTTGAACAAAATGTTGTCCTGTGTTACCATCTTACATTATTTTTTGTACTCTTGGCCCCTGTAGCTCAGAGGATAGAGCGCTGGCCTCCGGAGCCAGGTGCAAGGGTTCGAGTCCCTTCAGGGGCAGTTTCTTGTAATAGGTAAGTCCCCCCCAAAAAACAAAACCCTTGACAGCGGAGGGGTGATTTAATATAGTTTAGGCTTTCGGAAAAGCTAAACTGTTACAGTTTCTATGGGTAAACAGGTGTTTTCTTATGGCTGAGCTTCTTGAGATAAGGTGGCATGGCAGAGGAGGGCTGGGGGCGGTAACTTCTGCGGAGTTAGTTGCTCGTGCTGCTATAAGCGAAGGAAAATATGCTCAGTCATTCCCTAGCTTTGGACCCGAAAGGAGGGGAGCACCGGTCCTTGCTTTCCTCAGGATAAGCGATGAATTTATCAAGAGCAGGACAGTTATCTACGCGCCTGACGTAGTGGCTGTGCTCGATCCAGGGTTGTTGCACGCAGTTGACGTGACCTCAGGGCTTAAGGAGAATGGTAAAATCATAATCAATTCAAGGAAATCACCCGCTGAACTGAAGTCTGAATTTGGATATAAGTGGCCTATAGCTGCGGTTAATGCCACAAAGATTGCCAGGGAAACGATAGGCTTGCCTATAACCAATACTGCGCTGATTGGGGCACTACTGAAGGTTACCGAAATTGTGAAAATGGACTCTCTGGTGACACAGTTGCAGGAGCGCTTTGGGCCCCGGGCCAAGGCGAATATCGAAGCCATGAAGAGGGCTTACGATGAAACAGTAGTAAAGGAGTAAGCAATGGTAGAAGAGCTAACCTGGAAGGACCTGGAAGTTGGCAATATCGTAACAGAAGCGGGAAATGGTAGCTTTCGGAAGACTGGTGACTGGAGGACGGAAAGGCCCATACTGGATAAGGAAAAGTGCATTAAATGTGCCTTGTGCTGGATTTATTGCCCTGATGCCGCCATAAAGCCTGGTGAGGAAGGATATTATGAAGCTGACCTTTATTACTGTAAGGGCTGTGGTATCTGCGCTAGTATATGTCCTGCGGGAGCTATAAAGATGATAGCGGAGGAGGAAAAATGAGCAGAAGAGTCGCATTAGAGGCCTCCCATGCTGTGGCTGAGGCAGTCAGAATGGCTGATGTTGATGTCATTGCTGCCTATCCCATAACGCCCCAGACACATATCCCCGAGCGGCTTGCCGAGATGGTAGCCGATGGCGAGTTAAGCGCTGCTTATATTCCGGTGGAGTCGGAGCACTCGGCCATGAGTACGTGCCTTGGAGCTGCCGCGGTAGGTGCCAGAACTTTCACAGCTACTGCTGGCCAGGGATTGGAACTCATGCATGAGGTGGTATATGTCGCTTCTTCCATGAGATATCCTGTGGTCATGGCAGTGTGCAACAGGGCTCTTTCTGCTCCCTTAAGCGTTTGGGGGGACCACTCCGATGCCATGGCTGTCAGGGATACTGGCTGGATACAGGTATTTTGCCAGAATGGCCAGGAGGCGTTCGACCTGACTTTATGGGCCTTTCGGGTTGGGGAGGACCCTAAGGTCTTATTTCCGGTTATGGTTCATCTTGATGGGTTCACTTTATCACACGTGACAGAGCCAGTGATTTTACCGGAGCAAAGTGGGGTGGATAGATTTCTCCCTAGATTCCAATACCCCTTTGCCCTAAACCCTGATAAGCCCATGACCCACGGAGCCTTTGGACCGCCTGAAATATACTCGGAGACAAAGCTAGCTCAAGAAGTGGCATTCAGGAACTCCAAGGAGGTAATACTCCAGGGGTGGAAGGAATTTGGAGACATCTTTGGTCGTCATTATCACCCTGTAGAGGAATACAAAACGGAAAATGCCGAAACATTACTTCTGACCATGGGCGCTTTCACCGAGACGGCAAAGCTTGTAATAGATGACAGGAGAGACAAAGGTGAGGCCATAGGACTTATAAGCTTGCGCCTCTGGAGGCCTTTCCCATTTGAGGAATTTCGCCGAACAATGAAAGGCGCCCAATTACTCATCGTTTTCGACAGGTGTATTTCTTTTGGACTGGGAGGCCCGGTCTTTTCAGAAATCAGGTCTGCCCTGTATGATGAAGAGTCCAGGCCGAAGGTGGTCGGCATCATAGGGGGTTTGGGTGGCAGGGATATGTCCGAAGAGAATTTTGACTATGTTATTAATAGAGGTAGGGAAATTGCGAAAAAGGGGTCAGACAGGATGCTTGAGACAGTGGGCATAAGATGAAGAAACTCTAAATTCTAAGCACGAAATCCTAACCATATTCAGGATTTAGAAATTGCAGCTGAGAATTTGACGAAAGGTAAGAAATGGAAACGAAAGCCGTAAAATTTGGGGAAAGGCTGGTAACTACCAAGGAGTTCCTGGCGGAAGGACATAGTTTTTGCATTGGCTGTGGGGAGGCTTTAGCAATCAGGCTTGCTATGAAAGCCCTGGGAGAGAATGTGATAATGGCTATGGCTACAGGCTGTGACGAAGTTTGCACCACGCCGCTTCCTTATACCTCCTGGCGAGTCCCCTGGATGCATACGCTTTTCGAAAATACTGCTGCTGAAATCTCGGGCGTAGAAGCAGGTCTAAAGATTTTGGTGAAAAAGGGCAGGATGCCTGAAAGGGATATTATATGTGTTGCCATGGGCGGGGACGGCGCCACCAGCGATATAGGAATCCAGGCCCTGTCTGGGGCGTTCGAAAGAGGCCATGATTTCTTGTATATCTGTCTTGACAACGAGGCCTACATGAACACGGGAATCCAAAGGTCGAGTGCCACACCTTACGGAGCTTCGACTACCACGGCTCCAGCAGGGAAATTCAGCATGGGACAAGTCACCCGGAAGAAAAATATAGCCGCTATTGCTGCTGCTCACGATATACCTTATGTGGCAACGGCCTGTCCCAGCTACCACCTTGATTTAATGAAAAAGGTTAGGAAAGGGGCAGAGCTTAAAGGCCCGGCCTATGTCCATATCCTCTCTCCTTGCCCTACAGGCTGGAGATACAGGAGCGATTTAGCTATTGAAATAGGTCAACTCGCTGTGCAGACAGGTATCTTCCCTCTTTACGAAATAGAGTATGGACGCTACAGACTGAATGCCGACCCACCTAAACTTAAGCCTATTGAGGAATACCTGAAGCTACAAGGACGATATCGACATTTGACAGGTGAGCAGATTCAAAGAATCCAGGAAATGGTAAACGAGGATTACGCCAAGATTAAGGAAAAGGTGGCAGCTTTTCCTTTGTGAATTAAGGTGCAAAAACGATGGTTTCAAAAACAAAGAGCACAAAATTGACCAAGGTTTCCACAACGGTAAGTAGAGTTATACGTAACTACCAACGGGATAAAGACATGTTAATTCAAATCCTTTTGGATTTACAAAGCATGTTTGGGTGGTTGTCCCAGGAAGTATTAACAGAGGTAAGCAAGCAATTAGAAGTACCTATCACCCAGGTTTATCAAATCGCAAGTTACTACAAGGCTTTCAGCCTTATGCCCAGAGGTCGTCATATTATCAAGGTATGTCTGGGCACAGCATGCCAGGTGCGTGGTTCGCCAAGGCTTCTGGATACAATCTCAGCCATGCTTAATATGAAGCCGCATGAGACCTCAGAGGATATGCGTTTTACTCTAGAAACGGTCAATTGTCTTGGCTGTTGCGCCATGGGTCCTGTGGTTGTAGTTGATGAGACGTACTATACAAAGCCTTCGCCTTCAGACCTCAGGAAAATATTTGAATCGGCTAAATAGAAGGAGAATATGGCGGGTAAAAGAATTTCCTCTCCGGAAGGGCTTGAGCAATTGAGAAAGGGGATTTTGTCGAAGAGAGATCCCAATAAGCTTATTGTTAGCATATGCACAATGTCAGTCTGTGGGCAAAGCCGTGGAAGTGTGGATGTTTGTGAAAGATTTAAGGAAGAGATAAGGCGTGCTGGTTTCGAGGATAAGGTAGACATTAGGGAGACTGGATGTCAAGGGTTTTGTGAGAGAGAGCCAGTTGTTATCATTTTCCCCGAGGGGATTTACTATGTGAACGTCAAGCCTGACGACGTCCCCGAGATAATTTCTACAACATTAGCCAAAGGGAAACTCGTAGACCGACTTCTCTATGTAGATCCTACCACGGGTAAAAAGGGAGCGAAGGAATCTGACATCTCCTTCTACAAAAATCAAATGCGCATCGTATTTGGGAATAACAGGTACATAAATCCCAGATACATAGATGACTACATAGCACTGGGTGGATATAGTGCATTATCCCGGGCTTTGTTCCAAATGACTCCCGGGCAGGTTTTGGAGGAGATAAAGAAATCTAATCTGCGAGGCAGGGGGGGAGGAGGATTTCCCACAGGAATAAAGTGGGAGACGACAAGGAATGCCCCCGGGAAAACCAAATATGTAATTGTTAATTGCGATGAAGGAGACCCCGGGGCATATATGGATAGGTCTCTCATGGAAGGAAATCCACATGCCGTATTGGAAGGGCTTGTTATTGGTGCCTATGCCATAGGGTCACACGAAGGTTTTATTTATGTTAGGCAGGAATATCCCATAGCCTACGAAACCACCATTCAGGCTATAAAGCAGGCCGAGGAGTATGGATTTTTAGAGGAAAACATCCTCGGCTCTGGGTTTGATTTTAAGGTCAAGGTCCACCTTGGGGCAGGGGCATTTGTCTCTGGGGAGTCAACAGCCCTTATGAGTGCCATAGAGGGAAGAGTGGGCGAACCAAAGATGAAATATATCCATACCGCGGTGAGCGGGATAAAGGGAAATCCATCATGCTTAAACAACGTGGAGACCTGGGCAAATGTCCCCCTTATTATCAATAAAGGAGCAGAGTGGTTTAATTCCATTGGCACAGATGGGAGCAAGGGAACCAAAATCTTCTCCCTGGTGGGCAAAGTGAATAATACCGGACTTGTGGAAGTGCCCATGGGCATGACCTTGAGGCAGCTAATCTACGACATTGGTGGGGGAATACCGCAGGGTAAGAAGTTTAAAGCGGTCCAGACTGGAGGCCCTTCTGGAGGGGTAATTCCCGAGAAGTATTTAGACACGCCGATTGATTTTGATGAACTCACTAAACTTGGTTCTATGATGGGCTCCGGGGGCACAGTGGTTATGGATGAGGATACCTGCATGGTGGACACAGCGAGGTATTTCATCAGCTTTTGCTGTGAAGAATCGTGTGGGAAGTGCATCCCTTGCCGTGAAGGATTAAGAACACTTCGGGAGATTTTGACTGATATTTGTGAAGGGAAAGGAGAGGAAGGAGATATAGAGGCGATCGAAGATATAGCTGAAGTGATGCAGGATGCTTCCCTGTGCGCTCTGGGCACTACCGCCGCCAACCCTGCCCTTACCACTTTGAAATACTTCAGGGATGAATATGAAGCTCATATAAAGGAGAAGCGCTGCCCGGCAAAAGCTTGCAAAGCTCTCACTTCCTACTATATTGACCCTGAGAAATGTACCGCCTGTATGATTTGCTTCAAGAATTGCCCTACCGAAGCAATTCACGGTGGCAAAGGCATAATCCACTGGATTGAGCAAGAAAAATGTATTAAATGCAATGCCTGTTTTGAGGTTTGCCCTCCTCGTTTTAGCGCAGTAAGAAGAATTTCAGGAGAGCCTCTACCTCCAACTCCAACTCCCGGGACCAAGGTTATCCGTGAGAAGAAGAGGTAATTAGCAATGACCATAACTCTGCAGATAGATGGAAAGGAAGTCAAGGCCAGGGAGGCGATGACCGTATTGGAAGCGGCGAAAGAGGCAGGCATAGAGATACCAACACTGTGTTATCACGAGAAATTGAAGCCTTACGGTGCCTGTCGAATTTGCAGCGTGGAGGTAGAAAGAAAAGGCAGAGTTCGAATAGTGGCTTCTTGTGGCTATCCCGTGGAACAAGGATTAGTAGTGAGGACACGCTCTCCCAGGATAGACAGGATTCGGAAGGTTCTCATCGAATTAATCGCACCGACGACAATGGTTGATGGGGAGGTCGCTGGAGAGATAAAGAAACTGGCTAAAGAATATGGTGCGAATATCCATAGATTTGAATCTCGCTTCAGAGCGAAGCCAACGAGATGCATTCTTTGTGGACAATGTGTACGCTACTGTGATGAGGTTGTCGGGGAACATGCTATAGGCTTTGTCGGAAGAGGGATAGAGCGGCGGGCAGCGTTTTTCCCGGAAAAAGCCAGGGCCTGCCTCACTTGCCAGGCTTGTTTTAATTTATGTCCCACAGGCAAGATTCCCTCCGAAACCGATTTTGTGGTTTTCGACGGTTTTTCCGTTGATGACTACCTTGCCGGAGAATTATAGGATTTCAGCACTCTTCGCTGAGGGGCAAGGCGCTGAGCTATTTCAGTCTCCTTATTTGAAGCTACCCTCTAGGAAAAGCAAATACGAGATTTGCTACCAGTGGGATTTCAATCTAAAATGAGTAAACACGGGGTGTGGCGCAGCGGCTAGCGCGCATGGTTTGGGACCATGAGGTCGGAGGTTCAAATCCTCTCACCCCGACCATAATAAAACCCTTTCCATTTTGTAGAAGCCCAACAGGATTTTGACAGGGAAAACAATTTAAATCATAATTGTTAGACACGACTAACAATTATGGGAGTAGGCGATGGTAAAACAAGAAGCACAAAGAGAGCAGACTGCCAGTATGGAAGATTATCTTGAGGCAGTGGCTATGCTTCGGGGAAAAGGGAAGGTAGTGAGGGTAAGTCAGATCAGCAGAAAATCCACAACTCTGCCTTGGGCGAGGGGAAGTGTGTAATTTGTCTTATGGTTCTGGCCTTATTGCAGCAGCAGGAACAGTCTGGCTTATTCTGATATTTCTGTCGCTTTATCCATTCTATCTGCACCGCTACAAGAAAGAGCGGTACACAGGTATATGGCACTGGCTGGGTGAGAAAAACCAAAGTCCTGTACGCGCAATCGGTTTCCCTATAGGGTGGGCTGCGGGAGTTGCCATTGTTTATAGCATATTGGAGCTTAGTGGCGCTTCCAAAATAATAGCCATCATAGTTGCGGTGTTAGCTATCGGTATGTACATCGGCATAGCTAAATACTATTTCCATAGGAGACGCTAGCATCTGGTACATAATATTAACAAACATGTACTTGAAATGTTACTTGGTTACACAATGACCTGTATTGTTAACTAGTCGCACACTAAGGCCGGATCGTGATTCCTGAACAACTCATCGAAGTGCTACCCGTCGATTGTCGCGCGTGACGTATGGCTATGCAGGACACAAAATCTTGACAGAAGAAACAAGCCATATTATAATTGTTAGACATGACTAACAATTATGGGAGTAGGCAATGGTAAAACAAGAAGCGCAAAGAGAGCAGACTGCTAGTATGGAAGATTATCTTGAGGCAGTGGCTATGCTTCGGGGAAAAGGGAAGGTAGTGAGGGTAAGTCAGATCAGCCGAAAACTGAAAGTTACAATGCCCAGCGTTACCTCTGCCTTGAAAAAACTCTCAGAACAGGAGCTTGTGGAGCATGAGAGATATGGCCACATAAAGCTTACTCCTGAGGGTGACAAGGTTGCTGGAGAGGTGCTCCGCCGTCATAAGGCGTTGACCCGCTTTTTTGTGCAAGCTCTGGGCATTGACCGAGAAACAGCCGAAGAGGATGCCTGCAAAATTGAGCATGTCATTAGCTCGCTTAGCTTGGAAAGGGTGATTAAGTTCATAGAGTTCATAGAGGCATGTCCATTGGGAGAGGCTAACTTTCCCAAGAGGTTTAAATATTATCTGGACCATGGACAACCTCCTGAAGAGTGCCTGGAAAAGAGTGTGAGGGGAGGGAAGTGAAAACGGCAAATTTTTTTGGAATTTATAAGTTAAACAAGGCTAACTTATTAGAGATAGGGGATAAGCTATGACCATGCATCAAGAAGGACAATTGACCCTGGCTGAGATGAGGACTGGGCAGACAGGCACTGTGGCTGGGGTTCTGGGAGGACATGGCTTAATTCGGCGTCTGGATGCTTTGGGTATCAGGCCAGGAAAGAAAGTGACCAAGCTGAGTTCTACGATATTTCGCGGCCCGGTTATTCTCAGGGTGGATAATGCTCAGGTGGCTGTCGGTTTTGGCATGGCCAGGAAAATAATAGTCGAAGTAGATAAATATCTACCGCGAGCTTCCTAAGATGCTGCGTATCCTGCTTGTGGGTAATCCCAATGTGGGCAAAAGCGCCCTTTTTTCTCGACTGACCGGTACACACATTATCGCTTCCAACTATCCCGGCACCACCGTGGGGTTCACTAAAGGGTATCTGAAGCTGGGGGAGGAGCGGGCTGAGCTTATCGATGTCCCCGGCAACTATACCCTTGAACCAAGTTCTAAGGCGGAAGAAGTGGCTGTGGAGATGCTCAAA
>Ga0307443_1001389_pt1 | contig 14295 bp, 10 predicted proteins | sample SalMarSW160220MG_FD_202148 | JGI IMG/M metagenome (GOLD analysis project Ga0307443, IMG submission 202148) | Salt marsh sediment microbial communities from the Plum Island Ecosystem LTER, Massachusetts, United States - SW1601-220 | ecosystem: Environmental > Aquatic > Marine > Intertidal zone >... | reverse complement strand
TCGCCTGCCCTCCATAGCACGAAGGGCGACGGAGGGTCATACTCATACTGATATACCTTTATGTTTTGAATTTCAAATTTTCACTTCTCATCCTTCGTCCTTCTTCCTTCGTCTGTCATCCGTCTTCCGTCTTCTTTCTCCTGTATTCTGTATCCTGTTTCCTGTATTCTATAACCTAACTGCTCCCAATAGTTAGATATTCGGATTTATTTCTTCCGCTGCCTTGCCTTTGCTCTGCATCGCCACCATCCGATTGATAGCATCGACATACGCCTTCGCGCTCGCTTCAATTATATCCGTCGATATGCCGCGTCCGACATAGCTTCGGCGGTCGTCTCCAATCTTGACAGTTGCTTCGCCGAGCGCTTCCTTACCGCCGGTCAGTGCCCTTATCGTATAGTTCTCCAGTTTCGGTGATTGGCCGGTGGCTTCTCGTATGGCCTCGTATGCCGCGTCAACCGGGCCGTCACCGCAGGCGGCGGCCTGTCTGACTTCGTCGCCGGTCTTTATCTTAACACTCGCCGTCGGCAGCGTCCCCGTCCCGCTGGCAACGTGCAGATACTGCAGCTCATAGGTCCGCTCTATGACATGAATCTCATCGCTGATTATCGCCGCCAAATCCTCATCGAAGACCTCTTTTTTCTTGTCGGCAATAGCTAAAAATCGCTCATACGCCTTCTCAATCTCGTCTTTGGTCAATGTATATCCCATCTCTTCGAGCCGATGGACAAGGCCATGCCGGCCAGTCCTTGCAGTCAGCACAACACGACTTTCCGCCAGGCCGATAGTTTCAGGCCGCATAATCTCGTATGTCTCGCGCTTCTTCAGAAATCCATCCACATGGATGCCGGAGCTATGCGCAAAAGCGTTGTGGCCGACAATCGCCTTATTTGCAGGCACAGGCATTCCCAACATATCAGCCACCATTCTGCTGGTTCGATAGAACTCGCGGGTATTGATACCCGTCTCTACCTCGTCGAAGAAATCCCTGCGGGTATGAATCGCCATAACCACCTCTTCCATCGCGGCGTTACCAGCCCGTTCACCAATACCGTTAATCGTAGCCTCGACCTGTCGGGCTCCATTTTTGACGCCGGCGAGGGAATTGGCCACGGCCAGGCCGAGGTCATCGTGGCAGTGAACGCTGATTGTGGCTTTGGCGATGTTCGGGACGTTTGCCCGGATATCGCTGATTAGCGCTCCCCACTGCTGCGGCATAGCATAACCGGTAGTATCGGGAATATTGACAACGGTAGCCCCGGTCTCAATCACGGCTTCGAGTATCTCGTAAAGATACTTCCTGTCGGCCCTGCCGGAGTCCTCAGCGTAAAATTCCACGTCCTTCGTGAATTCCGCCGCCTGCCGGACGGCCTTGACGGCCATTTCGATTATATTGGCCTTCTTTTCGCCCATCGTCTTGCCGTATTTATCATCTGCGAACTTGCCCTCAATGTGAATATCCGAGACGCCGATGCCGGTATGAATACGGCAGCGCTTCGCCTTGGCAAGGGCCTTGGTGCATATCTCGATATCGTCCGCCCTAGCGCGGGTCAGGCCGCAAATAATCGGGCCTTCGAGCTGCTCCGATATCAAGCGGACCGCCTCAAAGTCCTCGGGCGAGGAAGCAGGGAAACCAGCTTCGATAATATCAACCTTCAGCCGGGCTAATTGGCGGGCAATCTCGAGCTTCTCACGAGACCCTAATCGGCTGCCTGCCGCCTGCTCGCCATCGCGTAACGTCGTATCAAAAATCATTACCTTTTCTTTAGACATCTTCGTTTCTCCTGTATTTTTATGCCACAAAGGCACTGATAAGTGTAAAGTGCCTAAAGTGTGAAGTGCCTAAAGTTGCGGATTATTTTTCACTTTAGTCACTTTAGCTCACTTTAGTTCATTTTAGACACTTTTAGTTAATAAATTATGCCCTAAATAGGGCCAAATTGCCACGAATTATTTATTTTAACCACTAAGACTCTGAAAAGTGTAAAGTGTCTAAAGTGTAAAGTGCCTAAAGTTTTGGAATATTTTCCACTTTAGCTCACTTTAGCTCATTTTAGGCACTATTAAACTATTTGTGACTTCGAGACTTTGTGGCTGGACTATATGAGATTTTTGTGTAGAGGTATTATTGCGCCTTGCGGCGCAAAAGGAGTGCGCTCAGGCAAATGCCCGCTATTTGTGAATAACGAAATGTATCATTTTGACTCATAAAACAAATTATACAAAGAAAATCGGCTTTTGCAAGTGTTTTTTTAGAAAATATTGAATTGCGGATTTTCACAAGAATTGAGGATTTTTTGATGGTGTTTTTACGAGGTTATTTCGCCCAATTCTCTATATGGAGGTCATCGCCAGCAATTTCACGGATCCGATTAAGTTTGTCGCTGGTCACTAACGTGAGGTTTCGAGTCATTGTTTGGGCGACAATCCACAGGTCATTTTCATCTATACCAAGTTCTCTGCCTTTTACGGGGTCAATAAGTTGTTCTGGGCGCATTTTCTTCTTTTTAGCATTCGGTATACATTTCTCAAACAGGAATGCTCTAAGTTCACCATATTTATTAGCAGTATGAATGTCAATTTCAAATGTCTTTGGCCCTTTGGATTTTATGAATTGTATATATTCAGACTGAATAGGGGTTTCATCAGGCGATTCGATCTTATGGCCGAATGCTACTTCTCCCCAAGTGATAATAGATATCCCTAATATTGAATGAGGCGATAATTTTTGTAGGTGACCTTTGATATTTGCGTGCTGCTCAGTTCTATCATCAAACCAGTAAGACCAAATGCATGTATCAAGTAGAAACGTTTGCATATCAATCTTCTTTAAACGCTCCTTCTGCTGTTTTGAAAGCTTCAATAATCTCAGGGGTTCTCACATCTCTTACCCATTTATTAACGAATGATACCGTTGATCTCCGATATTCTTCTGAAAGATATTCATGCAGCGGAATATATGACTCAAAGTCTCTCGGAAAGTATCGGGTAAACTCGAAGTCCACACCTTTTCGCGGCCATCCATCAAACAAATCTAACACCTGTCGTTCAAATCTTGGAGGCAAGTCGTAAAGACGCATAACCTCTGCGTCGATAGCTAACATCTGCCTCTCAGCTTCTTCGTTGTCTACGTCCGTATGTAAAACCTTACTTGCCGAGGAAAATAACTCAAAGTAATTTTTAGCCAAACGGCGCAGCTCGCTCAAAGCCTCCTTTCGGACATCTGGTATTGGTAATGCGCGAACCATTCCCGTAAGAACGGTTCGCTTTGTCCCATGACAGTAAGCATACGCATTTGCCAATGGAGAATTCAGCATTGCCCACAAAGCCTCAAGTGACCACTCCTCAGTTTGTGGACGAACTACTAAGAAACTGCTTGTTACCGGATGACCTTCATAATCTATTAATGCCTTCAATCGCCATGGACCTCGACTTACTGGCGCGTAGTTAAGCAATACTTGCGGAATACCTGAGTCAGTTCCCCTTCTTCGACTTTTAATCGCTTGTGAACTAGGGTTCAGGTACCAGATTTTTGGCAGGTCTGTGAGTTTAAGATCCCTATGAAACTTCAAAAATCCCTTAACGCCACCAGAAAACTTTATTTTACTAAAGGTGATAAGACCCTCTGGTAAATCTTTTCCTTTGAAGTCAAACCCTTTTCCTATATCCGCTATTTCTTGTAAGAGTGTGAGATTTCTGCAGTATTCCCAAATAGGACCAAGTTCGGGGATACGTAAATCGTAATCATCTAAATCTAGAAACCGAGCCTGTGGTATCACTTCTTTCGGTGCACTGTAACGATCCCTAAAAGCATCCAGAGTTTTTTCCCTAACCCTCACATATCTTGTTTTGTTTGAAATTCTCCTAGAAGTCCGCTTTCGTCCCAAGACCACAGCGGATTCATGATCGGCGGAAGGAAAAACATTATCAGGCAAAACGCATATTTCATATATCTCAAAATTCTCGACTAACATTTTTCGCAACGCAGTGCTATTTGCACTGTTTAAAAAACCGCGGGGTAGGATCACACCAAATACAGAATCAATAGGCATATAAGGCAATGTTCGACTAAGTACTTCTGTGGCCTTATTATTGTACTTTAAATTAATACCTTTATTAACATAAATTGATTTTTCTTCTTTAGTAAAATTTTGAAATGGTGGATTGCATAATAAAATTGTTGACTTGCGTCCAACTCTCGAAAGGATATCAGCTTGATATACATCACCTGAAAATAACTGCCAGCCATTTGGATTTGGAACATCAGCTAAAGTAAGCGAGAGCCTTGCTATCTCCCTTGCGAAAGGATCCAGGTCCATTCCTAAGAGGTGACCTTTGAGATATTCGTGACGCCTTTTTGAGTCACCTTCGTCGATCATCTCTCTTAGCAGACGAGCAGCAGAAACGAGAAACGGTGCATGTCCACAAGCAGGTTCGAGAACAATCCTATTTTCTTCAGGAATTTCTTTAATCCATGGAAAAAGCTGCCATACGATATAATCAACCAGATATGAAGGTGTAGCGTGAATTCCTAATGCTTTTCTTATCTCTTTTGTGATAAGCGTATTTTCATAAACGTAGGCAAGTGATTCAATGGTTAGGTTTGCAAGACTAGAAAATTCTTTGACGATTTTAGCAGCAGATTCAAGTGCTTTTTTCTTGCGTTGGATTACTTTGAATTGCGGCTGGTCAGAATTGTAATGGGTATGGACTCTTTCAAGAGTCTCAGATACATCATCTATATTTAAGTCAGAAAACTCTTTTACAAGTTTATCTTTCAGAATTTTTGCTCCCAATAACCAAAAAGACGACCTAAACAGCCATTGGCCCATAGCCTTATCCAAATCTGGTTTTCCAAGTTCATAGTAAATTGCATCAAGCATTCTTCTCATCAGCTTAGCTAATTCTTCGCCCATCTGCTCTTCAAGAATGGGCATAAGCCCAATGTCAACAAAACTCAGTTGATATTGAGAATTCAGGCGTCCAAGGGTCTTGGCACGATAAATGCGTTCAGGTGAAAAATCTTCTTTATGAACGTGGAAAAAATTAGCAACTTTATCAGCGGAAACCGACTCTTTTAACTCAGGGCCTTTAGTTGTTAAACTCCACCATTGTAGTTCCTTTTGACAACAGGCGAACAGGACGGGGGCTCCAAGACCGGAGTAACTATTTACTAAGCTTCTAAGATCTGGACTTTTGTACGAATTTACATTCAACCCTGCTATACACGCATACCGGGCATCGTAATTTTCATGTGCAAAGCCGACCAATGGAACACTATGTACGCCCGAACTGTCTGTATACGCATAGTTTTTCCGCAGTTGATAGCTTCTATAGCCACATTCTTGCAGGTACGGACACAGCTTTTGAGTTTTTATAGCTAGCTTGTTAATAACCAATCGTCTCCTTTAACTTAAAGGCACCGATCACTTAAACTTAATGATAATTTACTTATTATTAACGGCGATTTCAATATAGAAACTTTGGTTTTTATTTGCGAACAATTAGTCTATTTTCTAACAGGAAGAGCGAAATTACCGAGCTGCAAGTCCATAAGGATTATTCTTAAAACTTTTTCTCTCTTATATAATATACTCGTAAGCTGGTTTATCAAGCATTGATATTTTTATTAGGATGCAAAATTCAGAACCGCAAATTCTCCGTGATAGATCCGTCGCTCGTCGCTTGTGACTCGTATCTCGACGTGTAGATGAGCTGATGCGTGGATGAGAGGATGAGTAAACAAATTTACTCCGGAAAGTTCAATACAGCAAATTCCTTGTGGAATTTGCAAGCTGCTGTATCATAAGCGCAAGCCGCTTCGATTTCATCATCGAAATGGCCGAGAGATTTTTGCCTCCCGTCAAGCCATATATTAGCCGACCATCTCTTACTTCCCTTACGCCGGCTCACGCCCTTAAACCTTGAAGTGCGTCCCGGCTTGTTGAATTTTCGCCTGTTCCGATTGTTCTCTGTGCGCGTTGCAAGTCGAAGGTTTGCCTTTCGATTGTCCAGGCCGTTATGATTGATATGGTCAACGAATAACCAATCGGGGATATCAAGAAGCTCTCCACTCGATACATCGACATAGCTCAGCTCATAGCGGGAAGGACAGACAACGCAGGCCCTGCGAAAGACTTCGCGGTGCATCTTTATAGTCACCTGTTTTTTCGCTTTACCGGCGCGTACTACTCTTTCGACATAGAACGTATGTCTCATATTCGCAGCGTGCCATTTGTATTTGTTTAACCACCCGTAATCTTCCGGGTCCACGATGGCGTATTTGCCCTGCGTTAAAGGTATCCACCGAAAGGGATAGCCGAAGCGCAAACGGCGATACAAAAGGACAAGCCAGACAAACGGCCTTGCCAGCAGAACCGGAATATTGATTATGATGTGGTACTTTGAAGTTTTCAACAACCCACCCCGCAAAGGTAGTTGCGGAAATCCGAAATCCTAATTTCTAAATTCAAAACAACATTAAATGACAAAAATTAAAATGACCGAAACAGAGAGTTTTAAAAATTCGAACATTAGAATTTTGAATTTGTTTAGGATTTCGTGCTTAGTATTTAGTACTTCTTTTTCGTCTGTCTTCTATCGTCCATCGTCTTTCTTCCGTCCTCTGTCGTCCGTCATCCGTCATCAGGCCTAAAATGGCCTTCTACTATTGGGCGAACCTGCACAAATTTGACAAAAATTGGAGTGATTCTGACAGAATGAACAAGATTAAACTGTTATGAAGAAAAGAGATAAAAAAATTTTAAAAATTCGGACTTTTGCGCGCAACTACCATCGGTTTTGGTTGAAAATACGCCTAAAATCTTACCTATCTTAACGCAATATGCGCCAACAGTTTACGCATATCAGCCGCGTGGTCAAAATGGGTAATTCATTGCTTGACAGGCGCCTATATTGTGCCATATTATCGCATTATGACTAAACGTATTGCAATTTTGGGCTCTACCGGCTCGATAGGCAGAAACGCACTGAGGGTAGTTGATGCGCTTGGGCCGGAGTATGAAATCATCGCACTGAGCGCGCACGGCAGCTTTGAGCTTTTGGCTCAGCAGGCGAAAAAATACAGGCCGAGGTATGTCGCTATCACAAACCCCGATTACGCAGATGTGCTCGGCGAATTAATTAGCGATTTGGATACCCGTATTCTATCCGGGCCGGACAGCCTAATAGAGATTGCACAGCTCGAAGGTGTTGATATCGTCCTGACGGCGATAGTCGGGGCCGCCGGCCTGCCTGCGGTCCTTACGGCTGCGAAGTGCGGAAAGACACTTGCCATAGCGAACAAAGAGCCGCTTGTTATCGCAGGCAAGCTGCTAACGAAAACAGCGAGGGAAAACGGCGGAACTATTTTGCCGGTGGACAGCGAGCACTCGGCGATATTTCAGGCGATGCAGTCCGGCAGAGCCGAAGAGGTCAGCAAAATCATCCTCACCGCCTCAGGCGGGCCTTTTCGAAAAGCAGAGCATAAAGATATACAGAATGTGACCATCGAAGAAGCGCTGTCGCATCCTGTCTGGGAGATGGGCCCGAAAATCACCATCGATTCGGCGACGATGATGAATAAAGCATTAGAAATAATAGAGGCGCACTGGTTGTTTGAAATGCCGGTGGAAAGAATAGAAGTTTTGATACACCCCGAGTCGATAGTTCATTCGTTAGTGGAATTTGTAGATGGGTCTGTTATAGCTCAACTGGGTATCCCTGATATGTGCCTGCCCATTCAGTTCGCATTGACGTATCCTGCGCGGGTTGCAGGGATTGCGAAACATCTGCGCCTGGAAGATATAGGAAAGCTCACGTTCGAAAAGCCAAACCTTAAGACGTTCCGTGCGCTCGAACTGGGCTATGAGGTTGCGCGAGCTGGCGGGACGGCGGCGGTTGTTTTCAATGCGGCAAACGAAATAGCAGTGCAGGAATTCCTGGAGGGCAGAATTAAATTTGTTAGTATAGTGGAGCTGATAGAAGATTGCCTTAATAAACACGAGGTCAAAACAACTATATCGCTCGAAGAGCTGCTTGAGGCAGACGCCTGGGCAAGAAGAGAGGTTCTGGAATGTCTAAAACAAAAGGTTCGTTGAACAAAGCCGGTTCACAACCGACGGGTAAACCCGATACACAGCTGGCGGGTAAATATTTCAATTTATTTTGGATTGCTGTCTCTGCGGCGGTTATTGTTTTAGTTGTGCGAAATATCGGCGTGTTCGGCAATTTGCTGAAAGTGGTTGTCGGATTCGGGGCGGTTGTTATCGTTCATGAATTCGGGCACTTCATCGTGGCAAAGCTGTCCGGAATAAAGGTGGAGGCGTTTTCGATATTTATGCCGCCGACACTGCTCGGTATAAGAAAAACGAAAGAAGGATTCCGGTTTCGCTTTTTGCCCAAAATATTTGCCACAGAGGACACAGAGAGCACAGAGAATATAAATAAAAAATTAGAGAAATCTGAGACTAAAAAAATAAATAGTGCCGACGAAAAGACGGTCGAGGATGAGGAGACGGAATATCGAATCGGTCTTATCCCGTTCGGCGGCTTTGTGAAGATGTTAGGCCAGGATGACACTGGGCCGGCCAATAAAAGCAAGGACCCTCGTTCGTTTGCGAATAAACCGGTCGGCGTGCGTATGAGTGTTATAACAGCGGGGGTTGTTTTTAACATTCTCAGCGCTATCCTGATTTTTATGATAGTTTTCCTGGCCGGGATTAAGCTGCCGCCTGCGATGATTGGGGCAGTTAGACCGGATTCACCGGCTGAACAGGCAGGTCTAAGGCCGGGCGATGAAGTCATTGAGATTGCCGGTAAAACAAAGAACCTTGACTTCAGTGATATAAGTCTGGCAGCGGCCCTGTCGGATGCAAACGAAGCGGTGCCAATGAAGGTGATTCGCAAAGAAAGGCGCGAGGACGGCTCGATAGAAGAATCTATAAAAGAATTTGCCATTGTAGCCAGGCAATTGCCCGATATCCCGATAAAGGCCTTTGGGCTTTTCCAGCCAATAAGTCTGACCATCGCGGAAGTTTCGGAGCCCAATAAATTATATTTAAAAACAGGTCTAAGGCCGGGTGACATAATTAAAGGCGTTAACGGCAAAGAGGTGCAAAATCACTGGGAATTAGCGGAAATAGTGGAAAACTGCTACGAGCCGGAAGTGACACTTTTGGCTGAACGGACAGACGAGACGGGGAAACAAATGCTGGTGGCAAGCAGAATCGGCCTGGAGACGTACTCGCCCGGGACGGGCCAGATATATTCCATAGTGCCCCGGCTGCGAATGGAAAATATCGAGGTTGAAAAATCGCTCGGGATGAAAATTGTCGCCAAGGTACGGCAACTATTGGAGAAAACAGGAATTATCGAGAAGGTCAAGCCAAAACAATTTTTGCAAAGCGGTGACATTATTTTGAGAGTCGGTGATTCTGCCTGCCCAACGCCTGATGAGTTCAGAGAGGTTGTCGGACAATACGCAGATAAAGAGCTGCCAATAAATGTTCTGAGAACGGATGCCAACGGCGTTGAAAAGCCGCTCGTAATCAATATCCGGCCAAAGCAACAAGCAAATGCCGAGAAAGCAACCATCGGGATTTCATATTTGCCGATGTTCGATATTCAACATGCGGTTGTGGCAAAGACCCTTGATACGGAAGGCGGACCAGAGAAACTGGAGATTCCGCGCGGGGCGAAAATAACAGCGGTTGACGGTGTCGGCGTGTCGAATTTTTACGATGTTATCAGGGAAATACAAAGCCATCCCGGTGAGCGTATCACGCTTGACTGGCGGCTGGATGCAAACGTGGCGGGTGATGCAGCTCTGAATGTTGACAGCAGCGAAAACTCCATTACGGTCAAATCCGACTTCGCTGATTTTGTTCCCTTCGAGCGATTGGAGCGTCTTTATCAGGCAAGCGGCCCCATCGATGCTATCGGGATGGGGTGCAGAAAAACAGTTATGTTTATTACCCAAACTTACCTTACGCTAAAGCGATTATTCGCAGGTGCAGTAAGCCCCAAAAATCTTATAGGGCCCGTTGGCATTATTGCTATGAGCTATCAGGTTGTCGCCCATCAGCCGTTAATCTACTACCTATATCTTCTCGGCCTGATAAGCGCTGTTATAGCCGTATTTAACTTTTTACCTTTGCCTCCTCTTGACGGAGGATTGATTGTGCTTATGCTGGTTGAAAAAATCAAGGGTTCGGCGTTGAGCGTGCGGACGCAGGGAATAATTGCCTATACCGGCTGGGTGCTTATAGGTACGCTTTTCCTCTATGTGACGTTTAACGATATTGTGAAGGTTATTTTCGGATAGGCCGGATTTTTCATAGCCACAGAGAAGCTATTCGACATGGATTAACACAGATTTACACCGATTTATTTTGGCCATTGAAGACACAAAGAAAAATTAGCCACAGAGGCCACCGAGAACACAGAGAAACCGAGTTAAATTAACAACAAATTTCAAGGATTACAAAGAGAAATGTAACCACGAATTAACACGAATTGCCACTAAATATTTATTAGACACAGATTTCACGGATTTAGTTAATATTTGCTGGACGGGAATTGCGGTTTTGGGTAGTGTATTAGTACTATTATTTTTGTGGACGATTGACGATTCCTTGGTCGAATTATACAATGAGAACATCTTTATTTAGGCAAAGGAGATGGTAGAGATGATGAAACTTACGGGGAAAAAGTTTATCTTGCTTCTTTTATATTCACCTACTACGGGGGAAGAAGTAAATGTCCCAATTGCCGGAAGAACAAGACTAATGAAGATGGGGTTTTTGTTTAAGGAAGAAGTCTTGAGTGATTTTCAAAAGGATAAAACTTTTGACGAGATCGTTCTGCAGGAATATTTTGCGTGGAAATACGGCCCCTTTTCAGGGGAATTGTTAAATGACCTTGAGTTCCTTATAAACCAAGAATACATTAAGTCTCGAAGCGGAAGCTCACCAATTCCTGCCGAATTGGATGAAGCAGAATATGGAGAATACGATTTTTGGGTCGAGGACATGGAAGAATTCCGCGTCAGAGAATATGACGAAGAGGTTTTCGAGCTTACTGAAGAAAAAGGCTTGCCGAAGGCAAAAGAAATATGGGATGTACTCTCGAAAAACCAACAGAAATATCTGATTGAATTTAAGAAAGTTCTGAATATGGCGTCTTTGAATAAAATATTAGAGTACGTTTACAAAAAGTACCAGAAAAAGGGCTACATTGATAAATCACTTGTCAGAGAAAGGTATCTATCATAATGGAAATTCTCGGCATTGTTTTAGGGGCCCTAAATGTTGCAACTTCGACTATTGTTGTGATAATCACACAAGTCAATGACCGATTAGCGGATGCGAGTTCAGCCATTAAGAAGGAAGTGCGATCTATCTATCTTCAATTTGGAAACACTGCTGCGGCCGCAATACCCGATACCGAATTGGAAACAGGAGGAATTCCCGACCCTAATTTCCAGGGAGTCGAAAAAGCGGCAAAGGAATTGGAAAGGTTGCACTGTCGTAGTGTGATAGACTTAATTAAGTTAAATAGAATTAAGTGGGTTTTAGACCGAGTCATGGCATTCGGGGGTTGTGTTGTAGGTATTGTAATAATATCAATAGCAGTAGGTATATATGATGTTAAAGAAAATCAGTTTGTCCTAAAAGTTGTTTTAGTAATTGGGATTCCTGTTATTTTCTTATTTTTCAATTTAATATTTCTGGGATGGATTGTGAATCAAATGAGTTATTTGAAGAAAGTCATTAACGAATACGATAATTCAGAATACTGACCATGCGCGAAAAAACTATAGTTAATGCCGTTGTTAATGCCCTTATATACAGGGGCTTTAAGTATGTAGCGACAGAAGTCGCCAATTTCTATCGAAGTGTTGATATAGGTGCGATTGATAACGAAGGAAATATCTGGGCAATCGAATGCAAGGTTTCAAATATTGGGCGAGCCATAGAGCAATCTAAAACGCACAAGCTATCTGCCGATAAGGTTTTTATTGCAACATTTCGCAAGAACACAAGAGAGGATACTCTTAATAGAATTAGAGAAGCAGGTATAGGTTTATTTTACGTTTCAGCAGATGGTTTAATAAGCGAACTCGTCGAAGAACCAAAACAAAATAAACCTTGGAGTTTGGCACGTGACAGGTTTGTTGCTAGGATAATGGAGGGAGATTAATGATTACTCATATCTATCATTACAATACACATGCTGAAAAACGCTATTTTCTTGGACCGCAACACCATGGTTTATACGATATGATTGCTCTAAATGGGAATATTGTATCTAATACCCCGGAAGGAGTTGCAGGATTCTTAGCAACCGCTGGAAAAGATTTCTATATAGATCCACAGACGCATGCTTTTCAGCATGCAACTATCCATTTGAAAAGAGATATCAGCGACAAGGATGCAGGGGAACCACCACAATATGAATTCAAACCATCTATTGAAAAACTGGCAAGAGAGCGATTAGGGGGACCTTTCGTAGATGTGATTCAGAATAACAGGCCAATAGGGCCAACATCTTTTCTGGATGAAAGAGGCAATATTCGCACAGAAGAAGTCGACAACGTTTGCCAAAGTGTTGGCGAGTTTCAACTAAGAACAATGATTGATGAGCTCGATGATGAAGCCAAAGAGTTGATAGGAGACGTATCAAGGTTACGGCCGAATTTTTTGATTGCACCTTATTTCTGTCTGGCTACCCACCACTGGAGAGAATGGCTTAGAATAAACTTGGCTTGTTATCAGAGGATGCGAGAGATTTTTCAAGATTCGCAAGTATACTTGGGCTTGGTGCTTTCAAAAGAAAGATTAAACGACGGGACAGAGATCATCGATGCTATATCTCACGTGAGACCTAACGGCATTTTGTTGTGGATTGATGAGCATGTTGAAGAAGCGTTAGGAAAAGCCGAGATCGAAAGGTATGTTAATTTCTTGCAGGGTTTAGGCCGGGTTTCAGATACAATATATAATTCCCATGGAGGATATTTGTCTATTCTACTATGCCATTCAGAAGCCGGAGGTCTCTTAGGTGGGGTAGGACATGCGATGAATTATGGTGAACATAGAGCTATAGTCCCAGTCGGAGGTGGATTACCGATGGCTCAATTTTATTTATTGCCAATTCATTCAAGGCTCAGATGGGGTGATGCTGCTAGTATAATACAACCAAGGGGATGGTTAGATTCAGTTGAAAATTATAGACAAAATGTGTGTACGTGCCACCAATGTCTCGAGCTAATTAGTCAACAAGGCAACGCAGAAAGGGCTTTCAGTGTATATGGAAGAAGCAATCCGGTTACAATTACGCGACGTACCGGAGTGATAGTGAGGTTAGAGTACCCGACAAGGGAAGCTAAACAGGCGGCGACTCGTCACTACCTTTACAACAAGGCGAAAGAATTCGAGAATATTAGAGAAAAGGATTTTAATGAGCTATTGCTAAACCTCGATAATACTTATAATTCAATCTCTTCAAACACGGGGGAGAGCTTTGTGGGGCACTTGTTTACTTGGTACGAAGCTTTAGGCGGATTAATGCCTCATTAAAGGCAGAATAAATGAATAAATACGTCTATGGGGGCTTATGAACAGACAAATTATAGACGGAGATGATGTATGACAAGAAACGTTTATAATGCGGTGGCAAATAAGGATACAAGACAGATGACGGAGGACAGATGACGGAGGACAGATGACGGAGGACAGATGACAGAAAGGAATTGAATAACCAATATCGAACAAGGAATATCGAATCTCTATAGAAAACACCGGGGGCAAGTAAACTCGGAACGGCAATGAAAGGAAAGCAAGGTGTTAAAAACAACACCGAAATCAACCGACAAGTCGAAAAAGCTGTCCGTCATACCTTATGCGGCGGATAAATCCGGCGAGGCATATCACAAAGGTGCATTTGATGCCTTAAAGGAGCAGGACCGGCAGCTATATGAGCTAATAACGAAAGAATACGAACGGCTGCAAAACACGCTGCAACTGATAGCGGCAGAGAACGTTTGCTCGCCGGCGGTCTTAGCGGCACTCGGCTCGATTACTCAGAACAAGGCGGCGGAGGGTTATCCCGGAGGCCGGCTGCACGGAGGGTGCGAGGTAGTTGACGAAATGGAACGGCTCGCCGTTACCAGGGCCAAAGAGGCCTTCGGCGCAAAATACGTAAACGTTCAGCCACACTCAGGAACAGCCGCAAATCTAATTGTTTTGACCGCATTATTAGAGCCGGGTGATAAAATATTGAGTATGGGCTTAG
>Ga0307443_1001388_pt1 | contig 14336 bp, 18 predicted proteins | sample SalMarSW160220MG_FD_202148 | JGI IMG/M metagenome (GOLD analysis project Ga0307443, IMG submission 202148) | Salt marsh sediment microbial communities from the Plum Island Ecosystem LTER, Massachusetts, United States - SW1601-220 | ecosystem: Environmental > Aquatic > Marine > Intertidal zone >... | reverse complement strand
AGTTGCCAATCTCATCTAAAAATAAGGTGCCTCCAGAGGCTAGCTCGAATTTACCTATTCTTTTAGCAATGGCTCCGGTAAAGGCTCCCTTTTCATGTCCAAAGAGCTCACTTTCTAAAAGATCCTCGGGGAGGCTTGCGCAGTCAACAGGAATAAAAGGACCATCCTTAAGGATGCCATTAAAATGGATAGCTCTAGCCACCAGCTCTTTACCGGTTCCGGTTTCTCCCCGAATGAGAACGGTGGCTTTGTTATCCACTACTCTTCCTATCCTTTTGTAGACCTCAAACATCCTGGGGTTTTTACCCACAATATTTTCAAGTTTATACCTTTCCTCCAGCTTTTTTGGCGGAGCTACCTCTTTGGCTAGTCTCTTTGCCTCCAGGACTCCCTTAATGAGGCTCTTTAGCTCCTCCAAGTTCAAGGGCTTGGTGATATAATCATAGGCTCCCAGCTTCATGGCCTCAACCACGGTATCCATACTCCCATAGGCGGTAAGGATAATGATACTGCTCTCTTTATCAAATTGTCTTATCCGGCCTAGAGTCTCTATCCCATCCATTCCGGGCATCCTGATATCCAGGAGCACCACCTCTGGTTTTTCTTCCCTCACCTTGGCTAATGCTCCCTCTCCACTATCCACCGTTAAGACTCGGTATCTTTCATCTCCTAAGCTACGAGAGAGCATCTCCAGAATACCAGGCTCGTCATCCACTACCAGGATCTTAGCCGCTGACATTATCTCACCCTTCAAAAAATCCTAAGTGTCCAATTTGGTAGATGCCCCTCCTAAAAATTCCCGGTATTGATGCATCCTTTCGAAACTAGAGGGGATCTTTAAGTTTTTCCTACAATCGCTTATAGAACGTCTAGAAACAGAAGTCCCGTATTTTTTTCTTAACTGAGTTCTAATCTCTTCGTCACTGTAAGCCTTGGAAAGGGACCTATTTTGTATTTCATTTTTTTCCTGTTCAATAACTTCTCTGATGAGCTTTTTTCTTATTTCTCGTTCGCTGGGAAAGAGAGTTTTAAGGGAAATTTGTCTTCCTTGAGGAGTACGGATGGCCTTCCTATTGATGGCTCTGCTGATTAAAGACGGATTTACCCCCATTTTTGTGCTTAATGACACCTGAGTGAAGGGTTTTAAATCTTTGAGGTCTCCTGAGAGGAGAAAATCACACTGGACCTCTATTAAGTTTTGAATTACCTCATAGATAGTGGTCTTTCTACTATTGATCAACCTCAGCTTATTAAGTAAAGAGTCAATTTTTCGAATCTCATCTTTAGCAAAAGTCTCCACCTTTTTTATCTTTTCAACTCTATCAAAATCAATGAGGTAACGTCCCTTAGCCATCTCGGGGGAGAAATAACCAATGGAAAGTTCGCCATTATTTTTCTCAATAGAGGCGATGGTAGAATAATATATTCTAGCGGTCCTATTATTCTGAGGTGAGCCAGTGAGTTTACTTTCAAGATAGAATTTATTTACAAAATCATTTATCTTCTTTACTGTTTCCAGAATTAAACCGCATTGTCGAGCTATCTCTTTAGAAGTTATCCCGGCTACCCCGTCCAGAAAATACTTTTTAAACTTATCTAGGCCTAACTTTTTTATGGTTGAGACCAGGTCTTTTTCCTGAGCCAGGAAAGATTCTACCTCGAGAGTATCTCGACTAGGAGTAATGGTGGGATCAAGGGGAAGCATTTTGGGCTGGGCAATCTTAGTCCAGGGAAGCTTCTTGTACCTGATAATTTTGATTTCCGACCTCATTAACTTCTTAAACAGAGGCCCATTTTCAACTTCTTGAATAAGCTTTCGAAACTCCTCTTCAGGCAGGCTCATAAATTCAGCCAATTTCATTCTACCCATTAGCTTTGCTACTTGTTTTGCTCTTTGGGTCAGAACTTGCCTACCTTCCAAAGCGCTCAATATTCCTGCCTTTCCTCAGTTTATTAACTCAAACCCTGTCAATTCTTCCCATCATTTTTGTATCTATTCTAACAAAAAAATCTTTCAAGTCAAATCTCCGTGTTAATTAAAAATAGAGGCTATATCTTTTTTGGAAAAAGTTAACTGAAAAGATATAGCCTCTTAGCCGAAATGGTTAGAGGGGAAGCCTTCTTCCTAGAATCCAGACATATTCTGGCCTGGTTTTTTCATTTCTCCCGGCGATTCTTCTGCTTCTGTTTTTCCCTTTACTATCTTTGTTTTCTTCTTTCCTATCAGACACGAACTTAATCACTCCATGGTAGCCTTGTCTTCTTTTTCTGTTCAATTTTTGCCTGAAGGCCTTTTCTGTCTGAAAAGACTTTTCAAATCGCCACAATTTAATATCTTGCCTTCCTTGATTAATAATAGTCCGTCTTAGGGTCTTATCATCGAGCTCTAGTTCGTAAAATAAGCCTTTCGCTTTAGCCTGATAGATGGTTTTCAATATCTAGCCTCCTCCACTTAAGAACAGTTTTTGGCACCCCTCTACTTTTAGGTACTGGGAGAGATTTTGGCCAATATCTTCAAGGTTCTCTACAATTTCGTCCTGCCACTCTGGTAGTCGTCATTAGTCATTATTAGATAGGGCAAGTTCTTTGCCAACTCTGGGGAAAACACAAAAATAAGCCATCCAGTTGTGGCTGAATGGCTCACCTATAGAAGCTTATGAGTTTTCTATCGAAAACGAGTATCCTTTACTCCTCTTCCCCTCCCTCTATCTTCCGAGGATAATTTTGTCCATTTTCTCCTCGTGAGTTGAGCTGGTGCGACAAAAAAGAGCTTGAGTATCGAACATTTTTGTTCATTTTTACCTAAAAATGTACCATCACCTCTGGCTTCTATTAGCCTGTTAGGCCCTATAAAACCTCAGTTTTGTATATTTACCGATAATCAGGTGAAGGGGGCCACAGTAAGGTCTAAGTAGGCTGACGCCTCATACATTCAATTCCAGGAGGTTCTCTTTTAGCTCTTCTTTTTCCCCAGTTTAAGTTCCAGTATCCCATTTTTGAAGGAAAATTCTGCGGGGTCTTCCTTTACCGGAAAAGGAAGCAACACCTCTTTGGCATATTTTCTCTCTCCCTTTTCTGCAGAAAGATTGAGAATGTCTTCATCTATTTTGATTTTTACATTCTCTTTAGAGACTCCGGGAAGCTCTGCTATTACCCGAACAAAATCCTTCTCTTCAACCACATCTACAATAGGTTCCCTAACTTCTTCTATTACCGGTCCCTCTTTCGTCCGTTTAATGTTACCAAAGGTCTCTACAACCGGTTTTCCTCCAACTAAGGTTCTAACGCTAAAACCATACACGCCTCTTGCTTTCCCACCTAATCCTTTTATTTCGCCCGTCTTTTTAATTTCTTCGGCTTCTTCAGATAACTTAGATGTCATGTCAATTAAGTTACCAATCCCTTCAAATATTCCTCCCAAGCTTATTTTCCCTAAACCAAAATCAATTTCAACCCCTCTTTTTTCTTCTTTTTTTTCTTTACCAGACATTGTAGCCTCCTTTTATTGTTTATTGTTTTTGTCGATGAACAATGAACTCATAACTATGAACTATTTTTGCCCCCTAGGCTGGCCAAGCAGCTCTCTCAAGTTTTCCACATTTTTCCTAAGCTCCAAAATTTCCCTTCGATAAAGGTTCTCTACTTCTTTTATCTTCTTTCTTAATTTATTCTCGATCTCCCTTTCTAAAGTCTTCTTATTCTCTCGTATCCTGGTTAGAAAACTTTCCAGAAGTTTTTCTCCTTCGATCTTGCTTACGCCTTTTTTATTTACCAATTCTCTAACTATCCCCGTTGCTTTCTCTACTGAGAAGGGAGCACCATTCAAGACAGCAAAAAGGCTGGTTGGGTACAGCTCTAAGACAGAATTTCCTCTTTTCTTTATTAACTCTCGCAAAAGGGTAGAGAAAACCTCTTTTTTATCCTTCTCCTGCCCCAGAAGGATTTGAATCAAGGTTATAGAGGTAAGGTCCTTGCCTGTGGGGTGACCCATTACCTCAATTTCTTCTCCCTGCTTTATTAGATCGGCAAGCTCGGAAAGTGTAATTGGCTGACGGGTCTTGGTATCGTACATTCTTCTGTTGCTATACTTTTTAATCAATCGAGGCATACTCCCACCTCAAAGCTTTATATCCTTAATCGGAGAAACAAGATACTCAGCGAGCTCACTAAATTTTTTCTCATCTTTTCCCCAAATAAGTTCGTCAAAATAGGCTTTTACTTTACTTCTCTCTTTTAGCTCATAGACTATAATGTCCCTGGAAATTCGGGGAAGCACATTATGATAGACCCCTATAAAAAGGACTCCTACTTCGCCATCCTTTAAGGTCTCATTTATTCTCTCAGCCATGAATTTGTCCCTCTTCTCCATCAGGGGGTTTTTACGCAGTTTATATCCTATATACACCAGTGTTTTTTCTATGGGAGATTTGGTTTGAGAAAGCTTGATAATGCTATTATATTCTTCTTTAAGGAGAGAAAGATCTTCTGTTTTCCTTATCTCTGCACCCTTTTCCATTAACTTAAGGACAATTTCGTGATTTTTGCTTCCCTTCTTTACCCCCTCCTCAATGATTTTCTTTCCTAACGCACCATCTATCATCAGCCCATCCTGATAAATTTTTAGATTAGAGGCGCTTAGACGATCAAAATAATTGGCAATGAAATCCCAGAACCCCGAAACTGCCCTTTTATGTTTCTCCCAGCGCTCTCTTCCACACACTTGACTGCTCCTTTTGTCAACAATAGCAGCCACACTTCCCAGATCTGCCTCCATATGAATGATGGGGACATAAAGTAGCTTTTTCATTAGTCGTTCACTCTTTTACTTTCCTTTACCATCTTACTTGCCTGATTGAAATGTTTAGCCGCAATTTTAAATTTGCTATAACCCTTGGGGTTGTTATCTTTTTGTTTATCCAGAAATTCCCTTATAGCCAGCATAGAGGCTTTCCTACAGATAGATTCTATATCAGCACCCACCAGGTCTTCAGTATTTTGGGCCAGGAGTTTAAGGTCTACATCGGAAGCTAAGGGTTTACCTTTAGCATGAACTTCAAAAATCTTGAGTCTGGCTGACTCATCAGGCACAGGCAATTCCAGAAGGAAGTCAAATCTGCCGGCACGGAGCAGGGCCGGATCAACAATATCTAATCTATTGGTAGCTGCTAAAACTACCACTCCCTTAAGCTCCTCTATACCATCCATCTCGGTAAGAAATTGGCTGATTGTCCGGTCAGTTACGTGAGAGTCAAAACCAGCACCACGAGCCGGGGCTAAACTATCTAACTCGTCAAAGAAGACAATGCAGGGAGAGGCTTGTTTGGCTTTTTTGAAAACCTCTCGAACCCCTCGTTCTGATTCACCTACAAACTTACTCATCAGTTCAGGTCCCTTAATGGAGATAAAATTTACCTCAGATTCACTGGCCACTGCCTTAGCAAGTAAGGTTTTTCCGGTTCCAGGAGGACCATACAAGAGTATGCCTTTAGGTGGTTTAGTTTTGGCATGGTCAAACAACTTGGAATATTTTAAAGGCCATTCAATTGTTTCTCCAAGTACACTTTTTATATTCTCCAGTCCCCCTACATCACTCCATTTTACATTGGGAATCTCGGTAAATACTTCCCTAATAGCCGAAGGCTCCACTTCTTTTAAAGCTTCCATAAAATCATCCATGGTCACTTCAAGTTTAAGAAGGGTTTCATAGGGAATTTCTTCCAGTTCAAAGTCAATACTGGGAAATATGCCTCTAAGAGCAGTCATAGCCGCTTCCCTGCATAAAGCCTCCAGGTCTGCTCCCACAAATCCATGGGTAATTTGGGAAAGTCTTTCCAAATCCACATCTTCTGCTAAAGGCATTCCCCGAGTGTGAATTTGGAGTATATCCAATCTGCTATTTTTATCGGGAATACCTATCTCAATCTCCCGATCAAACCTTCCTGGTCTTCTTAGGGCAGGATCAATTACATTAGGAATATTGGTAGCGGCAATGACAATTATCTGCCCCCGAGACTCCAGCCCATCCATCAAAGCAAGGAGTTGAGCAACCACTCTTCGTTCTACCTGCTTTTCTCCTCCCATTTCTTCCCGCTTAGGAGCAATAGCATCAATCTCATCAATAAATACAATGGCTGGTGCATTTCTTTGGGCATCTTCAAATATACCGCGAAGACGAGCCTCACTTTCTCCATAGAACTTTCCCATGATTTCCGGACCGGTTATATGGTTGAAATAGGCATTGGTCTCATTGGCTACCGCCCGGGCAATCAAAGTCTTCCCGCATCCCGGGGGACCGTGCAGAAGTACCCCTTTGGGAGCTTCAATGCCTAATCTCTCAAAGACCTGAGGGTATTTTAAAGGAAGTTCAATCATCTCCCTGACTTTTTGGGTTTCCCTGTGCAATCCCCCAATATCTTCATAGGATATCTTAGCTCTTCTTTCTCTTCCCTCCTTTTCTTCCTTCATTCTAATAACAGTCTGGGGGTGAATTAAAACTACCCCTTTAGGAGAACTGGATACCACTGTGAAATCCTGGCTACGAGTTCCAAAGAGATTGGCTCTTATCCTATCCCCCTCTGTTAAAGGAAGACCTTCCAGCAATCTTCCGATATATCTTCTATCCCTCTCCAGGTGCATACCTCTCATCAGGGTCAAGGGGGAGAGAGTAATTCTCTCGGCTGGTTTGTGAGAACTCTTTTGAAGAGAGACTCTTTCATCCAGGCCAATTTGAGCATTCTCTCTTATCAAACCATCCATTTGGATGATTCCTTTTCCTCGATCCTCCATATAAGTGGGCATAATCTTAGCTGCCGTCTCTCTTTTACCTTCAATCTTCACTATATCTCCCACCTCTGCTCCTATTTTGGCCACATCCTTAGGATCTATCCTGGCTATGGCCCTGCCCACATCTCTTGACCCTGCCTCAGCCACTTTCAAAGTTAATGCACTATTATCTTCTGACATCTCTCAACTCCTTTTATTTTCTCTGTCAAGTGTATCTTTGTTATTTTGCATTGCACCATAAATTATATAACATATTTTCTTTTTGTCAAGGGGGTCTGCCTCTTTTTTTGACCTTGACTATCAGGGTCGATTTAGATAGAATTTGGGAAAATTCTCAAAAATCAGGAAAAGATCCAGTATTATGGCTATCGAAAGTAAGACAACAGGAAAGATCAAAACTCAGATAACTAAAGGTCTTGGGAGTGAAGGTTAAAGGAATGTTAGAGTGGGAGCGGGCTATGGGTTTTCAATATATTAGCGGGATAAGTATAGGGAGATAAGAAATAATGATTAGGTCTATACCTCCAAAAACAAGCACTAGTAGCTCTAGAGTTATAAGAGGCGGTAAAAGAAAATCCATAGAACTTGGTCGGATTACCAAAATTGGTATTGGAGAAAGAAAAAAGGCTGTTTCTAAAAGAGAGAAAGGGGTTAAGCCTATTTACTCCTGGACATTTGTTTCTAAGCCAAAGTTCACCCGCTACTGCCCAACGGAAAAGAATAAGCATGTCCTGCTAATAGAAAGAGTCAATGAACCAGCAATACGTATTTTGGAGCATATAACTGAAACAGTAGTTATTGCTTATCTATCCCAAGTTAAAGAGAAGGATATCCATATAGAGCTACATGGTGATATCCTTGAAATATCAGCCCAGGCTAAGGATGAATTCGGACTTCAAAAATATGCCAAAGAAATATTACTCCCATTTATGGCTGATCCCAGGGCCGTAAAGTCTTCTTTTGAAAATAATATTCTGGAGATAAAATTGCGGAAAAAAAGAGAAAGAAGAAAGCGATGAAGAGAAAGATTTTGGTAGTAGATGATAACAAAGAGACCTGTGATACCCTTACTGAGATCTTTGCTGAACAGGGCTACCAGACCTTTTCTGCCCTTAGCGGGCGATTAGCACTGAATACAGTTAAGAAAAAGAAGCCAGAGTTGGTTCTTTTGGATATTAAGATGCCCAAGATGGATGGGATAGACGTGTTGAAGCGAATAAAGAAAATAGATAAGGACCTAGTAGTAGTTATGATCACCGGTTATGGCGCCTTAGATACGGCCAAAGAGGCTATGAGATTGGGGGCTTACGACTATGTCACCAAGCCTTTTGACCTAGATTTCATAAAGGCAGTTATCAGAGATGCGCTATCAGAAAGGAAGCCCAAAAGGGTTGTTAAGAGGACAAGATGAGACAAGCAACGTGGAGGTACGCTTGTTATGAAACTACCTTGTTAGTCAATTGTTCTTTCAGCCTTGGACTAAGCCACCCACATCGAGGACATCCTTTGTCCAACAGATCTTTGACCGGTGCCCTTCTTCCGCATTGAGGACAAGTCTCCATCTCATCCTGTACCGCAGTCATCCCTGGCTTGGAAACAGTAGTTGCGGCAGGTATCCTCTGTCCCTGCTTGGTTTCCTTTTCTTTTCTGTGTTCTGTTTCCCAGGCGCGGGTTCGCTCATCCCAGGCCTGCATTATCCCATATTTTAGCATGGTCTCCATCCCAGCCAGGGCAGCCCTTAAATTAATCCCTAATAAAGGGATCCCAGCCACGGATACGATGAGATCTGCATTAATGATGAGGCCCTTGTCTAAAATTCTATCCAATAAATCAACCAAAGTGGCATGGGTATCTCGGGTTGGTTCCATCTTACTCCTTTAGTTGACGAAGCTGTAAGGTGGCCAGGGTCCGGTAAAGCGGACAGAAAACCCGTCCATCTTATCAATTCTCTCTAACTCTTCTCCTAAGTCTTTATACCCATTCTTACCGACCAGACAAGACAGGTTCAGAAGCATTTGCTTATCTTTCTCGGCCTTTTTGGTTTTCTCTACCTTAAGATCATCAACGCATTTTTTTATTCTGGTATAAAAATCCTTAAAACGTTGATCTGCCTCCCGCTCCATCTTTTTCTTTAAGGCATTTTCCAGTTTCTGTTTATGCATATAAGCCATTCCTTTTGGCTCTGACTTTATTTCCTGGTTCAGTTTTTTAATTTCTTCGTTATTCTCAGCAATTTTATGTCCGATGATTTTGGGATTCCAAAAGATCTGTACGCCGTATTCTGCTTTAACTCTCACTTTTTCCATCTTCTTTTTAAGGTTTTCATAATCTTGCTCTAGCCATTTCGTGACATTTTTTTCGGGATCAGTGCCTTCATCATCCTTAATTATGGTATCGAAACTTAAGGGAAGGATGGTACCGAATTTCTCAGTGGCTACATCTAAGACCTCTTGGTGGGTCTTGACCCAATTTTCCACCACTTCCTTATCCTCATGTTTATAAGGCTCAGCAGGGCAGTTATGAACCACAGCACAGAGGTCTTTATAAGGGATGGTGTAAACCTGGCTACCCTCAATTCCAATTCTACCTAAGCTTTTGCTCTTATTACCCACGGCCACACAGTAAAGGTATCTTCCTCTGGTGTCAGTTTCGGGAGGAACAATTAATTTAGACTCAGGTTTTCGAGTTTCTAATTCCTCTCGAGAGACTGCTGCAATAGTGGTCTTCTCAGATGATTTAGCTTTTGCTGTTTTGGAAGCATTAACGGACCTTGCAATTGGAGAGGGTTTCTCTTCCATTCCTTCAATTATTTCAGAGATTGAGTTCCTAATAGCTGCTCTGAGTTCAGGGATAAGTTGGGCTTTTAACTCTTTTCTTACTATACCCTTAGCAACCCTGAGTATATCTCTTATTTCCTGTCTTATCATCCGCTCTATTGCTTCTTTTAGTGCACTCTCGTTCATGTTCTCCTGCACCTTACCTTCCATTAGTCCTAAATTCCCTTTTCTTCACTCTCTTCTACCCACTTTTCAGGACTTACGAGTTTGTCTATAACCTCATCCACGATTCTATCTAAACCATCTCTCACTGAATTAACGGATTCGCCAATACCCTGTTCCTCTTTTATCTCCTCAATGGCGGTGTCAAGATCAGAGAGGGCCCTGCCCAATCTTTCTATCTCTTCCTCAGTTAAACTTCCTCCCTCCATTCTCTTGAAGGCCTGCAGACGAAGAGCATCTCTTATTATTTCTACTATGGCGATGACCAAGCCTAATACTGCATGCTTTAAATTTTTTTCATCAACGTCAACTACCCCATGGGCTTTTCTCCTCACTTAGCCTCAAGCATCTTTTTTACTCGGGCTGGCATCCAGCCGCACCAGGGACAGCCGAGGGCCATAAGTTCCTCTCGAGGTACCCTCTTCTCACATTGGGGACAAATCTCTTTAGCTACTTTTGCTTCGTCCCATGCTTCGGTCTCCTGCTTAATCCCTGAAGGAAACTCCAGGCCGTATTTTGCCGCAGTTTCAAATGATGCCAGAGCTGCTCTTATCTTAATGCCCAGTAGCTCTACCCCAGCCACAGATACGGCAATGTCAGCATTGATGACCAGTCCTTTATCCAGGATCCTATCTATGACATCAACTAACGTACTTCCAACATTTCTTTCAGCCTGCAGAGCCATTTTTTTCCTCCCTCAAATCATATTATCTTTACAAAGCCCGAATGGTCCAGGTTTACTCTGAGGTTTCCTCTATGTTCATTCGATGGCGAACTTTCTTGCGATCAAAGCTTATCAGGTGGCCATCCTCGTCAAGACGTACCTCATACAAGCCCAAAAGATCCTGGGTATCCGGAATAGCTTTCCTTTCGATTAGTTCGACTGTTACCTGCCACCCGTCGTCCTTAACTTTAGAGACCCCTGTTATAGACGAAACCTCCAGACCCATCACCGCTTTAAGTTCCTTTTTTGCTCTCTCACTAATTTCTTTTACCTCCATAGCATTCCTCCTTAAATAAATCTAATTAAGCCTCTTTACTTAACCAAAGCCGATTTGCGGCTCTTATAAGCCTCAATCTGCTCCAGACGGTCGATCAGATTCTTCTCTCGCTTCTCAAATTCGGGCTCGGAGATCTTACCACTCTCAAGCAGCCTATAAAGCTCCCTTAGTTTTTTTCTCGCTCCGTCCTCGTCCAGAAGCTCTTTCATTGCTTCCTCATGGACACTCTTGGCAATAAAATGCAAGAGTTTAGCCGGGGATAAAAAAATATCATCCAACAAAAATGCCAATCTCTCCCTCCTTAAAGCTGTTTAAGTCCTAATTCCAGACGTTCTACAAAACTAAATGGCACCCAGGGCCCCTCTATCTTTAAGCGGTACTCTTTGCCAAGAAAAGAGGCTACTTTGTTCACTCCCGTTTCAAACTCTTTTAATTCTACCCTTTTTACCAAAAGGGAGGCATTCATCACCATCTTATCCTCTGTGGGATCCTCAACTCTCACCTCTCCTGGAGGAAGAGAAGATAGCACTTTTTCGGTAATCCGTTGCCTCACCGCATTCATCCTGTCGCAGAAATATCTACCAAAATCCAATTGCTCCATGCGGCTAACGGCCCTGGATTTACGCAAAAGTTTTTCCCGGTAAGACTTAAGCTGTTGATCTTGGCTGAGAAAATATTGGAATACTTTGTCCACCTCCCACCAGAGCTTTAACCCCATCTCTATTTTGTCATGGAACCTGCCCAACTCATTTCGAATCCTCTTATAATTTTCCTGCAGCGCTCTCGAAACCTCATCCTGGTCCTGGGCTATCTGACCAAATCTCGCTGGCAGGGCGGTAAAGGCTTTCCCTAGTTCTCTACAGACATGATGGTAAGGGGAAAGGTTTTTTCGTAGAAGTTTTATAGAATCTACCTGAGGATAGTCACTGACCACGGCCGCGATGTCCTGGTAGGCGATAGGGTATACTCTTTTTTCATCCAAACCGATGATTTTTAATTCTCGCTGTCCATCAGCTAAAATGACCGCGTAAAAGAACTTACCCTGCTTCACTTTCGTTTCCAATTGGGAGGTCATCTTCATACCTCACGTACCTGCCAACGTCTCTATCTTCGGCGAATGTCTCATCACTTGTTTTATTTAACTATGAAAGTCTTTTCTGTATCGCGCTTGGCAAACGAGTACTCGCTAGCCTCTCCCAGGCTACAGCAGTAGGCTCTTAAAATATCATATGCCTGGGTTATTCTTTTAAAACGCTCTTCGGCAGCGGGCCGGTCAGGATTTCTGTCGGGGTGATATTCTAAAGACAATTTCCGGTAACTTTTCTTTATGGCCTTAAGAGAGGATTTTTGTGGGAGTCGCAAAATCTTCCTTGCCTCATTGATTAAATCAAAGTTCCCCCTATCAAACCCTAAGGGAACGAAGCTATAAGCCGGGATAGGACCGATGTATCGAAAAGTTAGATATGCCTGGTTTTCCCGGCCGAGCTTTTCCATTGCCTTATCAAAGAGGGACTCTTTCTCCTTATCAATAAGATAGCTCCGATTCATCAATATCGATTCATCAGTCCGCTTTCCCTCTGCAAAGTCAACCGCAAGGGGCAAGAGCCTCTGATGCACGGTATTAATTAGAACTTTCCTTTTCTCCTTAGCAGCTTCAAAAAGAGCCTTCCCGCTTTCTACGGGGGTTGAGGAATCCAGCTTTCCTTTCCATTTCTGAGTCATTTCTTGCAGAACAGCTTTTAGATCCCAGGAAAGCTGCACCACGAATTCAGATTTGCCCATTACCTTGTCAAGAGCCGATTTAAGATGAAGATAGGTCCGGGCCAGGAAATCTTTTATGTGGTCAGGATCGGGGGCAATATTTCCAAATCTCAAAGGGACCATGGTGTAGCGGGAGTGAAGATTAACGTTTACCTGTTGATACCACCGAAGCCGGCCATCAAGCTTTTCTTTGCTCATTTTTTCCCAACTTTGTGGGTCCACTTCATGAACTACTGCCGCGATATCTCTATAACCAACCAAGGCTAATTGATTTTTTTTGTGAAGAGAAAAATCTTCCTCTCCTTTCTCTATTACACAGAAGATTAACTTCCCGACCCTCTTGCCCATAAAAACACACCTCCTCTTCTGGGAAGAGAATGGTCTTTTCCCTTAGAGTATATTATGAGCCCTGTTTTATCGGATGACTTCCCTTTTGGAGATCAGAAGATTTCTGTTTCTGCTGGTCCCGATGATTTTCAGTTCCAGTAGTTGATTTTGCCCTAACTCAAGAGCTCTCCGAATATTATGGGGAAGTGAGACCCGTCCTTCTGAGTCCACCCGGGCAAGGCATTTTATCAATGTTGATGTCGATCTCATAACCTTGGTTCTCCTTTCCTAAATTTACTGCTTCTTTGAAACAACCCCTTTTCCCTTACATTGCACACAATAAAGTCCGCTGGGCTCCCGACTGCTAATATCGGATCTTCATCTCCTGGAAACCTGGAGGAACCGGTGGCGAAGATTTTTTGCCTTGCGAGGAGGCAGAAGGGACTTCCGGGCTATCAACGAACTGATAAAGCCATTTTTTCATTTTGTCAATTTCTTCTAAACGAGATTGAATCTGGTTAATCCTCTCTTGCCACCTCTTCATCTCCTCACACAGCCGTACCTTTTCCTGAGTCAGTCGAGCCAGCTCAATCAAAGCTCCATGAGGAGTCCTTGCCCGGAGTCTGTTCACCTGACCCCGGAGGGTACGGAGGTCTTCCATTCCTTTTCTATTTGGACTCATAGGTTTCTCACTCCAATTTATCCTCTATAAGCTGTCTAATATTTTCTTCCTTCAAACTATCTGAGCCCAGGACGTCAAGGCAAGTTTCCAGAAAGATGGGGTCATCTGCTCTGACCTTTCCTTTCCGCCTCATCACGAGCTTAGCCATCATAATGCAGGCTCGAATGCTGGGCCAAGAGTTGGTATTCATTTTTCGCAGGTCCAGCACAACGTCTACTATTCTTTCTGCTGCCTCCACCCCGATACCGGACTTGGCCCTGGTGATAGCAATCTCGGTTTGTCGCTCATAGTGGGTTAATTGAATGGTGATCATTCGGTCCAGAAGCGCATCCTGAGCTTTGTGAACCCCTGCATATTCCTCAGGATTACTGGTAAAGATCGCCCGAAAATCGGGATGGACCTGCATATAGGTCTGCCCATAGTGAGTCTCCGGAAGACTCAGTAACTTCTCCTCCAGAACGGCCAGAAGCACGTTGTTAGCCTCGGGGCGGGAACGGCAAAACTCATCGTAAACCACGGTGTATCCGTACCTGCAAGCAGTGGTAAGGCGCTGATCCACCCATTGGGGCCTTACACTCTCCTCGGTCTTTAACACCGAGTGAATGAAGTTGTCAACTACCCGCCTGGAGACTACCCCTTTCTCGCCGCCCACGAGGTCAGAGGAGCCGAATTCCTCATCGCCATACATCAACATCAGCGGTCGGTTCCGAAGTCCCGCCAGATGCAGAGCCAGGGTCGTTTTACCGGTACCGGTTGGCCCACTGAAATGGACGGGATAGCCTA
>Ga0307443_1001380_pt1 | contig 14401 bp, 5 predicted proteins | sample SalMarSW160220MG_FD_202148 | JGI IMG/M metagenome (GOLD analysis project Ga0307443, IMG submission 202148) | Salt marsh sediment microbial communities from the Plum Island Ecosystem LTER, Massachusetts, United States - SW1601-220 | ecosystem: Environmental > Aquatic > Marine > Intertidal zone >... | reverse complement strand
AACAAACAATCACATCTGATACAATCCCAAAACCAATACTGAAATTAGAGGATGTTTCCGGTATACCCTGGGAATCAACACAAAAGTCCCCACTTTTCCTCGACAATCCGTCAAATATCAAGTCAACTGTTGTTTATGATCCGGGGAAAAACGAATATATTATTTATCAGAAAGTCGGAGATTTTAATTACCGTATTCCGGTACATATGAGCCCGGAAGAGTTCTGGGAATATGAGTTTGACAGAGCAATGCGCGATTACTGGCAATCAAGGATTGCCGGTGAAGAAGTTGGATTCAGATCAACGCTGATACCACAGATTGAGATAGGCGGAGCGGCATTTGATAAGATATTCGGGAGTAATGTTATTAATATTATTCCGCAGGGATCGGCAGAACTCATTTTCGGAATTAATATCTCAAGAATTCAAAATCCAACTCTTTCAGAGAAACTCAGGACTATCCCCACCTTTGATTTCAAGGAAAAAATTCAAATGAATGTAACGGGTACCATCGGTGATAAAATGCAACTGGGTGTCAATTATAATACTGATGCAATGTTTGAATTTGAGAACAGGACAAAACTTCAGTATGCTGGCAAGGAGGATGAGATTCTTAAACTGGTAGAAGCAGGAGATGTCACGCTTCCTTTAACAGGAACCCTTATTACCGGAAGCTACAGCCTTTTTGGTCTTAAAACTGAAATGCAGTTCGGCAAGCTTACAGTTACAACAGTGCTGTCACAGCAGAAAGGAGAATCTTCAGTAATTGATGTGAGAGGCGGTGCCCAATTAAGTGACTTTGAGGTATATGCCGATGAATACGAAGCAAACAGACATTTTTTTCTTTCGCAATATTTCAGGGATATTTACGATGATGCCCTTAAGAATCTCCCTGTTGTAAGTTCAGGGATTAATATCGAACGTATTGAGGTATGGATCACAAACAAGACAAGCCGTTTTGAGGAAGGCAGCAACAGGAATATCGTTGCTTTTCTGGACCTTGCTGAGAATGATAATCACATATTCAACAATATACCTGCTTTCCAGGCGACTCCCGGTGCCGGGTTGTTGCCCGACAACAATACCAACCAGTTATATGAACAGCTCACAACAGCCTATGGATTGGTCAGGGATGTTGATCAGGTGACAAACGCTTTTGATCCCTTATATCCGGATTTTCAGATCGGGAGGGATTTTGAGAAGATTGAAAACGCCAGGAGGCTTAATGAAAGAGAGTTTTATTTCAACCGTCAGCTCGGATATATTTCCCTTAACACTGCTCTCAATACAGACGAAGTTCTTGCTGTTGCTTTTGAATATATACTTGACGGAAAGGTATATAAGATAGGAGAGTTCTCAACTGACGGAGTAAACGCTCCACAGACACTTATTCTGAAATTACTTAAAGGTACAACCCTTAGTCCAAAACTTCCGACATGGGACTTGATGATGAAGAATATTTACTCGCTCGGTTCAGGTAAACTTGAAAGAACTGATTTTGCGCTGAATATTCTCTATCAGGATGACGAAACAGGTAACTCAATCAATTACCTTCCCGAAGGGAAGCTTGCAGACCAGATACTACTTCAGGTCATGGGGTTTGATAACCTGAATTCCCAGCTCGACAGAGAGTCCGATGGTTATTTTGATTTCATTGATGATATCACAGTACGAGTTGACAGGGGGAAAATCATCTTTCCTGTCATCGAGCCTTTCGGCAGTCACCTGAGAAAGAAAATATCTGATAACCGTATAGCTGATAAATATGTTTTTCAGGAGCTTTATGATTCAACCCAGACAGTAGCAAGGCAAATGGCCGAGAAGAATAAATTTCTTATGACAGGCCAGTACTCTTCCGAATCGGGATCGGAGATCCGGCTTAATGCAACAAGCATCCCCCAGGGAGCAGTGAAGGTAACTGCCGGTGGTGTTCCTCTTACTGAAAACATTGATTATACTGTCGATTATAATATGGGGAGTGTAAGAATCATCAATCCTGCACTGATTGAATCCCAGACACCCATCCAGGTATCTCTTGAAAGTAATCAGTTCTTTGGTTTCCAGACCAAAACCCTTCTAGGTACTCATCTCGATTACAGGATATCTGATAATTTTAACATCGGGGGTACTGTATTACATCTTACTGAAAGGCCATATACTCAAAAGGTAAATTTTGGGGAAGAGCCGATCTCAAATACCATCTGGGGATTAAACACATCCTATAAAACAGAGTCCCAACTGCTGACAAAGATCATAGATAAGGTCCCCCTTCTCGAAACCAAGACTCCCTCAACTTTTTCCTTCTTTGGGGAATTTGCCAATCTGATCCCCGGGCATTCAAGGGCAATCTCAAGCGCTGGCAACTCCTATATTGATGATTTTGAGGCAAGTGAAATACCTCTTGATCTTAAATCATTTAATGCCTGGACCGTGTCAAGTATCCCGCAGGGTCAGGATCAGCTTTTTCCGGAAGCAAGGTTTAATAACAACCTTGTGAGCGGATACAACAGGGCTAAGATATCCTGGTATGTTATTGATCCGCTTTTCCTCAGGAACGGAGCCTCCACACCTGATCACATAAAGCAAAATGCCGATGAACAATCGAGCCATTTTGTCCGGGAGATCTATGAAAATGAAATATTTCCCTACAGGGAGAGTCCCAGCGGAATACCAACAAATATAGCTGTATTGAACATTGCATATTACCCTGAAGAAAAGGGCCCGTATAATTATGATACTGATCCCGGCCCTTATTCAAGGGGGATGAATGCAGATGGCAAGCTTAATGATCCGGATTCAAGATGGGGCGGCATTATGAGAGAGGTTCTTACAAGCGATTTTGAGACTGCAAACATTCAATACATTAAATTCTGGCTCATGGATCCTTTTGTCGAGGATCCTGAACATGAAGGAGGTGATCTTTACATTAACCTCGGAAATATTTCAGAAGACATTTTGCGGGATTCACGAAAAAGTTTTGAGAATGGCCTGCCGGGCTCAGCTGAGTCCAAAAATATTGATACAACAGCATGGGGCCGGGTGCCGACTGTTCAGGCTGTGGTCCATGCTTTTGACAATGCTCCCGAATCGAGGTTATACCAGGATGTCGGCTTCGATGGGCTGAGAAATCAGGATGAACAGACATTCTTTACTGATTATCTGGATAGATCAATGCTGATCGCAAATCCGGAGGTTTATCAGGAAATACTAAAAGATCCCTCTAGTGATGACTTTCACTATTTCAGAGGATCTGATTACGATTTTGAACAGAAAGGAATACTTGACAGGTATAAGAAATATAACGGGCAGGAAGGTAACTCCCCTACTTCGGAAATGTCGCCTGAACCTTATCCTACTACAGGTTCCACCTTACCTGATATGGAAGATATTAACCGTGATAATACTTTAAGTGAAACAGAAAGCTATTATCAGTACAGGGTTAGCATCAGACCAGGAGATATCAGGGTTGGTTCGGACTATGTTGTTGATGAGATTGAATATGAAGCTACCATGGCAAACGGAGTTAAGTCAAAAGTGAAATGGTACCAGTTCAAAATCCCGATAACCGATTATTACAAAGTTATCGGACCAATAAGAGATTTTAAGTCTATACGTTTTATGAGGATGTTTCTCAGGGATTTTGAAGAACCTTTAGTGATGCGGTTTGCTAAACTCGATCTGGTAAGAGCTGAGTGGAGAAAATATAATATCTCGTTTATGGAGGGCGGGGAAAGGATAACCATACCCGAAGCTGCTGACGGCACTTTTGAAATTAGTTCGGTAAGCATTGAAGAGAATTCAGGGAAAGAGCCTGTCAACTACGTTTTGCCACCGGGTTTTACCAGGATAGTCGATCCTCAGAATCCCCAGTTGCGCCAGCTTAATGAGCAGGCAATGGTTCTCCGGGTTCAGAATCTCGAGGATGGTGATGCCCGTGCAGCCTTCAGAAATGTTAATCTCGATATCAGACAATACAGAAGGCTGAGGATGGAAGTGCATGCTGAAGCAATGATCGGACAACCACTTTATGATGATGAACTGACAGCTTTCATAAGGATAGGATCGGATTATAAAGGTAATTTTTATGAGTATGAAATTCCTTTAAAGCTCACTCCGCCAGGCAGATACGATAATAAGAGTGACGCATCGAGAGCGCTGGTATGGCCCGAAGAAAACAGTTTCAATATTGACCTCACAATATTCCAGGAAGCCAAGCAGGAACGTAACCGTCAGATGCAGGAGCCAGGTTCGTCACTCAGTGTATCGGATGTATTTATTTATAATTATGAATCACACAGGATTGCAGTCTCAGGGAATCCCAACCTGAGCAATGTAAAGGTAATAATGGTAGGCGTGAGGAATCCTATTAAGACCAGAAGTACAGGCTCTGATGACGGCAATCCCAAATACGGCGAAGTATGGGTAAATGAATTGCGTTTGAGCGATTTTATTGAGAATGGAGGCTGGGCTGCCAATGCACATGTTCAGGCCAGGCTGGCTGATTTTGGTACAGTCGATATGGTTGGTCAGGCAAGCACTCCCGGATGGGGAAGCATTGATAAGAAAGTAAATGAGAGAAGCAAGGAACAGATAGTGAAATATGATATCTCCTCGAGCTTTGAGATGGGTAAGTTTTTCCCCGAGGAGATTGGTGTACGAATACCTGTTTATGTTGGTTACTCTGAGACACGCATTACACCCCAGTATAATCCGCTTGACCCGGATATTCCACTAAAAAAGGCTCTAAAAGAAGCTGTAGATAAAGAGACACGTGATTCAATCAAGACAATATCAGGTGACTATGCCAGGCGAAAAACAATAACAATAAGTAATGCAGGATTAACAAGGCGTGGAGAAAAACCTCACTTATGGGACCTGGCGAACTTTAGTGTTAATTATACATATAATGAGGTTTATCGTAGTAATACCAGAACGGAAATAGATCTTGAGAAGCACTACAGGGGGGGACTGAACTATGATTATCAGTCACAGCCAGCCAATATTATGCCTTTTAAAAATGTCAGGTTTCTGAATTCACCAGTATTCAGAATAATAAAGGACTTCAATCTTTATCTTTTACCTAGAAGCCTGTCGTTCAGAACCGACCTTAGCCGTTATTATAATGAGGTGAAAACAAGGAATATAAATAATCCCTATCTGCGTATCACTCCATCATTCAGAAAGGACTTCGAGTGGAGCCGGATTTATGATGTTAAATTTGATATCACCCGCCAGCTTAAAGTTGACTTTACAGCCACTAATCTTGCCAGGATTGATGAACCAGCCGGAGGTGTTGATAAAAGAAGATACGCCAATCAATATGAAAACTGGCGTGATTCGGTACTTATCAACCTTAAAAACTTTGGAAGGACAACAACATATAACCACTTTATTAATATAACCTATACTATCCCTGTCAATAAACTTCCTCTGTTATCGTGGCTTAATGCCAATGCCCGTTACGGATCTGATTATACATGGCTTGCTGGTCCTCTTTTCCCCGATACCATGAAAATAAACCTGGGAAACACAATAAAAAATCACAATGAGCTTACTTTGACTGCTATGGCAAATCTGACAACTCTCTATGGTAAGTCAAAGTTTCTTAAAAATATCGAGAATAATACACGACCTGATGCAGTTCAAAGGATGAAAGCTGAATATAAGACAGTTACATTTACCAGAGGAAGAGTAAACTTCAGAGCAAATGTGGCCAGGTTTATCACTCATAATTTAAGAACAAGGGATGTAAATGTAAGAGTTTTAAAAAGTGATGGTACTGAATTGAAGGGTAAAGTTGAGATTGCAAGCGAGAACAGGATCAGTTTCACGGCGGAAGAAAGTGCAGATGCCACACAGGTGACAATAGACGGAAGAGTGCGGAGAAAAAGAAATCCGTTCACTGTAACTGGCGAATATATACTAAGGGCATTGATGGGAATCAGGTCAGTCAGTCTTACGTATATGTCGGCTCAGGGACAATTACTGCCAGGTTTTCTACCAGAAACAAAATACCTGGGGATGTCGGAATTTAATGATATTCTGGCTCCCGGCTGGCCTTTTATTCTGGGGTACAGCGATAAGAACTTCTTCGATAAGGCAGTCGGTTATGGCTGGCTTTCCACCGATACACTTTTGAATACTCCTGCTTCGTATAATAATAAACTTGATATCTCCATGCGGAGTACTGTGGAACCCTTTCCGGGACTCAGGATTGACATCAATGCTGACAGAAGATTCCTTGAGAATGTAAGTTCTTATTATATAGCTGATTATAATGGGAATTTCCCTGACAGTACGCGAAACCGTATCGTTACAGGTAATTTTTCAATTTCCGTTATCTCCTGGGGAACTGCATTCGAAAAGATATCAAAGGATAATGACTATGTATCTCCTACATTTGAGGCTTTCAAGAGAAATTCGGTAATTATATCGGAAAGGAGGGCAGAAGAAAGACAAAAGCTTGATCCCGGGTATGATCCGGATACCGATCCTTTAACGGGATTACTTGTGGAAGGACCTTACAAGAGCGGCTATGGCAGCACTTCACGTGAGGTTTTAATACCGGCTTTTTTAGCTGCATATACCAGAACAAATCCCAGAAAGGTAACTCTTGCAACTTTTCCTTCTGTCTTAAAAATGATGCCTAACTGGAGATTGAACTTTGACGGATTATCAAGGTTCCCGTTTATACAGAGAATCTTCAGATCAGTAAATATTTCCCATCAGTACAGAAGCATATATCAGGTTGGTTCCTATACTACAAACCTTAATTACAGTGCTGATGCAAATGGTATCAGTGCCATAAGAGATTTGCAGAATAACTTTATCCAGCAATATGAAATAAATGTTGTTACAATTAGTGAACAGTTCAGTCCTCTTATTAATATTGATCTGAACTGGAAGAACAGCCTGAACACAAGGATCGAATGGAAGAAATCGAGGACTGTTTCACTGAATCTTACAAGTAACCAGATAGCTGATGCACGTATCAATGAGCTGATTTTCGGAGCAGGATACAGATTCGATGATGTTAAGATAATTGTCAGAACAGGCGGAAGTCAGAAAACACTGAGAAGCGACCTTAATATAAGATTTGATCTGGTGATACGTGATAATAAAACAGTTGCAAGAAAACTGGTTGAAGATGTAAATCAGCCAGTAGTCGGACGAAAAGAATTTACAATAAGAGCCCAGGCTGACTATGTTCTGAGCGACAGGTTCAACCTGCAGATATTTGCCGATCACACCATGAACAATCCGTTTGTTGCCAATACCTTTCCAACCTCGAATACCAATTTCGGATTCAGTCTCAGGTTTACACTGGTCCAGTAAGAAAATCTGCTACCGGAATTTCCTGAAAATTATAATTTCAGACCTTTAATAAATAAAAAATCTCTATTTTTGGATGGCTTTCAAAATAAGAACAGAATTCTTTAATCAAATAACAAGATTCAGATATGAACATTCCGGTAGATCTATTTTATACAAAAGACCATGAATGGCTTCGGATTGATGGAACCGAAGGATTTGTTGGTATTACTGATTTTGCACAGAGCGAGCTGGGTGATGTTGTTTTCGTTGAAATTGAAACACTGGGGGAGACTCTGAGTAAAGAAGAAGTTTTCGGAACAATTGAAGCAGTAAAGACAGTGTCAGATTTGTTTATGCCGGTCGGCGGTGAGATACTTGAAGTAAATCCGGCACTTGAGGAATCACCGGAACTGGTTAATAAAGATCCTTATGGCAAAGGATGGATGATCAGAATCAAAATTACAGATCCTTCGGAAGCAAATGAGCTTCTTTCTGCAGAAAAGTATAAAGCGATAGTTTAATCAAGGTTGCAGGTTGCATGTTACATGTTGCAGGTTAATGTAATAGATCCAAATCTTCCAACCCAGCACCCAGCACCTTTTACCCACCGAAGCCTTGGCGAAGGTGGGCAGCACCCAGCATTAGCTCTTTGGTTTTTATCAGAGTGTCTTTTTAACCTCTACTTTCTGGTATCCTTCAATTATATCCCCGACTTTGATATCGTTAAAATTGGCTATGTTTAGACCGCATTCATAACCACTTGTTATTTCTTTGACATCGTCCTTGAAACGTTTGAGGGAACCGAGTTCTCCTGTATAAATTACAATACCATCGCGTATGATACGTACTTTAGTATTTCTGGTTATTTTTCCCTCTTTAACGTAACATCCTGCAACTGTTCCTACTTTTGTGACCTTGAATATTTCACGGATTTCAATAGTTGCGACTATCTCTTCCCGGATTTCCGGAACCAGCATTCCTTCCATTGCGGATTTTATTTGTTCAATAGCATTATAGATAATTGAATAGAGCCTGATATCTATTTCCTCTTTTTCGGCCAGTCTGCGTGCACTAAGTGAGGGACGTACCTGGAATCCTACGATTATTGCATTTGATGCAGCAGCGAGCAGGATATCCGACTCGGATATCTGTCCTACCGCTTTATGTATTATATTAAGCTGTATTTGCGGCTTAGAAAGTTTAATAAGTGAATCGCTCAAAGCTTCAACTGATCCGTCAACATCTCCTTTTACAATAATATTCAGTTCCTGAAAATTGCCGATAGCTATTCTCCGGCCTATTTCATCGAGTGTGATGTGTTTCTGGGTCCTCAATCCCTGTTCTCTTTGAAGTTGTGACCTCCTGGTTGCAATATCTTTTGTTTCCCGGTCGCTATCCATTACATTGAATTTATCACCAGCCTGGGGAGCTCCGTTCAATCCAAGTATAAGTGCAGGTACTGAAGGGCCTGCTTTATTAATTTTATTGCCACGTTCGTTGTACATGGCTTTTACACGGCCGTAGCAAGTACCGGCAAGAATGATATCGCTTATCTTTAATGTGCCGGCTTTTACCAGCACTGTAGCGGTAAATCCCCTGCCTTTATCAAGTGAAGATTCAATGACGGTCCCAATTGCAGGTTTTTCCGGATTTGCCTTAAGATCAAGAAGTTCAGCTTCAAGAAGGACTTTATCCAGAAGAAGTTCGATATTAATACCGGATTTTGCAGAAATCTCCTGCGACTGGTATTTACCACCCCAGTCTTCAACAAGGTAATTCATGTTTGCCAGTGCCTCTTTTATTTTATCGGGATTGGCCGTTGATTTGTCTATTTTATTAATTGCAAAGACTATAGGAACACCTGCCGCTGAAGCGTGGTTGATAGCCTCGATTGTCTGAGGCATTACTCCATCGTCAGCAGCAACAACAATAATAGCGATATCAGTTATCTGGGCACCACGGGCACGCATAGCCGTAAAAGCTTCATGACCGGGGGTATCAAGAAAAGTAATCTGGCGTCCGTCATCAAGAAGAACACTATAAGCTCCTATGTGCTGGGTTATACCTCCTGCTTCACCGGCAATGACATTGGTCCTCCTTATATAATCAAGCAATTTTGTTTTTCCATGATCAACATGACCCATTACAGTAACAATCGGTGATCTGGGTTTTAAATCTTCCTCAGAATCTTCTTCTTCCCTGACTGCTTCCAGCAGTTCAGCACTGACAAATTCTACTTTGTACCCGAATTCATCGGCCAGTAGTGCCATAGTCTCAGCATCGAGCCTTTGATTGATCGAAACAAAAAGACCAAGGTTCATACATGTTGAGATGATATCAGTAACAGGAATATTCATCATTGTTGCCAGTTCATTAACCGACACAAATTCGGTAACTTTGAGAATATTTCTTTCCTTTTCTATCTGATCTTCAGCTTCACGGTGCTTCTGGCTTATAGCGTCTCTTTTTTCCCTCCGGTATCTCGAACCTTTTGATTTTCCTTTAGTTGTAAGCCGTGCAAGAGTCTCTTTTATTTGTTTCTGAACTTCTTCCTCATCAATTTCAGCCCTGACAGGTCTTTTCTTTATTACTTTTTTGCCTGTTTTTTCTTTCTTATCAGTCAAACCTGGTTTCTTAACCGGGATTATCTCAACCTCTTTTGAAATTCTCTTCCTTTTCTTTTTTCTCCTGAGATCCTCATCAGTGTTAACCTTGACAGGCTGATGTTGAGACGATTTCTTTTTCTCTTCAACAGGCAGGTCAATTTTACCGACAACTGTTGGACCGGTTAGGTTTTTGAACTCGGGTTTAAATAATTGAACAAGATCTTCATCCTCCTCCAGTAAAAGATCATTATCAGTTATTTCATCTGCCGGGATCTTTTCTTTTTCAGCTTCTTGAACTGTTTCTTCAGCGATAATATTTTCTTTTTCTTCAGGATACTTTGCTTTTTCCTTCTTAACTTCTTCTTTATCCTTCGGTTTTTCCTTTTTTTCTTTTTTAACCAACCTGGATTCTTTTTTTTCTTTTTCAAGTTCGATCTTATCTGCTAAATCGGTATCAATACCGGCTTCTGACTTTTTCTCCTTGTCTTTTTCAGTTGAAACCGGTTCTTCCTTTTTAGCAGCAGGTTTTTTCACCCCCGGCTTCTCAGTTACAGCGGCTTCTTTGGCTTCTTCTTTTGGCCGTGTATCTTCCTGCGGTTCAGCTTTTTCAGTTTTTGGGCGTGATGTTTTATCAAGATCAATTTTCCCGACCAGTTTGATATCAGGTTTCTTCAGATCAGTATGTATATCAATACCCGGTTTGGTTCCGGAAGTATCTTTGATTAGTATCTCTTCATCTCTTTCAGGTTCTTCTTGAGTAGGTTTTTCTGAAACATCGTCGATTGAAACGGATTCTTTCTTTCTGTGAAGATCCTTCAGGGTTAGTTTTTCTGATTCTTTTTTGGCGCTAAGATCGGTGCTGTATTCTTTAACCAGCAGAATGTAAGCTTCGTGAGGAATTTTTGTGTTTGGGTTTGGATCAATGACAAATCCTTTCCTATGGAGGAATTCCACAATCGTGGCAATCCCCACATTAAATTCGCGGGCTGCTTTACTTAGTCTCGTTAACTTAATTTCATCTGTCATAGAAATACCTTGCCTTTTATTACTTCAAAAAATGAGCTGGTTATTATTTCATTTAATACTATGTCTTATTCAAATTCAGCCCTTAAAATATTTACTACTTCTTTAACAGTTTCCTCCTCAAGATCTGTTCTTTTAACAAGGTCACTAATAGATAGAGTCAGAACACTCCTTGCTGTATCGCAACCAATAGCTTTAAGCTCATAAATAATCCATTCTTCAATCTCGTCACTGAATTCCTCCAAATTAACGTCTTCTTCATCTTCACCTCCCGGTTCCCTGTAAACATCTATTTCATACCCGGCAAGCTGACTTGCCAGCTTAATGTTCAGCCCTCCTTTTCCGATAGCCAGCGAGACTTCGTTCGGTTTCAGAAATATCTCAGCTCTTTTTGTCTCTTCATTGAGCTTTATTGAGGTTATTTTTGCCGGACTGAGTGCTCTCTGAATAAAAAGCTGATTATTTGCAGTGTAATTAATTACATCAATATTTTCGTTACGAAGTTCCCTGACTATTCCATGAATCCTTGAACCTTTCATCCCAACACATGCTCCGACAGGATCAATCCTTTCATCGTAAGATTCAACAGCCACTTTAGCCCTTTCGCCGGGTACTCTTACAATATTTTTAATTGTAATGAGTCCGTCAAATATTTCAGGTACTTCAAGTTCAAAAAGTCTTTCAAGAAATACCGGCGAGGTACGACTTAATATGATAAAGGGTGTGTTATTCCTCATTTCCACCTTTATTACAACAGCTCTTATAGAATCTCCCTTTCGGAAGTGATCGGACGGTATTTGTTCCATTTTTGGTATAATCAGCTCATTTCCATCATCATCAAGAACGAGAATCTCCCTCTTCCATACCTGATATACTTCCCCCGTAACTATTTCCCCTATCCTGTCTTTATACTTCATGTAGATATTGTTCTTTTCAAGATCCAGTATACGGGCTGTAAGGTTTTGTCTGAGTGATAAAATTGCCCTTCTCCCAAAGTCCAGGAATTTAACTTCATCCGAAACTTCTTCACCTATTTCATAATCTTCGTCAATCTCCTTAGCCTGTGAAAGGGGTATCTGTGTATTTGGATCAGAAAAATCATTATTATCTACTACTTCTCTGTTTCTCCATATTTCGAAATCACCCTTGTCAATATTGACGATTATATCGAAATTATCAGCTGAGCCATACTTTTTTGCGAGCATGCCTCTGAATACATCCTCAAGAACGCTCATCATAGTAGGGCGATCAATATTTTTCAGCTCCTTGAATTCCGAAAAAGTGTCAATCAAATTAACATTTTCCATCTGGTATTAACCTCTTAATGTTATTGTATTGTTATAACTGCTTTTGTTGATTTAACCTGTTCATAATTAAAAGAAATATCTTTCAACTCTTTTATCTTTCCTTTGGTTTTTATTTCAGTCTCAAGTTCAAAACCTCCTTTTGTAACGGTTTTAAGTTTACCCGTGAACTTTGCACCACTAACAGTAACTACCTCAACTATTTCCCCTTCATTCTTATAATACTGTTCCATTACTCCGAAAGGCATATCCAGACCAGGTGAAGAAACCTGCAATTCAAAATCTTCCTTTTCACTGTCGAGGTTTTTCTCTAAATGACGATGTATTGCCACACACTCATCGATGGTAATACCTTCATTCCTGTCGGCAAGAACGGTGATTTTGTTTGTGGTGCTTACCTTAACACCAACCAGAAAGAGTCCCGAATCCCTGATGAAGCCCTTTACAAGTGCTTCTATTTTGTTTTTATCTGTCATATATTTATAAACCGATAATAAAATAGGGGACTCTGGTCCCCTAGCTCTCAACTACCCCTCAATTCGTTTGCAAAGGTAACCAATGTTTTGGAATTAGCAAATTATGAGGGGATTCTTTTTTATTTTACCACGAAGTAACATAAAGGTAATCACCAGGTAACACAAAGGTCTGAATAAATTTGCCTTCCTTTGTATACCTTTGTGACGTATTTTGTTCTATTGGCGGTAAAAAATGTCTGTTAATAAATTAACAATAGAGGAAACTTATTCTGACGAAGAACGATTGATGTTTTCTAACTGCACCTTATGCCCTCGGGAGTGCAGAGTAAACAGGTTTGCATATATCGCTAATGTCGCAGTATCATCCGACACGGTTTGTAATAAGTCATTCACAGTTAAACAGGCCTCTTAGCAGGGAGGAATATGAGGCTGTAGTCGAAGCTATGGAAAATCTCGGATTTTGTAATGGATGGGTCCAGGATAAGGACAGTAACCGCAATTATCTGCCTGATTTCAGCAGAAAGAATCCCTTTGATTAAATCAGTTCATTTACCTGATACAAATTATTTTTTATTTCCTGCGCGATGATTTGCTTGTTTCAGATTTTTTGGTATTACCGCTTTTTTTTGCAGCAGTTGTTGTTGACCTCCTGTTAGTGGCACTTTGAGTTGAAGAGGGCTTTGTAACAGACCTGCTGGCAGCAGTTGTTGTTGACCTCCTGTTAGTGGCACTTTGACTTGAAGAGGGCTTTGTGACAGACCTGCTGGTAGCAGTTGTAGTTGTCCGTCGTGTAGTACCGGAGCTGGTACCTGCAGAAGTCCGGTTCTGAGTTGATTGAGAGACGGATCTTCTTCCCTGGTTGTTAATTGCATTTTTATCCTGCGTCCTCGTGTTTTGACCGGAGTGAATCTTTGCGTAAAGAGCTTCACCATCTCTTCTCTGTTCGGGGTGTGAATAGGTGGTTTTATAATTGCCTTCCTTTATTCTGATGCTCACCTGCGGTGAATGTGAACGTATGCTGCTGTAATAAAAGTCATTATATCGTGTGTAGCGGTGATGTTGCCAGTGGCGGTAATACTTGTAATAATGAGGGTGCCACTTATAATGATATCCGTAGTAGTAATGCCAGTAGAACGGACGCCACGGATACCAGTAAGAAGGGTAATAGCCCCAGTACCATGAAGAGCGCCAGATAACGTAAGTTGGACGATAGATGAATCTTATCAGGGGCCAGGCAGCGATTTCAAAAGGTGTGGTCCTGACCACGGTTATATTCACCCTGTTTACCGGTCTGCCGATATATCCGGGATTTGGTGTCTCACCATAATTATCATCATATATTGGTTCAATGATATAATTCCTGCCGTATAAAGCTTCATCGCCGATGAGCTGTATCTGCACTGATCCGTTGCGGAACTGCTGAACGGTGAAAACAGCAACATCGTGGTATTCATTCTGGTTTAGTGCTACCCGTAATATTATGTTATGGACATCTCCGTCGACATAGTCTAAAACCATTATGTAATCAACCAGGTTATCACCATTCAGGTCGAGATTGTTGATCCTGTAATTTTCATCATTCAGGCTTCTCTCAAAACCTTCAAGTGTTTCGGATTCCTGGAACAGCTTCATTACTGCATAAAGGTTAAGATTATCTCCCGGCAGACCAAGGTATTCAT
>Ga0307443_1001378_pt1 | contig 14407 bp, 13 predicted proteins | sample SalMarSW160220MG_FD_202148 | JGI IMG/M metagenome (GOLD analysis project Ga0307443, IMG submission 202148) | Salt marsh sediment microbial communities from the Plum Island Ecosystem LTER, Massachusetts, United States - SW1601-220 | ecosystem: Environmental > Aquatic > Marine > Intertidal zone >... | reverse complement strand
TCGAACCTACTTGTTCGTCTTCCATCGGGGTTGGTAAAACTCCATGTTGAGTTAATAATTAAAAACCATGTATTATCAATTAGTTCAAATGCAGGATGGAATGCTAAATGCCGGTTGCAAATAACATGCCCTTTCTTCTTATTAATTAATTCCGTAACGACAGTTTTTTTGGCTTTATGTTTTCCTTTCCAACTTATCATTTTTGAACCCGATTGATCCTTATCTTTTTTAAATCGCAATAATTCCTTCTTATTTACCCATTCTAATCCTTTTGAGTGACAATCTTCTCTTAAAGCATTTCGGAGCAGGTTTTTAAAAACCCTAAGTGCATTTTCATTTTGATTATAATAGTCTTCACTATTAATTTCTGTAATTGTGCCTTTATCCACTATTCCAGCTAATGGTTCGCCACTCTTACTTAAATCTCTAAACGTAAAAAGCTTACCCTCCCAAAACAACCAATCCTGACACATTACTTTATTATGCGCCAATTCATTAATTATCAATTTTTGCTTTGGCATCCTCCTCTTTTTTACTCGATATCCCATGCTTGAACACCACTCATTAATTCTATCTTGAATTAATTTCTCATCTATATCTAATTCAGCGATATAAAGTTCTGGTGGGACTTTAACCTGTAAGGAATTTAGAATTAACTTATCCTCATCACTTGACAGATAGCCATAGCGATATTTTTTATGTCTTTGTTCTATTTGAATATCCGAGAACTCCTGCTCGTAGATTTTAGCCAAGTAAGATAGCTTCTCTATGGCAAGTCCATTAACCATATTAAGAAGATCATTATTATCTAATATGTGCTCCTTTACAGTGAAATGAAAATTTTTAGGAAGTAAGTTACTTATCTGAGCATCAGAATAATTGTTCTTCTTCTCTGTAATTATATATATGTATAGTGTATCAAATTCTTTATCAAGATTGTACCTGATAAATTTTTCAATAGTTTCTTTAATCTTTTTAGTTGTGGAAGTGGCAGTTATTTGAAAAGAAACACGTTTTTTAAAATCGGCAAGATCAATAGAAGGATAATTCTTTTTTATCGTCTTATTAAGGTTTTCAAGTTTTAGATCAAATATTTGATTAAAAATAGGTATGAAGAAGTTTTCGGAATGTATATTAATATCGTACAATTCAAGTGCGTTATAAGAAGTTACTTCTTCTACAAACCTTGCAGAGTATTTTATTATTTTGTTTATATAATCTTGACTATTCAATTTATTGTTTGCTTTTGTTTAGCAAGAAGGAATTTCAATAACCGCCACTTTTTTTAGCCATCTTCTGCCCCCGCTTATAAAATTATGAATGCAGGGGGCGATTCGTTAAATCAATGTGATCGTAATACTTGCGGTGATAATCATAAAAAAACCACCCTCCTTAGGGTGTGGTGTAAGTGGTCCATCGTGGAGCGTATCAGACCACATATTCACCCCATTAAAGGGTTATTTTACAGTGCTTTATCTCGATCCCCATTTTCAATGGTACAAGAAGTGCCACTTTATTTCGCCATTTTCCCAAAGAACATGCTTCTTTAAGCGAAGATAATAAATCTTTGTTACATATTGATTAACAACGGATTGTTTGTTGCTCTGGCTATTAATTTCGTACCATCAATATAGATAAAGTTCCATTCACTACCCCAATGTGTGGTTATATTGCGGTAAATCAATTGCATTGCCCTGTTTTCTGGTCAACTTCGATACCCGGGTATTTTCGAACCCAAAGGATTCCTAGTGTTGGGTGTCGAACCCTCGTCCCAACAGATCATAGGGGTTCAACACTTGCGGGGAGTATTACCATCCAGCTCCGCTCCTTATGAAATGGTTATCATTTCATTGCCCATATCGTTGCGGTAACCGATCTGGCATACCATACCTCCATTTTTTAAGAGCCTACCTGTTCAGGCAAAAAGGCATGAACGGTCTTAAAGCCAGGGAACTTTCTGATATACTCTTATCGTGGCAGCACACCAGGGTATATCGCCACCTAAAAAAATTATCACAAAAAGGCTATATAAGGATAGAAAAGAACAGATATTCCGGATTACAGCGATATCATCTAACGGTTGATGGGACGAGAGTTATAAGAGCCTTTTCATAACATTACAGACAAGTATTTGATGAGGTGTGGGAAGAGATAGGTGATCTCCCCCACAGTATTTGAAAAATTTTATTAAGTAAAATATAAAGGTAAAAGACACTTTAACAGCATTTAACTAACAATTTATTTAATTCTGAGAATAGTTATTAGTCAAAATTGATCGTACAATAATTTTCAGAAAAACTAATTGTGAACAGAAAATGACAAACCCTCTTGCCCTAAATAAATTAATTATTAGGACAATCAAATATCTCATTTATTGATGTATTTATTAAGATTAAAAGTTATTCACAACATGCTTATTAATACAGGCTTCCTATATTAATATTAATAGAGAACCAGGATATACCAAGAATAAAATAATATATTTTCCCCAGAGGATTAGTTATTAACTATTTAATTCAAGAGAGTATATTGAATTGCTGAACTGGAATTTTCTCAACATATTTTACTTTAAAAACTCACTGAATCTTAAAAACGAAAATAAAATAATTATATTTAAAAGAAAATAACCAAAGCTCTTGTTTTTCTAAGATGCTGGAGATGAACTAACATCTCACAGAGTTATATTGCATTTGATGAAATATATATCCTGAATGCAAAAAATCAATAAAAGACATAGGTGAAAAATATTTTTTTATTAAGTTTAGGTATAAAAAAAGGTGAAACATTGTTTACATATAATTAACAATCTTTAATAAATAAAATTGTATGAATGAAATAAAATTAGGTACTCTTATAAGAAATTTAAGAATTCAACAAAATCGTACAATCCAGCAGATATCTGAAAGATGTAACCTATCTAAGAGTATGATATCAAAAATTGAAACCAACAAAGTATTTCCATCTGTTGCTACTCTTATTAAACTTGCAGATGCACTAGGCACAAAAGTTTCTGCCTTATTAGAAAAAAATGATCATTATGGATCAATCCATATTAGTTCCAGTACTTCTGAAAACCAGACTGTGCTTACTGAGCGTGGGTACAACATATTCCCCTTTGCTTCTGAATATCATAATAAGAAAATGCAACCATTCCTTTTTGTTGTGAGGAAAGGGGAGGTAAAGGAGCATCATTTAGCTCATACTGGTGAAGAATTTATTTATATATTAGATGGTTTAATGAAATTTCAGGTAGGAGATGTCGAATATTATATGAATAAAGGAGATGCTTTATATTTCAACGCACTTGAACGTCATCAGGTAATTCCAGTTAGTGATACAGCAAAGTATATTAACATATTTGTATAATGATAATGATAATATTATTATTTTGAAAGATCTAAGTAATAAAACATTGGGCATTATACATGCCGCGTTAATTTCATCAAGAAGCGTTGAGCCTTTCATTCAGGAGATTATTCCTGAAGTAAAGGTTGTTCATCATGTTGATGATACAGTGCAGAACTTGAATTTTCTTCAGGAACCAGGGGTAATCCCCAAAGTTAATCTATTTTAAATTTGCCACATATGCTCATTTCCTTCAGGAGGCTGGGGTAGATCTTATTTTGCTGGCTTGCTCAACTTTCAACAGGGCGGTTGAATTTGCACGACCAATGATAGATATACCTATGCTGCAGATTGACCGACCGATGATGGATATCGCTGTTGCTGAAGGTTCACGGATAGGATTGTTAGCAACATTGCCATTTACCATTATTCCATAAGAGAGATTATTAAAAAAGGCCGCAGAAGAGGCTGGTAAAAGAATTGAAATTACCACAGTACTTTCCAGCAATGCATTCAAAGAGATCCAAAAGGGTAATGTGGATAAACACAATGAGATTCTCTTAGATGAGGTTGAAAAGCTTCCAAATAAGCTTGATGTAATCACAATGGCACAGGTGTCGATGAGTGCTCTGGAACCTTTTTTAAGGGATATTAAAGTGCCCGTTTATAATAGTGGGAGAACAGCTTATAACAAAGTTAGGGAAATATTGTCTGAATTATGACCAAACCGATAGCAATAGGTAGTGATCCTAATGCTTCTGCTCTTAAAGAAGTTTTAATGGTGTTTCTTTCTTCACTGGGATATGAGGTCGATGATTATGGGAGCGATGATATAATTTATGCCAATACTGCACATAAAGTTGCAAAAGCAGTTGCAGGAGGAAAGCACGACAGGGCTGTACTATTATGCGGTACAGGACTCGGTATGTGTATTGCTGCCAATAAGGTGCCTGGAGCTTATGCAGTTACCTGCACGGATGAGTATTCAACTGAAAGATCTATACTAAGTAATAATGCAAATATCCTGACCATGGGAGCTAAAGTTGTCAATGATGAAATAGCAAAAAGCTTAGTTACAGTATGGATGTCAGTTCAATATATTCCAGGAGGAAGATCCCAGCCAAAGATTTACAGAATTTATGCCATAGAAAAAGAATATACAGGATCTGAAAAATAAAGAGTGAAAAAAACTATAATAGCTAGTTTGCCTCAGGTATACGCAGCTGATTTGCTCGATTTTAACGGGCAGTCTTATTTTGGTATAGGTTCAGAGGGGGAATATCCACTTTACCTTATAGGGCTTGAAGAAAGAAAAATGGTAAAAGTATCAGACGGACCAGGAGGAGTTATGTGCATGGTTATTTTACCTGGGGCAAGGAAAAGACTTGTGTCAATAATGGGCCTTTTCCCACCCTTTTATAAGTGAAAAGGCAGCTATATATCTACATGAGGAAAAAAGGGGGAAATGGAATACAAAGAAACTAATCGATCTTCCTTTTGCTCATCGCTGCGAAATCCTTACTGTAGAGAATATCAATTGGTTGTTTGCAGCTTCCGTAAGTATTTTTAAAAAAGATCCTGAAGACTGGAGTCGACACGGAGAGTTATACATAATACCTCTTGACAAAGAAGGAAATCTCCAGGAGAATCCTGAACTTTACATCAATAATATTACACATAATCATGGTATGATTAAAGCAAACCTCAATGGTCGGGAAGCAATATACATATCCGGCAGGGAAGGGATTTATGAAATAGCCCCGGACCTTAAATCAGGTTGACAGGTCGATTTATTGTTCAAAGAAGAGGTGAGTGAATTTACTTTTTTTGATATTAATAATGATTCTGTAAAAGAATTTATAACTATTGAGCCTTGCCATGGTAATACCTTAAATATATATAGTAACTGCTCTGATAGATGGACAAGGAGCTACCAATCGGATTTGGCATTCGGTCATGGATTTAGCGCCGGTACTTTCAAAGGAAAACCTTCTGTTGCTGTAGGTAATAGAAGGGGTAACAAAGCTCTTAATTTGTATGTCTATGAAGAAGCACATGGAGGCACAATCAATAATAAGATTGTGGAGGAGGGCGTGGGGCCTACTCAGATAAAAATCTTCATATACAAGGCAAAGGATTATATTCTAAGCTCAAATAAAGTTAAAGGGGAGGTAGCCCTTTATCACTTAATATTCAGGTATGAAAAATATTATATATGAAGAAAGGATTAAGAAAGAGGAACTCCCTGGGAGATCCCTTAAATGGTTGATAACCCCTGATATGAATGTCAGCTTAAAATTTTCACTTAATACGGTAGTTATTAAACCAGGAAATACTGTGAAACCAGCTCATGCCCATCCTGAAATGGAAGAGTTGATTTATGTAACTAGTGGTAACGGTAAAGTCTATATAGATGGTAATGTCAGGGAGATAAGAAAAGGTACAGCAGTGCTTTTTGAACCAGGATCAATACATATGGTACGCAATGATGGAAAGAAAGATATTAAGCTAATATGTGTTTTTATTCCACCAGCTACCATGGATGATTACAGATATTTTGAAGACATAGAGTTTCCAGAAGGTAAATTTTGAACTTTCATATCATGCATAGAATTATTAATGATCCAGATAATATTGTTGACGAAATGGTTGCCGGATTTAAAGCAGCTAATAAAAACCTGGTGGCAGGAACAATAAACCCCAGGGTCCTGAAATCCCGTGAAGCCCCTGTAGAAGGGGAAATAGGCATAGTCACAGGAGGAGGTTCAGGCCATAAACCTGCTTTTATTGGTTACCTCGGAAAGAATATGGTTGATGCTGTGGCTATTGGCGAAATATTTACATCCTGGCCGGTGAGATCATGAGCTAGGGCGGATTATCCCGGAGACTGATAAATTTTGTGAAATCTTTTTGGGGTCACAGACGTTCAGGTTTACCAATAGTAACCGTTGCGTCATCCCAAATGTTTGAGGCTGTATCTGGTGCTTCAGCAGCAACATGTGCTGCTATTGGAGGCATGATGATTCCCGCCCTGGAAAAAAATGGATACTCCCGTCCGTATTCTACAGCACCAGCTGCCTGTTCAGGAACTACAGGTGCTCTTACCTCCAAGCATACCTTTGCTTATATACGGAACCACAGCTAATGTTTCAATAGAAAAGCTTTTTATGGCCGGAGTGGGCCCTGGTCTCCTTATTGGTATTGGCTTAATGGGTATGAGCAAATATCTTGGAAGAAAATTTTTAGTAAATGTAGAAGATAAATCAACTCTTAAAGAAAAAATAAGCAGTATTAGCAGATCATTACCTGCACTTTTACTTGCGATAATTATTTTTGGTGGAATAATGGGTGGTGCTTCTCAATATTTTCTTGTTAATTTTTGGAATGTTTATTGATGTCGCTCCTGGTTTATTGATTGTTGTAACGGTGCTTCTTCCCATTAGCGCTGCAATCGAAATGGATACAGGCCTTTCCGCTGTTCATTTTGGTGTGATGGTTGTTTCAAACTTGATAATTGGATTGATTACTCCACCAGTGGGAACAACACTTTTTGTAGCCAGTGCTGTTGGCAGGGTGACAATTTCATCTATGGTGCCGTATGTCTTACGATTCCTTCTGGTTATTGTTGTTGTCCAACTGATGATAACCTATATTCCTTTCATTACGACTGCATTGCCTTGTTTAATGAATTAGTGTTTACTAATTATTAAAAATGTTTCTAATAAATTCAGTATAATTTTCAATGAAGCATATTAATATTTAAAGCATTAATTTTCTGTACACTAAATTTATATTTCTAAAATAATTTATAAACATAGTTTTTTACTATTTTTTTGATTTATTAAAATATTAATTTATCTTAGCATTATTAATTAATTAAAGGTTAATATAGGTCAACATTGTTTATTAAATGATTTACTCAGTTTCACCTAGTATATTAATTAAAGATGGTAACTAGTTCTTTTATTAGTTATTAATAATCATTCTAATTTTAAGAGCAATGTGTTATTTAATTAATAAAGTCAGATTCTTTTAAACAATTATTAAGGTCAGATAATTATATGTAAATATTACTCTTTTTGTTATAGGTATTCCCTTTTAGGTTTTAGATTAGGTTTACACTTATTCTTGGGAATAAGGGCTCTATGCCAATAGAGCCCTTTACTTTAAAGAAAATAAATTGAGAAAGACACCCACCAGACACACAAGTTGGAATACTACCACTTTTGGGTATCGTAAAAGGTGACGCTCTTGTTAGCGCCAAAATTATCCATGAGAAATCTGACAATAGTTTTTTAAAGATTTTGTTCCCGACAATCTAGTACAGTATGCGCAAAGATTAGAGCTCATTTTAGTAATCAACGAGATATTCAAGGAAACAACTGTAAATGGGAAATAACAATGTCGATTTTTTAGCAAATAAGAATGTAGGTTTTTTAGCAAATAACGATGCAGGTTTTTTAGCAAATAAGAATGTAGGTTTTCAATAAAACTTCCCCCTTTTTTCCTGCTGAGATTTCTGTTATTGGTATCTTTCTTTCATCACCAATAGCAAACATCTCATGAATAAATTAATGCACAAGTTGATTATGTATTATGAAGTACACCGTCTAAAGAGGGAGGGATTAAAACCTTCACAAATAGGCAGACATCTGGTTCTGGATTACAGAACTATAATGAAATATTTAGCGATGAATGAACAGGAATATCAAGATTTTATCGAAAGTCGATCAATGCGGAACAAAATACTTGCTCCTTACGAAGAATTTGTAAAGACCAGGCTGGAAGCTTGCGAGGATGCATCTGCTGCTCAGGTTCATGACTGGCTGAAAGAGAATCATGAGGACTTTGTTGACGTTGATGCCAAGACGGTATTCAATTTTGTGCTACATGTCAGAACCAAGTATGGAATACCTAAGCCCTTTAATCATCGCGATTATGAAAAAGTAGAAGAGCTCCCATATGGAAAACAAACTCAGGCAGATTTTGGCGAATATAACATGACCACAGAAGAGGGTAAACGCAAGAAGATATACTTTCTCAGTTTTGTGCTCTCACGGTCACGACAGAAGATTAGCTGGTACTCAGAGCGACCATTTACAACAATATCGGCTATTTATGCTCACGAAGAAGCCATTCAGTTCTTTGAAGGCATAACCGAGATGTTTGTTTATGACCAGGATTCATTGTTCCTTGTTGATGAGAATAAAGGGGACCTGATAATGACCGAAGCGTTCCGCAAGTACGCTGAATACAGGGGATTTAAACTACATTTTTGCAGAAAATCTGATCCTCAGAGCAAAGGGAAGGTAGAGAACGTAGTAAAATATAACAAGTACAACTTCCTGCGTGGCCGCATCTTCGTTAATATCGATGTTCTTAACGGCCAGAATATCGCCTGGCATAAGCGTACAGCCAATGCCAAAGTACATTCTACAACAAAGAAAATACCTTACCAGGAATGGCTGATCGAAAAAAGCTATTTAAGGCCTGTCATGGACTCTTTTAAGCCGGAGAGTGCATTGGATGATTATGATGTAAGGAAAGATAATACAATCTCTTACAAGGGTAATTTTTACAGGGTTCCCCTGGGGACATATAAACCACCTAAGACAACTGTCCGGACTGAAGTAACCGATGACAATCGTCTGATTATCTACAATGCAGAAAACAAGAAAATCGCAACTCATGCCATATACCCGGGTAAGGGAAAGACAATCGGAGGGAGTAATTATATGAGAGATCTGACTTCGGGTATTGATCAGTTGATTGATCAGTTATCCGGTCAGTTCAATGATCCTGTGCAGGCAAAGGAATATTTTCTTCAGATACGCAAAGATAAGCCACGGTACATTCGTGACCAGCTTCAACACATTAAAAAACTCACCGGTGTTATTGATATGGAAGTAATCAACCAGGCTATGGCTTTTTGCATAGACAACAAAATTTACAGAGCAACAGATATGGAAAGCGTGGCAAAAAAGATCCTCTCTCAAAAATATCAGGACTCTACCATTAAGGAGCCCATAATCATAAAAACGATAAATCAGACATCCCACAAGATCATACCAAATAAAAGTGATATATCAGATTATCAATCATTAATGAACTAAGTGCGCCTATGGAAACAAAAACACAAGCTCTCAAAGAATATGCCGGCCAGCTCAGATTAAGTGGTATACAGGACCAGGCAGAAGAGTTGATACGAAAAGCATCGGAAGAGAAATGCAGTTACCTGGATTTTTCTTTACGGCTGCTGGAAACGGAGATTAATCAAAGAAACCAGCGTGATCTTGAAAGACGGATTAAGACAGCAAAACTGCCATTAGATCACGACCTGGACCATTATGATTACTCCTTCATCAATGGTATTGGCAAGCAGCAATTAAACCAACTGCGGGAATGTCTATGGCTTGAACAAAATTTTAATGTGGTATTGATGGGCCCCTCCGGAATCGGTAAGACACTTATTGCCGCAGGTCTTTGCTATGACGCCCTGAAAAAAGGATATAAAGCCTACTTCCGGACTATGGAGCAAATCAATGAAACACTGATAATGAAAGACATTACCAGATCGGCACTTATCGAATATAACAAACTTCTAAAGGCTCACCTGATGGTCATTGATGACATTATGATGTTTGCCCTGGAGAAGAAACAGGCAGTTCAGCTATTTAATTTTATCAACCACCTCCATGAAAGAGCTTCATTTGTTGTGACTACCAATAAAAGTCCTCAGGAATGGGTGAAGATGCTTGATGATGAAGTGATTGCTACCGCTTTGCTGGACAGGATCCTGTATCGTTGTGAGGTGGTTCGGTTATCCGGGAAAAGTTACAGGTTACAGAACCGGAAAACTATTTTTTAATTGAGTTATTGTTCTTTGATTTTTTTGTATGTTTAAATTGGAAAAAGGGACATTCTTATTTGCTAATTTTGCTACATCCTTATTTGCCATTTTTCCTACATTGTAAGTTCCCGCTTACAATATATTAGTAATGCTCGATGCATTCTTTACTATAGCTACTTCAGACAGTAGGTTCTATATCACAGACATTGACTTAATGCATTGAGCTTAGGGTGGCGCATTCTTTATTCTACATGCACGTAGGAAATGAAGCGAGACATTTCATTTATGCATCACGCTTTTATTTATCAACAAATAGATTTGAAGTTTAGTTAGCTTCAGCTAAATATGCCTGAACGGCTACGTATAATAATAGAAGCCGACTGCGGGGCAATTCAGCTCAATTTATAATGAAGTTGAACCGGACTACAGCCCCTTAATTTATCGAAGTCACGGCGATTATTTTTATACATTGTTAAGCAATGTTTTAATTGCTATTTATATGTCGCACTTTCTGTTTCATATTCATTGTATGGTATAGCTAGGCTCCATGAATAATCCTTTGGAGCAACAACTGAAAAATGAGCATATACAGCTATTTTTCCATATACTACTAGAAAAACAATATACTTACCTTCTTGTGGTCTTAATAAAGTATGATGATTTGGTGGAATTAATGCACTCTTTGAAAAATTATCGGAATATCTTATTATAAGAGTATCACTTAAAGTATTATCCAGAAAAAAGACCGTATTTCCATCATTTTCTATTTCTTCATTTTTTAAAAGCTTGGTTATAACCTTCTGTTTAACAATAGTAAACTCGGCTATATTTCCATGAGATTTTATTTTTTCAGGTAATTCCCCGTTTAATCGGGCATACATATACCAATTATTATTCAAATGAAGCAAATTTTTTCTTTGTTTAAATATCGGATCCCCGACACTATCCGGCCAAAGTTCAGACGAACCACTTAAAGCTGCAGGTGTACCATCAAATTTAACATGCTTTTTAATATCAATTTCTTTAAAATTACTATTTAAATAATATTCCCAATCCATAAAGTATTTTTCTGTAATGTATAACCCCTTTAAAACAGGATTGTCAGGGTCTTTATTAAGTAATTTTTCATAGTAGATTAAAGATAAGTTATGATCCAGATTAAATGGCCAAGGCGAATAATCATATTTTAATGATTTGTTTATTAAATTCTGTATTTCTGTTTCTGAATTATCTTTTTTTGATTCTACAATTGCCAGTCTGTTATAAATATCCCCTCCAAAAGGAAATAATTTTCCACGAAAACTATTAATATAGTCTTCAGCAAGAACATAATATTCAGATGCTTTACTTATTGAATCAGCAAGGTAGAATTGATCACCTTTTTTTAATATTAATTCAATTTTATTCGATGTATTTTCTATTAAATTAGGATATAATGCAAATTTCAGAAGGAAAGTGAAGGCAATTACAAATAAAAATACACCCATAGCAGTGTCCTCTTTTATAAGAAATGTTTGAAAGCTTATTTTTTCCTGTTTTTTGTATTTAAATTTTAATAGATAGAAAAGAAAAGTAATTAAGATACCAATAGCTAATGAGATTAAAATAAAAATAAAAATCATAGTTGTATATTTCTGAATGTTGCTAAACGGTTGTGTATGTACACCTTTATAGTGTATATCTTTAATATCCAAACCTCCAGGTGGTTTTTTACATCTTATAATAGGGAATAAGACACCTTTAATTTATTACCCATTGAAATGCAATCTGCAATTTAGCTAAATGTCTTAAATTAAGCAACTGTTTTACAACTCATTATTCAACCTCATAGTCAAGCGCGAGCCGACTGAGGTAGGCGAGTAACTTGCACATCCTCCGTCCATAGTTGTAATTTAGTATTTAGAAAGGTCTTAGCATTTAGATAAATGTCATATTTTGTAAAAAGCTGATACTCCAAAAATTGATAAAGAAGTTAAGGTCTCATCTGCGGGAAACATCAGACTATGGTTAGATTATCTATTGGATAGGAGAGAGATGCAGGGGAGTTTAGAATTGGCTAGGGACAAAATTGATACTAATGGCTCTTTAAATAAGCAATTGGTTCTTGTTAACCTTGAATTCTTTTGCTGACATATTTCATAGTATCATGGTTCGGAGACGAAAATACTATATAAGTATATAAAGTTTACAAAGTTTGTGTTAATCAGAACCTTATTCCACCCTGGAATCCGAACCAGATCTGTGTTGTTGTATTATTAAAAGGTGATCTAAATTTCAGGAATGAGTATGGTGCAATTAATTCATGATCTGAAATGATTGAGTTTGTATCATCTCCACTTACACCTACATTGAATGTAGGACCAAGATGTAATGATGCCCTGCTATTAGTCTTCCAAGCAAATATGAATTTTGCAGTACTATAGAGGTTTACACGGTCAATATAGAGGAAACGGTTGATTTCAGGGTTGGCTACCCATAATTCCTGGTGCACTGTCCCTTCGATGTTCAGTAATAATCTGTCCGATAGATCTAATTCTGTTCCGAGACCGGCTCCATACATCCATCGGCTGCGGTCTCCAAATGGTTTTCCGAATGAATAAATTGTGTATAATTCTTTTACTCCCATCTTGTATGAGAGATTCAGGTACTGTATTTCACTTACTGATATCTCAAGCCTCCTGTATCCATTCTGCTTAACTATACTTATGAATCCGATAGGCGCTCCTTCAATAGAATCACAGATATTTATGAATCCGGCAATCTGAACACCTTTTACCTTCCCGGCAACATTGACAAAACCTGCAATTTGTGCTCCTTCCACTTCTGTAGCCACGTTAAAAAAACCAGATGCCTGGAAATCTGCCGATCCGGAAACTGAAACATTCCCAAAACCTGCAGCCTGTGCTGAGGTAGCTGTCTCACCGGCAATATTCATAAAACCTGCAGCCTGCACACCATTCAGTTTTCTCCCGGTAAAATTAATGAAACCTGCTGCCTGCACACCTCTGACATCTGAGCCTGCAACATTTATAAAACCTGCGGCCTGTACGCCTTCCATAAATGTACCATTGACATTATAAAAACCCGCTGCCTGAACGCCATTTACGTAGTCCCCGACTGTATTACCAAACCCGGCGACCTGAATACCTGTTACATTCTTGCGGTCTATATTAATAAAGCCTGCAGCTTCAAATGCTCCAACTCCTCCTGAAAGTCCTATGAAAGGATTGATGGAGAAGTCATTTATGCAATTGATATTATTAATTCCATTGGTACTCAGAGGGGGAAAGAGGAATGTAAACTGGAATGTCCTGTGCTCGTATTCAGTTTCTGCTTCCTGCCCAGCAACTGGTAGTACAGAAATAAGAAGTATTACCAGTGAAAAGAAAATCTCTTTGTAAGTATATCTTTTATTCATAACATGTCTTTTAAGAACCCTAAATTGGCCCCGATATCAAAGACAAGAGAATTTTTACAGAGTTGCATTATAGGATAAAGAAAAATTCATTAAATAAATTGCTTGTACCTAAAGTGTGTGTAAATGTACAATTACATATATATCTTCCATATCAGGGATGATACTCATTATTTGAGATCATTGCATTCTGCAATTTATCTAATTATCTCAAATTAAGCAACTGTTTACCAGCTTATTATTCAACCTCATAATCAAGTGCGAGCCGACTGCGAAGGGCCGACCGTTAATAACCGAACGCAGTGAGCTCATGAGGCAAACTTAAGTGAGCAGAATAATTCGAACACCTAAAGGCCATGCATATTTTTACCCTTGGAATTCCCCTTTAAAATTTCTTTAGATTTTGGAACTTTCTTTATTGAAAAATTAATACCCGTAAACAATATTGTTCGGAGAATATTACCTATAAACGAATCCTTATGAAATTTTTTTTTGCTGTATGTATATTGATATACCTAAGTTCCTTTCAAACCACCAATGCACAGGATACCGGTGATTCTTTACGATCAAATGTAAAACTGCGTGTTTATCTTGAAGGAGAGATCAAGGATTTCGATTACCAGAGGAGGAATATACAGTATGTTGATTTTGTAAATGACCCTAAGCTTGCAGATATTCAGGTCATTGCGACAAGAGTAATGCTGGGTAACGGAGGTCGAAGGTACTTCCTGAATTTCTATAGCGGTTCAGATAGAGAAAGAATTGACTTCCAGCACTCTTTCATCAGAGATCTTAAT
>Ga0307443_1001372_pt1 | contig 14445 bp, 16 predicted proteins | sample SalMarSW160220MG_FD_202148 | JGI IMG/M metagenome (GOLD analysis project Ga0307443, IMG submission 202148) | Salt marsh sediment microbial communities from the Plum Island Ecosystem LTER, Massachusetts, United States - SW1601-220 | ecosystem: Environmental > Aquatic > Marine > Intertidal zone >... | reverse complement strand
AAAGATAAAGGTAAGGTCTGGGCGGTTTCCGTGGTGGCTATAAAGCGCGCCCTGCCCCTGGATGCGGAAATCGATTCCGAGATTAAAAATGCCGAGAGTGTGCTCGATAGCGTTGAAAGCATCGTCGAAGAGGAAGACTACGAAGTTGAGACCGATGTCCTTCAAGCCCGGGAAATCGGCCCGGCCATAGTGGATGAAGCCGTGGAGAGGGGCGTCGACCTTATTTTAATGGGTATAACTTATAAGAGGCGTTTCGGGCAGTTCAGCCTGGGGAATGTCGTGCCTTATGTGTTGAAAAATTCCCCGTGCCCGGTTATACTCTACCAGCAGTAAATCGATTATATCGCGGAGTCGGATTGTTTATGAAAATAATAATTATGGGATGCGGACGTGTCGGCGCCAGGCTTGCCGCAATGATGGATGTAGAAGGACACGAGGTTACCGTCCTGGATAATGATACCTACAGTTTCCGCAGGCTGCCGTCCTCTTTCGGCGGCACGGCGCTTTTTGGCAACGGTATCGATGAGGAGGCCCAGAAGAGAGCCGGTATCGAGGATGCGGATATCTTCGTAGCCATGACGCAGGGGGATAACCGCAATGTCATGTCGTGCCAGATTGCCAAGCACGTTTTCAACGTACCCAGGGTCATGTGCCGTATTTACGACCCGCTGCGTGAAGAGATGTATGGCGCTCTCGGCCTGGAGACTATCAGTCCTACCAAGGTGTTTGCCCAGCTGTTAAAGGAAAAGATAGAAACGACGGAAGACAAGGCGGAAGGCTAAGGTGAAAGTATGTATATTATAGTCATTGGCGGCGGCCGCCTGGGTTATTTCCTGCTAAAGGCATTGCTTAACGAAGGGCATGAGGTGCTCGTGCTGGAAAAGGATATACGTGTATGCAAGACTATCACCGATGAGCTGGGCAGCGTATGTTTTCGTGGTGACGGCTGCGAGGCGGCCACTCTGGCCGAGGTGGGGACCGGCCGGGCGGATATGCTGGTGGCGGTGACCGGCGACGATGAGGATAACCTGGTGGCCTGCCAGGTAGCCAAGCACAAGCACAACGTGCCGCGTACTATCGCGCGTTTACGCAACCCGCAGAACGCCGCACTGTTTAAAAAACTGGGAGTGGATGTTACCATCAGCACGACCGATATCATTCTTGAGGCAATTGAGCGGGAAGTGCCGACCCACCCGGTGACAGAGCTGCTGACCATCGATGAAAAAGGTCTTATAATCGTCGACGTTAAAATATCATACGAATCTACCACGGTGGGTAAAACGGTCAAGGAGCTTTCCCTGCCCAAGGAAAGCAAACTGGCGCTGATTATTCCCAATGATGGTAAGGCGCACGTGCCCGCGGCCAATACCGTCCTGGCGGCAGGCGACCAGATAATTGCCGTTACCACCCCCGAGACCAAAGAGGCGTTACAGACCGCCTTGAGGGGCATTTAGTCCGGGTCTGCCCGGTTTCAACCCGTCTTTATTGGTGTTTTATCTGTAATACTATCTTATTATTTCTTAATTCGTTTTATTTGAGCATCACTTCGTGCTTAATTCACCCCCTGTATTCTGGTGAACCTATCCCCCTGACCCCCTTCCCTTGGGTATTTATGAAGGGAAGGGGGAATAATATAAAAGAGGGGCTTCGCCCCTCTTAGACGCCCCTCGGGTTTCATATATTTGACGTAAGTCAGCCGTTTGTTATATTGTCAGGGCGAGTTTGCCGGTTGGCGAAAAGACATTGATTCTCAACAGTGTGCGTGGGGGAAACCCTCTATGAAGGGAAGTACGTTTATCAACGGCTGGACCGTGGCGGCTGTCCTGCTCGCGGTGATTATTATCGCCGGGGGCGCGGTGATATGGTCGAAACAGGGCCGGAGCCAGCCGATAGAGATATCCGTGACTCCCGAACCTGAACTTCCGGTTACAATATACATCGGTGGGGAGGTCAACAATCCGGGCTATTATCCGCTGAAGGCCGGTGACGGCATTGAAGACGTACTGAAATCAGCGGGAGGTCTTAAGGATGGCGCCGACCCTGCTCGTGTTGAACTGGCTATTTCTATTCCGGAAGAAGGAGATGCCCCGCAGAAAATCAATATCAACAGGGCGGAGGCGTGGTTGCTGGCGGCGCTGCCCGGAATAGGGGAGGTAAAGGCCCGGGCAATTGTTGATTATCGCGGGCAAAACGGCCCGTTTCGTGATATTTATGAGCTGATGAAAGTAGACGGGTTTGGGGATGTTACCCTGGAGCGTATAAAACACCTTATCACCATTGCCGACTCATTTTAAGGATAGTGTTTCTTGGTACTCATTTATCTTAGCTGTGCCTGGTTAGCCGGAATTTTTCTGGGCACCAAACTGTATATACCCCTGTGGTTCGTATTTATCAGCCTTGTCCCGCTGATATTGCTTTTCTTTTTCCGCCGACACCGCAAGCCCATAATCCTTACCAGCCTTGCAATTATTATCTTCGCATTATCTTCCGTTTATTCTTATTCCAGCCTCTACGGGATTGACGATAGTAAGGTCTGGTTCTATAACGACCGCGGCCCGGTGGAGCTTAAGGGTGCAGTGGCGGGCGACCCCGATATCAGGGATAAAAATACCCGGCTTACCCTGGAGGCGGCCGCTGTCAGGCTGGACTCCGGATGGCATGATGTAGAAGGTACGGTACTAATTTTTACGCCCCGCTACCCCGCCTATGAGTATGGCGATGTATTACGGGTAACGGGGGAACTGGCGACGCCGCCGCAACTGGATGACTTCGATTATCGGGGTTACCTGGAGCACCGTGGCGTCCATGCTACCATGCTCTACCCGCAAATAGAGGTGCTGGACACGGGGTGGGGTTTTAAGCCGCTGGCCTGGGTCTATGCCGTGAGGGGGCGTCTCGCGCAAAAACTAGCGGAAGTCCTGCCCGAACCGCAGGCGTCTCTGGCCCAGGGCGTTTTACTGGGAATCCGGGGCAACATTCCGCAGGAATTAAAGGACGATTTCTCTCGCAGCGGTGCCGCCCACCTCCTGGCTATTTCCGGACTTCACCTCGGTATTATGGCCGGAGTCGTGCTCGGTATCGGCCTGTGGCTCTTCGGACGGCGTTATTACCTCTATGTCTGGCTGGCGCTCGGCGCGGTATGGCTCTATACCGTTATTACGGGTATGAACCCGCCGGTAGTAAGGGGCGCCATCATGGCCAGCCTGTTTCTCGCGGCCGAAGCCCTGGGACGACAGCGCAGCGGGATGGTGGCGCTGACCTTCGCCGCGGCGGTCATGGTGGGCATTCATCCCTATATCCTCGGCGATGCCTCTTTCCAGTTGAGTTTTCTGGCCATGGCCGGGCTGGTCTTTATTTTCCCGATTCTCCGCGACCGGGGCAGGCGGGCTGTGGCTGGGATGCTGGGTGAAGAAGGAGGCCTCGTTTCCACCGCCAATGTCTGCGTCGATACTTTAAGCGCCACGCTGGGAGCGATTATCGCCGTCTGGCCGGTGGTTGCTTATTACTTCGGCATCGTTTCGCTGGTGGGGCCGCTGGCTACTTTCCTGGCTCTGCCGGCCCTGCCCGGTGTTATCGTCACCGGGACGTTAACGGCGGTTTTGGGGCTGGCTTCGCTGGGGGTAGCTCAAGTTGTCGGCTGGCTGGCCTGGCTTTTCCTTTCGTACATGATAGTGGTGGTTAGCGGATTGGGGTCGCCTTCCGTTTCGTCCGTTGAGATTGGGTCATTTCACCCCGCCTTGATATGGGGCTATTACCTGGTGCTGGCGGCGGCTATCTGGCTTCATAGCTATCTGACAAGGCGGCGCAGCCCGGTGTCCGGAGCGGCCGGCCGAATGAAGTCGGGACTTAACATTTCCCCGGGGCTTTCCGGGGTGGGGAAGTGGTTTATCGTACCCCTGCTGGTGGCGGCGGTGCTGGTATCTTATGTGGCGATTACCATGCCAGGTAATGACTTGCGGGTGAGTTTCCTGGACGTCGGGGAGGGAGACGCTGTTCTCATACAGAAGGGCAGCCATCAGATACTGGTCGACGGCGGGCCCAGTCCGCAGGCGATAACCGTGGGACTCGGCGACCGGATGCCTTTCTGGGACAGGACTATAGATTTGGTGGTGATGACCCATCTCCACCAGGACCACCTCGCCGGGCTGGTGGAAGTACTGCGGCGTTACCGGGTGGAGCAGGTGCTCTATCCCGACCCTGACTATACGTCGCCGCTATATGAGGAGTGGTCGAGGCTCATCGACGAAAAGAATATAGAAAGCACGGTTGCCTGCGCCGGACAGCAAATCGACCTGGGCGACGGCATTGTTATCAAGGTATTGAACCCGCTGCCGGAGCCGATGACCGGGAGTCAATCGGATATAGATAATAACAGTGTGGTATTGCGGTTAAATTCAGGCGATATCAGCTTTCTACTGGTTGGTGACATTATGGAAGAAACCGAAAGAGAGCTTATCAGGGAGCGCGCCGACCTGTCCGCCACGGTCCTTAAAGTGGGTCACCACGGCTCGGATACCTCCACCACGCCTGGATTCCTGGCGGTAGTAAGCCCGCAGGTGGCGGTTATATCCTGCAGTGCCGATAACAGGCACGGCCACCCGGATGATGATGTCTTGAACAGGCTGAAAGAAGTAGTAGGGCCGGATAAAATATATTGTACCGCCGAACATGGTACCATAGACTTTATTACGGACGGGCAGAGGCTCCGGGTGGAGGCGGGGAGGTGATTTTTAAGGATTTCCTCACCAGTATGCAGATATTTCGGGAGAACGTCTTCAGCGGGAATTTGTACCTGCTTTCCGGTGTTGAACTGACCACCTCGAAGCCGGCTTTCAGGGCTAGTTCCTCAAGCTCGCGGTAGGAGAACAGGTAGTAGTAGCGGTAGAGGGTCTTGTCCCGGCTGCGCCAGGGCACCAGCACGTCTTTCGTCTTGAGCCAGAACCGGGGCTGCCACTTGTTCCACACGGTAATGAATGCCTCGCCGCCGGGCTTGAGCACTCGCCGCAGCTCCGTTAATGCCCGCAGTCTTCCTTCGTTGTCCTCGATATGGTGATAGGTGGCTACGGCTATCGCCCAGTCGAAAGAATTTTCAGAATAGGGAAGGTGGCGGGCGTCGGCGTTCACCAGGCTGGCGCTGAAATGATATTTATCGGCATACTTCCGGGCGAGCTCCAGCATCCTTTCAGAAAAATCAATGCCGTGCAGCTCGAAATTATTTTTAAAGGGAATGAAATCGGGGCCGTGGGCGCACCCAACGTTGAGCAATCGTCCACGCTGCCACCGGCGGGCCAGCTCCTCCAGTTCTCTGCGGAAGATTGAGCGGTGCCGGAAGTTATACCAGCTTGACGCTATCTGATTGAAAATATCTTTAGTCACCCTATCCCCTTAATCCCCTTCCCCTCAAGGGGAAGGGGAAGAGTGTTTTTAAGAGGGGCTTCGCCCCTCTTGGACTCCCCTTGAAAGAGATTTTGATTGTTGACATAAGCTATAATCTGCTAAACTTAATGTAGCCTCCTGTTTTTATAGTAAGCGCATGATGAGGAAATTTGCAAGAACCATATCCGGGGTGACGCCTCTGGCGGTGATGACCGGGCCGATGAGCTGCCCCGGCAGGTGCCTGTACTGCCCGACTTATGCCGATACGCCGCAGAGCTACACCCCGGAGTCGCCGGCGGTGCTGCGCGCCAGGAAGTGCGATTATGACGCCCGGCGGCAGGTAGAATTACGCCTGAAAATATTCACCGATATGGGACACCCCACGGACAAAATAGAGCTGATAATCATGGGCGGCACCTTCCTGGCCCAGCCGGTTGATTATCAGTACCAATTTGTCAAGGACTGCTACGACGGACTTAACGGCGTTGTGTCTGATACGCTGCAGGAAGCTAAAAAAACCAACGAAACCGCCGCGCACCGCTGCACCGGACTTTGTATCGAGACGAGGCCGGACTGGTGCGGGCAGGCGGAGATAGAGCGCATGCTTGAGTTCGGCGCCACGCGGGTCGAGCTCGGCGTGCAGACCCTCGACGACGATATATACCAGCTGGTTAGGAGGGGACACGGGGTGGAGGAGGTGGTCAAAGCCACCGCCCTGCTGCGCGAATACGGTTTCAAGGTCTACTATCACTGGATGCCGGGACTCCCCGGCTCGAATCCGCAAAAAGACCTGGATATGTCCCGGATGCTTTTTACCGACGAACGCTTTAAGCCGGATGGCCTGAAACTATATCCCACCATGGTGGTGGAGGGCACCGAGCTTGAGAGATGGTACCGGGAAGGGCGCTATCTGCCCTACGAGGATGAAACGATGGTCGACCTGACCATCGGTATAAAGTCCATCGTCCCCGGGTATGTCAGGATTTCACGCGTGCTCCGTGATATTCCGTCCAAATTCATCGTCGCCGGACTGAAGGACTCCCTGCGCGATATCGTCAGGGAGAAAATGAAGCGGGATGGCATCAAGTGCCGCTGCATAAGATGTCGTGAGTACGGCCACCGGGCGCGGGCCGGGTTCACAATCGGTGAACCTCATATGGCCAGGATGGACTACGATGCCTCGGAAGGTAAGGAAATCTTCCTGTCCTTTGAGGACGAAAATGAAACGTTGTTCGGCCTGCTGCGGTTGAGAATTCAGTCGAAGCCCGTCCCGGCGCTGGGTCAGGGGCTTAACGGCAATGTTGCCCTTATCAGAGAGCTGCACATTTTCGGTCCCGAGGTGCCTATCAGCGGGCAGGTAAGCGGCGCCGCCCAGCACAAGGGGCTGGGCAAGGCTTTACTGCGGGAAGCGGAGCGGATTGCGCGTGAAGAGTTTCAGGCTGACCGGATGTTTGTTTTAAGCGGCACCGGGGCTAAGGAGTACTACCGCATCGAGTTCGATTACGCCCCGGAGGGCGATTATATGGTTAAGACCTTGAGACCTCAAGGTTAATCATCCCTGCATCAGGGGCTGCGCTGCCCGTTTCTCTTCTGACCCTCATCCTCGGTCTCATTATCGGATGCCCCTGTATCAATCTTTTGTGTTTCGGTCTCCGACTGCCCCACCCGGTTCTGCTCCTGGTTTTCCACCCGCACCTGCACTTCCACCGTGATATTGTCCGAGTCCGGTGCCGGGTTAGCCGTAGTTATTCTGACTCTCGCTCTAATTTCTTCCTGGATTCTGTTTATTACGGATTCCACGTCGGGAATATCGCCGGTGGCGTTTTCTGTCGTGAGTTTTTCGATGGCCCTTTCGTATTTCCTTACGGAGTTCTCGATGGCGTTGGCGATGCCCTGCCGGGCGCTTTCAGGGACTTTTTCATAGACTTCACTCAAGACATCGAGTCGGTTGCCGGTTGACCGGGCCAGGCGCTGTGTAATAGCGGTAATATCGATACCCTGTTCCTCGGCCAGGGCGGTTAATTCTTCTTCCAGTTCGACAATCCTGGCGGCGTAGTCCAGGGCTTCCTCAACGTCGGCGGTCACATTATCGGTAGCCCGAACCCTGGCTCTTTCAAGTCGGTTCTCGACGGTATCCGCGGCGATTTCAATGGCCCTTTCCGCTCTTTTTCTGGCCAGCGCCCGCAGGGCGTTTACCTGCCCGTTCATGCTGGCCGTTCTGGCGCGCGTCAGGGCGGCGCGGGACTGTTCCGGCAGTTCATCCTTGATTCTATCCAGGATGCGAAGGTGTTTTTCGGTTGCCAGGGACACCCTCTCGGAAACGTTATCGGACATACCGTACCGGGTGGCCGTTTCCAGCCTTTCACGGACCATAGCCATGAATCCCTCGTAATCGTCGGCGGCCTGTTCCATCTCTCTCACCCTGTTTTTACCGGCCATGGCCCGTACTTCGGCGAGTCGTTCTTCGGCATACCGCAGGGCCTTCTCGGCCTTGGCCTCGCTGCCGAAGGCGAAGAACATGCCGATGTCTTTACCCCATTTATCCAGGAAGTAAAACGGGCTGTCCGGAGTAAGACCCGGGTCCGGGAGTTCCTCGTCCTGGGCGCAGGCGGCGCCGCCGATAAGAAGGGATGTTAGCAGCACGCAGATGAGCAGTGGTATTCTGAATATTTTCTGTTTCATGGCAATCTCCCGTTTCAAATTATGGCATTCACTGTATTATATAACGTAACAGACGTAGTTAGGATAGCCCTGTTCTGGGAAAAAAGTCCCTGGTAGATAGGTAACTGATAGTATTTGTTCAGCCCATACCGAGCTGTCGCAGCCTGTCGTCGCTGATGCCGAAGTGGTGGGCGATTTCATGCCGGACTACCCGCTGTACCTCGGCTATAATCCGGGCATCGTTTTTACACATGGCCTCGATCGGCCCCTGGAAGATGGTTACCTTGTCCGGTATAACCATTCCATAGCCGTGGGTCCGCCGGGTCAGGGGCACGCCTTCATAAAGGCCGAGCAGGGTTTCGCCCCGCCTTCCCCCAAGTACCCGCAGTTGCTCGCGCGTCGGCTGGTCGGCCACCACTACGTCGATATTTTCAAGCCTTTCCTGGAACTCATCGGGAAGGCTTTCGATGGCCTGTGCCACGAGCCATTCAAACTTTTTGCTGTCCATCATTCCTGTTTTTTCTTAACGACCATACTACGTATACTAATATAAAATAGGCGCTGACGCTGGAAGTTACTATCAGCCAGCCTATAACCTTGCTGAAAAAGGGGTCGGCCTGTGTCGAAACGATAAAACGGTAAAAGTGGGTGACCCCGGCCAGCAGTCCGGCGCTTAGACCCACCGTAATGCCGATAGAAAACGGCAGGCTTTTCAACTTTTCGGGTTTGAACACCAGATACGCAATAAGGGCATCCACGACGATAAGCGCCACGATAAGCGGTATAAAGATAAGCATGGTTTTTGGCGTGGGTATAACCACTATCTGCCAGATAGCGCGGATGACTATAGCTATAACGGACATCGAAAAGGTAATCACGCACCATGCTCTGAATCGTGATTGGCTCATAATATCGATTTCCTTCCGGCAAATATTTGTCTTTCCTACGTCCCATCCAGCTGTGTAAGGTCGAATTTCATGCCGTCCCGGGCCGCAATGACCTTTACCCCGGTCTTTCGGGAGAGGTCCTCGGCTATCAGCCGGGGTTTGGCCTCCCATACGTGCAGGCCGAAGTGACTTAAAATAGCTACCCTGGGCTTGATTTCCCTGATGATGCGTTCCGCATCCGGTATCGCGAGGTGGTCTATGGGCGGACGGGGTTCCGTAAGCACCATGTTGATGATGATAATCTCGCTGTTATAGCTATGGTAGAGGTCCTCGAAATACCGGGTATCGGCGATATAAGCCAGGGTATGCCGGGAAGCCTGAAAAACCATGCCGTAGGTCTCTACCGGGTGCACGTGCCTGACCGAGGTGGTGAAGGTTATATTGCCCGCCGTGTACGTTTTTCCACCTTCCAGTACCACGATGCCTTCCAGGTAATCCTTCAGGTAGGAGAAAACTACCGGTTCTTTTTCCAGGGCGTCGGCGGGGGCGAATAAAAGGCCGTGCCGGTTGAAGCCGCCGTTGGTCATGGCTTCAATCATGACGTTGACATCCGCCGCATGGTCCAGGTGGCGGTGCGATAGTACGATGGCGCTCAATCTTTCTGCGTTTAGTTTCCTCCCGGTAGACTGAACGATGCTGCCCGGACCGGGGTCGACTAGTATTTCGGTGTCGTTAAGATTCATCCAGAGCCCGCCAGAGGCGGCCAGCTGTCTGCTTACCATGAATCGGGCGCCGGCGGTTCCGAGAAATGTAACGGTATCGGATGAATTATTGAGATTCTTCATGTCTGGTAAAACCGTTTCTATAATAAAAGATATTGCATATTTTTACAATCGGATTTGCCTGATGACAATTGATTTTGACAATTTTAATTTTCTGTATATACTTAGGTATATAGGCTTATATCTTATGATACACATATATGGAGATTTAATCTGGTATAATAGGAGGTAGAGAACAATGGAAAAACAAACAACAACACCCCGTGGCAATCTTGAAGCCCTGCTTAATAGCTGCCCGGATGCCATTCTCGCCATCAACGCCGAGGGGATTATCAAATTCGCCAACGACGAGGCCTGCAAGCTCACCGAGCGTAACATGAATGAGCTTATCGGCGATAGCATTGTTGAAGTCTACGAGAATATCGAGGCGGCGCGGGAAGCCAACCGTAAAATCTACGAGGCCGGCGGGACGATTCACGACATGGAGACCATGGCGAAGACCAAAAACGGCAAGAAGGTTCCGGTACGTGTATCAGCTTCGCATCTTTATGACAGCGGCGGCAAGTATATCGGCGGTGTCGGCTATTTTGCCAAGTATCGTCCCTGGACCGGCGCCGAGGCGCAGGTCAAAGCCCGTGTCGATGAGCTGGAGAGCAAGCTTGATAAGTGGAAGGCGCTGGCAGCCCCTGTTTTAGAGCTTTATCCGGGACTCTCTGTTATGGTGGTTGTTGGCCATCTTGATGTTGACCGCTTTGAGAGTATCATCACCAATCTGCTTAACCATATCGTGGGTATCAAGACCCGCGTTGTCCTCCTTGACCTGTCAGCATCTGTTATGGACGAAGAAAAGGTCGCCGAACAACTGAAAAAGACGGTACGTGCTGTCCGTTTGCTGGGGGCGGAGTGTGTGGTTGTCGGTATGCAGACAGCTCTGGCTCGGGCTTTGGAACCACTGATTACAGACATTAGTATGGCTAAGAATTTCAGTTGTATGGAGCTTGCTCTGGAAGCCGCACTTGACATAATTGGTTGTAAAATTTCTCCCAGGGACTAGACCCGCAAGGGCTATAACCGTACAGACTATAACCAGGAGGACCAAGTATTGGAGAAAGTATACCCCAGTATCGATGAAGCGATAGCGGATATTGAAGACGGCGCCATGATTGCCATCCCCGGTTTTTTTGCCTGCGGTGTCCCGAGGGATTTACTTCAGGCCATTATCAGGAAAGGCACCAGGGATTTAACGCTTACCTGCGGTTGCGGCCCTCTCCTCGGCGCTGCCGATGAGTTAAGGACGCTGGTGGAAAACGGCCAGCTTAAAAAAGTCATCGATTCTTATGGCCTGTTCCGCTCCGCCAGCAAGGGGATGCAGGACCCATTCGAGCAGGCGGTCAGGTCCGGCGAAATCGAGTTTGAGGTCTATCCCATGGGCACCATGGCCGAAAAATACCGCGCCGGCGGCGCCGGCATACCTGCTTTTTATACTCCTACCGGCATCGGTTCGGTGGTGGAAGAAGGCGTGGTTACCAATATTGAAGCCAACCGCGTGCCGAAAGAGACGAGAATAATCGATGGCGAGAAATACGTCTTGGAATATGCTTTAAGGCCGGATTATGCGTTCGTCCACGCTTATATCGGCGACCGTGACGGCAATCTCCGGTATGCCAAGACTGCCAAAAACTTTAACCATGTGATGGCCACGGCGGCCAGGGTTACTATCGCCGAGGTCGAAAGCATGGTTAAGACCGGGGAGATGAACGGCAACGATGTGCATACGCCCGGGATATACGTGCACCGGATGATTCAGGTGCCGCGTCCCAAATTTGCCATAACCATAGACTAGCAGGAAGGATAACAGGAAATGACTGAAAAGGTGAAAATAAGAGGACTATCGAGAGAACTGATTGCTTTGCGGGTGGCTAACGCGCTCGAGGACGGCAATTACGTTAATCTCGGTATCGGTATACCTACTCTGATATCGGACTGGATTGAAGGACGTGATATCAATCTCCAGTCCGAGATCGGCATGCTCAAGACCGGGCCTCTGGCCATGGGCGACGAAGTCGACCAGGACCTGATTAACGCCAGTTGCCAGGCGGTTACGGAAATGCCGGGTACATCCTATTTCGATATTGCCGAATCCTTCGGGATGATACGCGGCGGGCATATCGATGTGGCGGTCATGGGCGCTCTCCAGATAAACGACCGCGGCGACTATGCGGGCTGGTCCAACCCTGCGAGGGGCCTGTTCGTCGGCAACATCGGCGGGTCGATGGACCTGTGCGCCGGCGCCAGGAAGCTGTACATCGCCATGGAACATACCACCAGGGATGGTGATTACAAGGTTGTTAAGGAGCTGTCCTATCCGGCCACCGCTATGGGCAGGGTTAGCATGCTGTTCACCGACCTCGCGGTAATAGAAATTACACCCAAGGGAATGGTCCTTAAAGAGATATTTGCCGGCCTCACGCCGGAAGATGTACAGTCGGTAACGGAGCCGAAACTAATCATCAGCCCGGACCTTACCGAGATACAGCTTTAATCCTTCCCGGCAAGACCGGAATGCAATAGAGGCACAGACCGTTACGGTCTGTGCTTTTCATTTCCTGCCGCGCTCTATCGATGCTATAATGTGGCAATATATAGCTTTAATATCAAGGAGGCCGAACATGAAGATTCTGGGTCTTTCGTTCAGTCCGCGAAAAGACGGAAACACGGTAATATTACTTAATGAGGCGCTGGGTGCGGCTAAAAAAGAAGGGGCCGAGACGGAACTCTATTCAATCGCCGGTAAGGACATCAAGCCCTGCGACGGCTGCTGGGGCTGCAGGGAAAAGGGCGTATGCCATATCAAGGACGACATGCAGGAGCTCTACACCAAAATGCTGGAAGCCGATGGCATTATCTTCGGGACGCCGGTATATTTCTACAATATATCAGGGCAGGGCAAAACGGTCATCGACCGTACGATTGCGCTGGGAGGAGGTCTGGCTAATAAGGTGGGAGGCATCGTAGCCGTGGCCGGCAGCTTCGGCCTCGTAGACGCCGTCAAAGACCTGTATTTCTACATGATTACGCGCCGCATGCTACCTGCCAGCTTTATCGCCGCTTACGCCGGCGGCAAAGGCGATGTTAAAGACCTGGAAAAGTGCATGAAAGCAACCGGTGACCTCGGACGGGAAATGGTAAAGATAGTCGCCAAGGGATTCAAGTATTCGGAAGGCGGCACGCACATTGCCTACGGGACGCATACCAGATAGAGGTGAAATATGGAAGCGGAACTGATTGCCCCCTGCGGCGCCAACTGCAATGTTTGCGCCGGATACCTTGGTTATAAATATGATATACAAAGCAAGGGAATCAGGGCGGGTTACTGTAGAGGCTGCGACTCTAAAAAAAGCCAGTGCGTCGTAAAGAAAAAGAAATGTAAACTGCTGCCGGACGGGCAGGTGAAATACTGTTATGAGTGTGCTGAATTTCCCTGCGGTAATTTACGAGATGCGGCAAGACAACTCCTGATTCCTCTGGGCATGAACATGATAGAAAACACGGGATATATTAAAGAGCACGGCATAGAGGCGTATTTTGAGAAAGAAGAGAAAGTCTGGCGCCGCCCGGAGTGCGGCTGGGTGGACTACTGTTATGAGTGTGCTGCATTTCCCTGCAGCATCATACAGCAAATCGATAAACGCTACCGAGCACATCACCACACGAGTATGATTGAGAACCTGGAATATATCCGGGATAACGGCATGGAGGCTTTTCTGGAAAAGGAAGAAGAGAAGTGGAAATGCCCGGAGTGCGGGGGTGTAATATGCTGCCACAATGGCATCTGCTATAACTGCGGACTGGAAAAGCTTAAAAATAAGAAGGGGAACAAATACAGGTGGGAGGGGGAGAAGTAAAACTCTGGCTCCCTCCGTTTGTGCTACTGATATCTATTTTTTCTTATTATTTGCAATGTATTTGATGGGTGCGTGTTTTTTTATTTTGTCGGGGCGTACCGACGCCTCTTCGGTAATCCTGGCATCAATAAAGATGAATGGTTTGCCGACGCGCTTTACATCCAGCGGACAATGCATTGTGCCCTTGGGAACAAAGATGTAACAGGGATAATTGATTTTAACGATTTTGTCGCCGAGTCTCATTTCAATATCGGCGTCGAAGTCGGCGAAGTTAATAGTATCGCCGATGAGGTAAATCCACTGGTCGAAGGGGTGTTTGTGAGTCGGCGCGCCCATTGATTCGGGTTTGGTGATGTGGGCGAATCCCATCGCGAGGACCGATTCGGGGATTTCTACGGTACCCAGCCCGGTAACCATAGGTTCGGTGATGGTATCGTGGATTGATTTCCACGGTTTTAACTCAACGACATTCGGTTCACGTAAAACGTTTTTTAGGTCATCCATGCCTGCCATAAGCTCCTCCTTTATAATTACGTTTAAGCCGAATATAGATGTACGCTATTAATATTAAGTTGTTCGTGATATCAAATGCAAATAATCAGGGGCAGGGATTAAGGGGCAAAACGAAGGGGCTTCTGAAAAGAAGCCCCTTTTTATTAGCTTTTGGCTCCCCGACATGGATTCGAACCATGAACCTAGCGGTTAACAGCCGCTCGCTCTACCGTTGAGCTATCGGGGAATGTTCATTGCAATCCTGATAATTATCGCTTTTTCCCGCTTTTAAGTCAAGCCTGCGAGGCTATCCACACGTATATAAAGCTGTTATAATGAATA
>Ga0307443_1001371_pt1 | contig 14445 bp, 12 predicted proteins | sample SalMarSW160220MG_FD_202148 | JGI IMG/M metagenome (GOLD analysis project Ga0307443, IMG submission 202148) | Salt marsh sediment microbial communities from the Plum Island Ecosystem LTER, Massachusetts, United States - SW1601-220 | ecosystem: Environmental > Aquatic > Marine > Intertidal zone >... | reverse complement strand
AGCGGTCCATGCCGGTCGGCTGTGGTGGCAGCTCCAGCGACGAGGGCTCGCCGGCCACGACTATGATCGCCCCGGTCTTGCGCTGGACGAGGACGAAGCCGCCGTCCTCGGCGATGCCGGCCGAGAGATCGCGGGCGGTCTGCTCGACCGGCGCGCCGGCCGCGCGCCGCACCAGGGCCGCTTCGATCAGGGTTACCTGGCTGCTCAGCGAAGCCTCGGTGGCGTCGCGGTGCATCTCCCGCAGGACCACGAAGAGGGACCCGGTGACGGCCGCGAGCATCGCCAGGGCCAGCGCGGCGAAGGCGAGGAGGATGCGGCCGGTGATGCCTCTGGGTCGCATTCCGATCTCCCTCTAGCTGCCCGGTGTAGCGCCGCCGCGCGGCGGCGGCACGAGGCGGTACCCGAGCCCGCGGACCGTTTCGATCTGCGGCCCGTCCTGTCCGAGCTTCTTGCGGACTTCTGCCACGTGGACGTCCACGGTCCTGGTCTCGCCCGGGAAATCGGTGCCCCACACGTCCTCCAGCAGAGCCTCGCGCGTCAGAACGACTCCCGGGTCGCGGGCCAGGGCCGCCAGGAGGTCGAACTCGCGGGCGCGTAGCTGGAGCTGGCGCTCGGCGACACTCGCCTCGCGCCGCCGCGGGTCGATCCGCAGGTCGCCCACCTCGATCGGCCGGCCGCCGCGATTGGTGGCCTCGGTGCGGCGCAGGATGGCCTTCACCCGGGCCACGAGTGCCCGCGGGTTGAAGGGCTTGGTCACGTAGTCGTCCGCGCCCAGCTCCAGGCCGACTATCGCGTCCACGTCCTCGGAGCGGGCGGTGAGCATCAGGATCGGCACGTCGCCCCGGCGTCGCAGCTCACGGCAGACCTCGAAGCCGTCCACCTTGGGCAGCATCAGGTCCAGCACCACCAGGTCCGGGCCGCTGCGCTCGTACTGGGCCAACGCCTGCTCGCCATCCGTCGCGGCCACGACGGCGAAGCCCTCCTTCTCCAGGTACAGGCGCACCAGCTCCACGATGTTCCGCTCGTCGTCGACGACGAGGATGGTCTTCATGCCGGGCAGGATACGTCCCCGCCGCATCGTCCCGCCGGCGGAATGTAAGCCTGGCGTAAGAGGGACGTCAGCGGACGGCCCACCTGCGCCTCCCTCAGACTGAACCGGTACCATGCTGCCCGACCGAACCGCCGGCTCACCTGGAGGAATTGATGCATCTCGACGGAGAGACCCGGATCGCCGCCCCTCGTCAGCGTGTCTGGGAGGCGCTGTCCGATCCCCAGCGCGTGGCCGCCTGCGCGCCAGGCGACCCGCAGGTCGAGGTGATCGACGAGCGGAAGTTCCGCGTCAGCGCCGTGGTCGGCAACCTCTTCTTCAAGAGCCCCGTCGCCATGGAGATCGAGCTCGACGAAGTGGCGCCACCCTCGAGCGCGACCGGCCGAGCCAGCGGCGTGGTGATGGGCGGCCCGGTCAGCGCCGTGGGCGCCGTCCGGCTCGAGGAGCTGGATCAATCCTCGACGAAGGTCGAATGGGAGGCCGACGTCGAGATGGGTGGCATGCTGGCCGGTTTCGCCGGGATGGCCGTTCAGCCGGCCAGGGAGGCGATCGACGGCACCCTCGACTGCCTCAAGAGGAGCCTCGAGAGCGAGCCCGAAGCCGGCCAGGGCACGCCCGCCCAGCCCTGACGATGGACCTGGCAAGCCGGGCCGTCGGGCCGCTGGACACCAATCTCTACGTCCTCGCGGACTCTCGGACGCGGGAGGCGATCGCCATCGACACCGCCATACCGTGCCTGGATTGGATCTCGGGGCTGCTTCTGGAGAGGGGCTGGCGGCTGAAGCTGATCGTCTCGACCCATGGCCACTGGGACCATACCGGGGACAACGCCGCGGTCCAGGCCTGGAGCCGTGAGCAGGCGGCGGCGCTGGCCGAGCACGAGGCGGAGGACGGGTCCGCCGGTGCACCAATCGCCGTCCACCCGCTCGACCGGGAGATGCTCGTCAACCCCCAGCCGCTCTTCGCTCCCTTCGAGATTCCGCCCAGCGTGCCCGCCGTGGAGCTGGCGGAGGGCGGTCGGGTCGAGTTCGGCCAGATCGAGCTGGAGGTCCTGCATACACCCGGCCACACCCCGGGCTCGGTCTGCCTGCTGGAGAAGGAGTCGGGCCTGCTGCTCTCGGGCGACACCCTGTTCGCCGGCGGCTGGGGCCGAACTGATCTGCCGGGCGGCTCGGAGGCGGAGATGGTCGAATCCCTGGGCCGCCTGAGCTCGCTTGACGACCGGCTGCGGGTGCTGCCCGGCCATGGACCGGCGACGACGATCGGCGACGAGCGCGCCTGGCTGGAGGAGGTCAAGCGGGCCGGCCGGTTGCCGTTCTAGGCTCGGACCCAGCGCGGCGTCCTAGCGCCCGCGGGTGTAGGTGCCGGTCAGCGTGGCCTGGGCAAGGATCCTGCCGTCCATGGCCCGCTGGACGTCCGGCTCGGTTGGGGTGACCCCGAAAGCCAGGTCCTCGGAGAGCGCGTAGAGCGTGAAGCGGTAGTTGTGGACGCCGCTGGGCGGGCACGGCCCGCCGTAGCCGGTGCGACCGAAGTCGTTGCGGCCCTGGAGCGGGTCCGCGTCGGGGTGGATCGACTCGTGCAGCTCGCCCGATGCCCCACCCGGAATGTTGACCGCGACCCAGTGAATGAAGCCCCTGGCATTCGGATCGTCGACGATCAGAGCGAAGGACTGGGTCTCCTCAGGGGCCCCGTACCAGGACAGGGCCGGGGAGACGTCCTGCCCGTCGCAGGTGTGCTGGGAGGGTATGGGCCCACCATCCTCGAAGCTGGGACTGGTGAGGACGAAACCGGCCATGGTTGCTTCCTCCGTTGGCTGGGCCTGTGAGCCGGAACAGGCGGCCAGGCCCGCGACGGCGATCACCACCGCGAGCGCGAAGCGGACGCTCACTTTCGCCACGACATCCTCCCGTCGCCTGGGCGATCACCCGTATCTTGCCCCACCCGCGCCCCCAAAGGCCAGACCGATCGACTCAATCGGTTGAGCTCACTCCCGGTAGGACTTGCGCGCGGCGGTGTCCTCCGAGATCCTGCGGACCATCCTGCCGAACTGGCGGTCACGGGCGCGGCGCTCCTGCGGGGTCGGCTGGTCCTCCAACTCTCGCGCCAGGCGGCGGTAGCTGCGCAGGCGTTTCGGGTCCAGGCGGCCGTCTTCGACGGCCGCGGTCACGGCGCAACCCGGCTCCGCCTGGTGGCTGCAATCCGCGAAGCGGCAGCGGGTGGCCAGTTCGGCAATCTCGGCGAAAGTCTCGTCCAGCCCTTCGTCCGCGTCCCACAGGCCCAGCTCGCGCATGCCCGGCGTGTCGAGCATCAGTGCCCCACCGGGCAGCCGGAACAGCTCGCGATGGGTTGTGGTGTGGCGGCCGCGCGAGTCGTCGTCGCGGATCTCTTTTGTGACCATCAGCTTCTCGCCGGCCAGGCGGTTCAAGAGCGTCGACTTGCCGACGCCCGACGAGCCCACCAGCGCCAGCGTTCGGCCGGGGACGAACCAGCGGGTGACCGAGTCCACGCCGGCGCCCGTTCTGGGGCTGAGGGCGATCGTCTCCACCCGAAGCTGAGCCGAAAGCCGGTCGGCCGTCTGCTGGGCTCCCTCGATGAGATCGGCCTTGGTCAGGAGCACCACCGGCTCGGCGCCCGACTCGCGGGCCATCGTCACGTAGCGCTCCAGGCGGCGGGCGTTGAGGTCCGCGTTGAGAGACGTCGCCACGAACAGCGTGTCCACGTTGGCGGCCACGATCTGGACTGACACGCGCGAGCCTGCCGCCCGCCGACGGAAGGCCGAGCGGCGCGGCAGGACGGCGTCGATGCGGAACTCGCCGCCGTGAGGGGAGGGGAGCCCGCCGACCCAGTCGCCGACCGCCGGCAGCTCGCCTTCGCCGGCTTGATGGCGGAAGCGGCCGGTCGGAAGCGCCTGGGATTCGCCGTCGGGCGTGATCGCCAGCCACAGACCGCGATGCTGGGCGATGACGCGAGCCGCGATCAGCTCCGGGGCGTTCAGGGCGTCCAGGGCGGCGGCCCAGGATTCGTCCCAGCCCCACTGGGTCAGCTCGGCGGCCGTCATCGGGTTGCCTCCGCCGGGACGAGGCGACCGTCTATACGGCGCACCAGCGACACGCATACCGGCAGGAACGCCCGCAGCCAGAACCGCCTGGCCCCCACGTTGGCCGTCTCAAAGTCCACGCTCATCCTCTTGTAGCCGGCAGTCCGCGCCCACTCGACCGCGGCTTCTAGCACGGCGGCGCCGACTCCTGAGCCCCTGGCCTCGGGGACTGTGAACGCACCTCCGATGCTGATCGTGCCTTCGTCCTGGAGGGGCAGGCAGATGTCCGGCCCGGGACGATGCAGGTACAGGAACGACAGGACGCGGTCCGTCGTGCGGGCCGTCCACACGAACTCGCCCGGCGTCGTTAGCCAGCGAGACATCTCGGCCTCGGGCGCTTCGTCGTCGCCGAAGACCAGGAAGGTTGGCGACTTCGCGTAATAGGCGTAGTAGGCCAGGACCAGCGGCGTAAGGGCATCGAGGTCCGCGGCCGTTGCGGGGCCGATCGTGACGCCGGATGGCACCGCGGCCGGCCTGGGCTCGAGGTCGCGCACGGCATCCACGAGGTGCCGGCCGAATCCGAGCCAGGTCAGGGCATCGATCAGCTCGGCGTCGGCCGCGGAGACGACGAAGCAGTGGACGCCCAGGCCCCGGCCGACCCATTCGGCCGCGATCGAGCCGTACAGGCTGTTCAGGGTCCGGACGCGGTCGGAGCCGGCCAAAGCGCAGGCCCAGTCCGGGACGAGGGCCGCGGTCCCAGGCCCGAGCAGGCCGGGGATCTCCAGGCCCACGATTCCGCCGGCCAGCTCGCCGTCCCGGGTGACTGCGACCCCTGGAGCCCTGCCGGCCGCATACTCGAGCAGGGGCATGACCCGGGCGGGGGAGAGCGCGTCGGCCGGGAGCACGGGCACCTCTTCCCTCAACCGGGCGTACTCGTGCTCCACGAGGGCCGCCATGGCCCCGAGTTGAGAGCCGCCCAGCGGCTCGATGTCCATGGTGCGTTCGGATCTGTGTGTCACGTCAGCCCACCCGCTTCAGCTTGCCGGTTCGCTTGGCGTAGCGCTCGGCGCGGCCGAAGCCCCAGATGCCAGCCGGGATGAAGACCACGGCCATTATCAGGAGGGGCCACAGATCCGGCAGGAGCGTGTCGATCGGCGCACCGTCGATCAGGGCCTTGCGCACCGCGTCCAGGACGTACGTTGCCGGCGAGACGCGCGACAGGACCTGCATCCAGCCGGGCAGGATGTCGACCGAGTAGTACACGCCGCTGATGAGCAGCAGGCACGACTGCAGGACGAAGACCATCTGCGAGCCGCGCTCCACCGACATCATCGGCAGGATCGCGGCCAGCATGCCGATGCCGATCAGGCTGGCCGACCCGACCACCATGAAGACCGCGGCCGCGCCGAAATTGGCGTGGCCCAGGTCCAGTGAGAAGAACAGGGCGAGCACGATGAGCAGTACCGTCGTGTGGGCCAGGCCGTACAGCACGGCGTAGAACGCCGAGCCGAGCAGCTGAACCGAACGCCGAACGGGAGCCATCATCGTGTACTCGAGGGTGCCTTCCCAGCGTTCCCAGGTGATCGTGTCGCCGATCGACTGGAACACCACCGACAGGTAGTTCCAGAAGACGGCGCCGACGACCAGGGACATGAGCAGCCGCCGGTCGCCGATCGATTGCCCGATCAGCGAGACCGACAGCGAGCCGGCGATGGCGTAGACCAGGAATGCGACCTCCCAGCCCCAGTAGCGCTTCGTCAGGTTGAAGTTGCGCTCGACGAACGCGAAGCTGGCGCGTGCGTCTCGCGGTAGCGTGATCACTTGAGGTCTCCGTCTAGTCATCCGGGTCGGTTTCGCCCTCCTCGACGTCGTCGTCCAGGGAGCGGCCGGTGTACTGCATGAACACGTTCTCTAGCGTCGGTGGCAGGTCGTGGTCGAGGGCCACCCGGGCCTTCAGGCGCTCGGGGGTGTCCTCCACGGTCAGCCGTCCGCCGGCCAGGATCCCGATCCGCCCGCACAGCCTTTCGGCCTCGGCCAGGTCGTGCGTCGTCAGCAGAATCGTGGCGTCACGCTCTGCCCTGAGCTCCTCGACGAACGTCTGGACGTCCAGCTTGGAGCGTGGGTCGAGGCCGGTCGTCGGCTCGTCCAGGAGCAGCAGCGTGGGGCTGGTCAGGATCGCTCGCGCGATGGCCACCTTCTGCTGCATGCCCCGGCTCATCTCCTCGACGGGGCGGCCGAGCCGTTTCTCGCCGATGCCCAGGCGGGCCATGATCTCGATCGACCTGCGCCGTGCATCACGGGCATCCAGGCCGTAGAGGCGGGCCGCGAAGGAGAGGTTCTCGGCCGGTGAGAGCTTCTTGAAGAAGGCGGCGTCGACGCTGACCCGGTTGATGAGCCGCTTGACCGCCATCTCCTCGCGGACCAGGTCGTGGCCGAAGACCTCGACCCGGCCGGCGTCGAGCGACAGGAGCCCGCTGACGAGCCGGATGAGCGTGGATTTGCCGCTGCCGTTGGCGCCGAGCAGGCCGTAGATCTCGCCGCGCTGGATCTCCAGCGAGATGTCGTCCACGGCCGTGACCGGCGGCTTGCGGCGGTTCACGCGGAAGCGTTTGGTGACTCGGTCCACGACCAGAGCCGCGGGGCCGGCCGGGCGGGCTGCGCTGGCTGCCGATTCGAGTACCGGCGCTACGGTGGAACCGTGGGCCGGCGTGTTCGTGTCCAGGACCGCGATGCTCATTGCTGTTCCTCGGGTGAGGCTCGCGGTCTCTCGCCGCGAGCCGGGGGGTAGGGAAGGGGAATGGGCTCGCGGCTTGCCCGTGGGGCAAAGCGCCTTTGGGCGCCGTGTCGGGCATCAAAAGAGCCGGGGGCCCGATCTGGCCCACGGCTCTGAGGTTCGTCCGGCGGCTACGCCGCCCCGGCTAGCTCTCGATGGGCACAGATCTCCCGCGCGCAGCAGTGCCGCTGCTCACGCCAGCGGTCCCTGCCGCAGCCGTGCGGATAGTTCCGTCCACTGAAAGCGCACCTCGTGCTGCTGCTGCCGATCGGCAGCCCTGGGGGAGTCTAGGATCGGCGCCCCGGGCTGTCAACGAACTTACGTTTCGGGGGCAGGAGCGGATCAGTCGAGCCTCGGCGAGGCCCGGGATTCGTCAGCTCGTCGGGACCCTGGAGGACATCGGCTCGCCATGACCGGACGCCGGCGCCACGTCGGGGGTCGCGCTCGCCATCACCGGCCGGGTGCTCTGGCGCACGATCAGCTCCGGCTCGAGCAGCGTCATCTCGGGCGCGACGTCGGCCGCCCGACGGATGGTGCGCGAGCTGGCGATCAGGCCGTCGATCGCCTTCACGGCCATCTCGCCGGCCAGGCCGAGCGGCTGGTCGACTGTGCTCAGGGGCGGCCAGTAGTGGCTGCCTTCGGCGGTGTTGTCCGTTCCGATCACCGCCAGGTCCTCCGGGACGCGCATGCCCCGGCACAGAGCCGCGTGGAGGACGCCCAGTGCCATCTGGTCGTTGCTGGCGTAGATGGCGTCTATGTCCGGACAAACGTCGATGATCTGGTTGAAGGCCCTCTCACCGCTGGAGACTGTCCAGTCACCCTCGACGACCAGGCAGTCCTCGATCGTGCGGCCGTGGGCGACCATCGTCTGGCGCCAGCCCTCCAGGCGCTGCCGCGCCTCCCACCAGCTCATGGGCCCGGTGATGATTCCCACGTGCCTGGCGCCGCCACCGATGAGATGCTCGGCCGCCAGACGGCCGATGGCGGCGTTGTCGATCGCGATCGAGGCCAGGCAGGGCCGCCCGGTGCTGCCACCCACGATGATCACCGGCAGCGGCAGGTCGGCAACGCGGCTCTGCAGCACGCTCCTGTTGTCGCCGACCTCGGGGATCGCCCAGATGACACCATCCACCCGCCGGGCCGTGAACCCGTCCAGCAGGTGCTCGACGGCGGCAGTCCCGGGCTGGAGGATGAGATTCAGCATGATGGCGTAGCCCATCTCGGCGGCCTGGCGCTCGATGGCCATCAGGACCTGAGACGGCCCGAAGTAGTGCAGCCCGTAGGCGACCACGCCCAGGACATGGCTCCGGCCCTGGGTCAGGCTCCTGGCCAGCATGTTGGGGGCGTAGCCCGTCTCCTGGATGACCCGGCGCACGCGCTCGGCCGTCTCAGCTGAGACATCCGGCCGGTTGTTCAGGACACGCGATACCGTCTGCGTGGAGACGCCTGCTGCGGCCGCGATGTCGCGGATCGTAAGGCGCTTCGCTGGGGCCACGGTGCGGTTCCTCCTCGCTGCCAGCGCGGCAACGGTAGCACCAGCGCTGGAAATCGCCTGAACCTGGCTTCGCCTATTGACTCCGATTGCCCGGTCGTGTAAGGTGCCGCCGTTACCGTTACCGTGACCGATAACGGGAACGATAACACCGGGTTGGCAGGCACGCAAGGAGAGAAGGGCAAAGAGAGCCCAGGAAGTCGACCCTCCGCAGAGGAGGTCGAAGCCCGGCTCGGTCACGCGGGTTGACCCCAGGCCACTGCCGTCCGGCGGATGGCGTGACACAGAGCCCGGAGGCTTCAGCTGTGATCCCGGCGGAAGAGACGGCTGCACGGGAATCGTCATAGGAGTCCGTCTGCGACTGAGATGGCCCTGCACCTCGAGCGCAGCGGCCGAGCACTTGCCCTAGGAGAGGCCAGAAGGAAGGCCAACCGGAAGGAAGGCCAAGGGAGGCGACCGGGTTTGTTGATGGGCCAGGCCACTGGCTGATCGGCCGGCTCGGAGGAGGTGTGGATGGCGTCACGAGCCAACTGACAGCGAGGTAGAAGCTGGCGCAAGCCGGGGGCTGTGACGACCAGCGATGCGGGAGAACCGCACCCCCGGACCAGTTTCGCAAGGCCCAAGGCCGGAAGAAGACACGGAGACAGGCAAACATGAATCGAATGCTCCGGATTGCTGCTGCGTTCGCCATCGTCGCGACGCTGGGCGCCTGCTCGAGCACTGAGGCCACCGAGGCCCCTCAGGCCACCGAGGCCCCTCAGAGCCAGGCTGCGAAGACCTACGAATACACGGACATGGTCGTTGGGTTCATCCAGACCGGGTCCGAGAGCGGTTGGCGAGCGGCCAACACCTCCTCCTTCAAGGAGACTGCGGACTCGCTCGGCATCACCCTCAAGTTCTACGATTCCCAGAACAAGATCGAGAACCAGATCACGGCCTTCAACCAGTTCATCCAGGACGACGAAGTCAACGTGATCATCCTGGCCGCGGTGGACATCACCGGGTATGACGATGTGCTCAAGGCCGCCAAGGCCGCGGGCAAGGTCGTCGTTCTCGAGGACCGCCGCATCGACGCCGACTCGAGCCTGTACTACACGTACATCGGGTCGGACTTCAACCAGGAAGGCCAGAAGGCTGCGGCCGCGATGTGCACGCTGCTCGAGAACTCGACTGACAAGAATGTCGTCGAGATCGGCGGCGACCAGGGCGCTTCAGCCGCCGTTGACCGCGGCCAGGGCTTCCGCGAGGCCATGGGCGCCTGCGGCATCACCGTCCTCGACAGCCAGTACGCTGCCGGGTGGGATCCCACGGTCGGCAAGTCGATCATGGAAGCCTTCCTGAAGAAGTACGACAACATCAACGGCGTGTTCGGCCACAACGACGAGCTCGCCATTGCAGCCATCCAGGCCTCCGAGGCCGGCGGCCTCAAGCCCGGCGAGGACATCTTCTTCGTCGGCGTCGACGCCACGGCCAACGGCTTCAAGTACCTCATCTCGGGTCAGCTGGGTGCGGACATCGAGTGCAACCCGCTCCTGGCCCCGCAGGTCTACAAGGCCGCTCTTGACGGCCTGAACGGCGTTGAGGGCACCCCGAAGTGGGTCCCGTCGGAGGAGGGCGAGTTCTTCGCCTCCCAGGGCGCGGACGAGCTTCAGAAGATCCTCGACACCCGCAAGTACTAGTAGTCCCGGGCGAAGGGGGAGCCACGCAACCCTGCTCCCCCTTCGCCAATCTCAAGCCCTGGAGACAGGGCACGCCGCCCTCAAGAGACGGGCGCGGTCGGGGCCACGATCGACTGCATCGCAGAGCCCCTGTCATGCCCGCAATGGTCGAGAATGATCGTCGCTCCCGATGCCCACCAGGAATGGGCGCGGGGTAGTTGCGACAGAGGTGACTCATGCCGGACCCCAGCAACGATATCGTCGTCATGACGGGCATCGACAAGAGCTTCCCCGGAGTACATGCGCTCGACAACGTGGCCTTCTCTCTGGCTCGAGGTGAGATCCATGCCCTTGTCGGCGAAAACGGGGCGGGCAAGTCGACCCTTATCAAGATCCTCACCGGGGCCGACCGCGCCGACAGCGGGAACATCGAGTTCGATGGCCGCATGGTTACGGTCCGCTCTCCGCTCCATGCGCAGGAGCTCGGTATCAGCACCGTCTACCAGGAGATCAATCTCTGCCCGAACCTGACGGTGGCTGAGAACCTTCTCATCGGCCGGCAGCCGGAGCGGCTGCACTTCGCGATCAGGTGGGGGGAGCTCAACCGCAGAGCCAAGACCTTCATGCGGGACCTGGGCCTCGACATCGACGTGACCCAGCCCCTCGGCTCGTACTCGATCGCGATTCAGCAGATGGTCGCCATCGCCCGAGCGCTATCCATCTCCAACGCCCGGGTCCTCATCCTGGACGAGCCCACGTCGAGCCTCACCATCACTGAGACGGCGCAGCTCTTCGAGGTCATGCGGAAGCTGCGGGATGAGGGGATCGCGATCATCTTCATCACCCACTTCCTCGACCAGGTCTTCCAGGTCTCGGATCGCGTGACCGTTCTGCGGAACGGCGCACTGGTCGGCACCTACGCCACCAAGTCGCTGTCGCGGCTCGATCTGATCCGGCTGATGCTCGGACGCAGCCTCGCTGCCCTCGACGACATGACGGCTCACAAGATGGAGAGCAGCAAGCGTATCGGGACGGAGCCCCTGCTCGAAGCCGAGCAGCTGGGCCTGTCCGGCGCGCTCGAGCCCCTGGACCTGACGCTCCACAAGGGGGAGGTCGTCGGGCTGGCAGGCATCCTCGGCTCGGGTCGCACCGAGGTCGCCAGGCTGCTGTTTGGGGTCGACAAGCCGGACACGGGCACTGCCCGCATGAACGGCAAGCCGATCAGGTCGTTCTCGCCCAGTGCCTCCATTCGCCGCGGAGTCGCTCTCTGCCCCGAAGATCGGAAGGTCGAGGGCATCATCGGCGAGCTGAGCATCCGCGAGAACATCATCCTGGCTCTGCAGGCAGGCAGGTACTGGTTCAGCCGGATTGGGACGAGGGAGCAGTATGAGATCGCCGACAAGTACATGAAGCTCCTCAGCATCAGCGCTCCCAGCCCGGATCAGAAGGTCAAGAACCTGAGCGGCGGCAACCAGCAGAAGGTGATCGTCGCCCGCTGGCTGGCTGCGAACCCTAAGGTCCTGATCCTCGACGAGCCCACCCGCGGAATCGACGTCGGGACGAAGGCGGATATCCAGCGGCTGGTGCTCGACTTGGCCGACGAAGGCAAGTCCTGCGTGTTCATCTCGTCGGAGCTCGACGAGGTGCTCCGGACCAGTCACCGAGTGGTCGTGATGCGCGACCGAGCCAAAGCCGATGAGTTCGCCGGTCAGGTGGACGAGAAGAGACTCATGCATTCGATCGCAGGGACGCTGTCATGAACAACGGCTTCGGGTCCGCGTGGTCCAGGTTCACCGAGAGCATGCTCTTCATGCCGACTCTGGCCCTGGCGTTCATTCTCGTTGGGGACTTCTTCTTGGTTCCCGGGTTCTTCGAGCTCGAGCTCAAGGAGGGGCATCTCTACGGCCACATCATCGACATCCTGTGGCACGGCTCGCCGACGATGATCCTGGCCATCGGCATGACGCTGGTGATTGCGACCGGAGGCGTGGACCTCTCGGTCGGCGCGATCATCGCGATCGCCTCCTCGGTGTCGTGCATCATGATCAACCCGACGATCGTGGGCATGAACCTGGCCGACCCTCGTCAGTTCATCAACGATCCCCAGTACACCTGGATGCCGCTCGTCCTTGTGGTGATCGTCCCGCTGGTGATCGCCACGCTGTGCGGTTTGTGGAACGGCATGCTGGTGGCCTATGGGCGCATCCAGCCGATGGTCGCCACGCTGATTCTGATGATCGCCGGGCGCGGCATCGCCCAGCTCATCACCAACGCGATGCAGATCATCGTCTTCAACGACACCTACGCCTACATCGGCAACGGCTTCGTGATCCTGCCCTTCGGTCTACCCCTCAATCTCCCCTTCGCTCTGTACATAGCGGGAGCGGTGCTCCTGGCGTCTGTGCTGCTGACGCGCAGCACGGCCATCGGCCTGTATGTCGAGTCGGTGGGCATCAACGCCCGATCGAGCTTCTACAGCGGCCTTCATGAGCGCCGCGTCAAGCTCTTCGCCTACGGTTTCTGCGGGTTCTGCGCCGGTGTCGCCGGCCTGATCATCGCCTCCAACATCAGGACCTCCGATGCCAACAACATCGGCCTGTACACCGAGCTGGACGCCATCCTGGCGGTCGTGATCGGCGGCACGCTCCTTGGAGCAGGCGGGAAGTTCTCTCTCACCGGCAGCGCCATCGGGGCGCTGGTCCTGCAGACAACAGTGGTGTCAATGCTGTCGTTCGGCGTGCCGGCGAGCGCGATCATCGCCGTAAAGGCGATCGTGGTCATTCTCGTCATCCTGCTCTACGCGGAACAGACACAGACCTTCATCATGGGGTTGGTGAGTAGGAGGCTCGCGCCTCAGGAGGCAGGGCGATGACCGCCGCACCTGGACCTGGGACAGTAGGGCTCGCCCTGCGCGCGATCTGGGAGATCGCGGGCGAGCGAAACCGCAAGTTCGTTCCGCTCGCCTCCACGTTCGCCCTGTTCATCGCCGTCTACGCTTGGGGGTTCATCGCCTTCGGCGCGATGGACAACTGGCAGGCTTTCTTCAACCTCTTCGACGCCGCGCCGTTCCTCATCGTGTGCGTCGTCGGCGAGGCCTTCGTGATCATCTCCGGCGGCATCGACCTGTCCGTCAGCGGCATCCTCGCCCTGTCCACGGTCGTGGCGGTGTCGCTGGTCAACGAAGGCTTCAACCCGTGGGTGGCCTTCGTCATCGTCCTGATCATGGGCACCATCTTCGGCATGGTGCAGGGGCTGTTCATCACCTATCTGAAGGTGCAGCCCTTCATCGCCACCCTGGCCGGGCTGTGGCTGGCACGCGGCTTGTGCTACGTCATCAGCGACCAGGAGGTCAGGATCCGCGATACGACCTACACGACATTGAGCCAGACGAAGATCCTGATCCCCTTCCTGTCCGACGTTTCGAACCCGAACCCGTATCTGCGGGACGGGCCCTACATCACCTACCTGGTGGCCGTCGCCCTGCTCCTCTTCGCGGCCGGCCTGTTCGTCCTTCACTACACTCGCTTCGGCCGGGCCGTGTACTCGATCGGGGGCCAGAACGGCGCCAACGAGGTGTCGTCGCGGCTGATGGGCCTGCCGGTCAATCGGACCAAGGTCGGCGTCTACACTCTGAGCGGGTTCTGCGCCGCCCTGGGCGGCATCCTGTTCAGCATCTATGTGGGCTCCGGCCACGGATCTCACGGCGAGATGTTCGAGCTGACCGTCATCGCGGCCGTGGTCATCGGCGGCGTGGCTCTGACCGGCGGCGAAGGCTACATGATCGGAGCGCTGGTCGGAGCGGTTCTGACCACGCTGATCCAGGCCCTGGTTCTCAACGCGAATCTCCTTTCGTACTTCGCCTACATCTTCATCGGCGCCCTGATGTTGCTCTTCCTTGGGATCCAAAGCCTGGTCTCCGCCTGGAATGAGGCGGCCGTGGCTCGGTCTCGCACCGGAGTGCGCATCCCGAAGAAGCCAACGGTCTGGTACAAGACGACGCCCGTCCGCTATGGCGGCATCGGCCTGGCCACCATCCTCGTGCTGGGGTCACTGTGGTTCGTCGCCGCTCCGTTCATCTTCCCGAAGCAGCAGACCCGGACCTGCACTCCAGAGCCGATGCGGCCTGAGCAGGTCCAGACGTTGATCGACAGTGACGCCGTCGTCATCTACGAGCGCAATGGCGGCAGCTACTGCATCGAAGAGATCTTCGCCATCTACCCGGACGGGCGAGTCGTCGGCGACTACGGCGACGGCAACATCCTGGAGGCTCAGATCGAGGTCGAGAAGCTGGACTCGGCTCTCGAGGCGATCGAGGGCTACGGATGGTTCACCGACGAGTTCTACACCACCCATCACACGCCGTGCGCCGCGTGCTACGAGTACAACATAACCATCAAGTACAACGACCAGGAGAAGACCGTAGGCGCAGTGGACGGT
>Ga0307443_1001364_pt1 | contig 14474 bp, 2 predicted proteins | sample SalMarSW160220MG_FD_202148 | JGI IMG/M metagenome (GOLD analysis project Ga0307443, IMG submission 202148) | Salt marsh sediment microbial communities from the Plum Island Ecosystem LTER, Massachusetts, United States - SW1601-220 | ecosystem: Environmental > Aquatic > Marine > Intertidal zone >... | reverse complement strand
CCGCGTAAGGATTCAAATCCGGGCTTCGCGGTGGGAGCTTCACCGGTTTTACTCCAGTGCTTTTTAAGATGCTGTGAAATTCAGACGTATAAAGCGGATCTCTGTCATGGATCAGGTATCTCTTGCCTTTTAGAAATCCATCTTCATAATCGGTTAGAATTTTTGCTGCCTGCTTCATATAATCACCGTCAGGCTGAGGTTTAATTGGAGCAAAGAACACTTTTCTCGCTGAAAGCTTTATAACAAAGAAAAGCGTGCATCTTATCAGCTTTCGACCTACGAGCAGTTCAACAGTAAAGAAGTCACAGGCAGCCAGGACATCCCAGTGGCTTTTGATAAACTCCCACCATGTAGTTTTTACGGTTAAGTCAGGTTCAGGATCATAGCCGTTTTCGATGAGGATGTTTTTAACGGTTGATGTGCTGATATTATATCCCAGGTAAACGACCTGTTCTGTGATTTTCTGATAACCCCAACGAGGATTTTCTTCCTTGAATCTTATTACAAGAATTACTATTTCCTGGCTGATTTGTGGTCTTCCGACTTTGCCGCGATTTTGACTGCCATTATATTTTTCAGCGATTAGTTTTCGAAACCAGCCCAGCACTGTGTCCGGAGTAAACAGAACAGTACATTGCTCCAGCATTTTTCTGCTGAGCTTTTTTGCCTTGGCAGCCACTCTCATTCGCTGGCTGTTGCTGAGCAGTATTCGTTTGTTCTGCCTTTCCTGCTGCTCCAGAAGTACCCTGACCTGTTCTTTCAGGTAGTCAATAGCTTTGTATAGCTCTTTGTCAACACAGTAGGCCAAATACGTGAGTAATGTAATCCATAATTTCTGTTTCATAGTCAGGAAATGCTATAAGAACCCTTGCGTGCATGCAATAACTTTCGTCAGGGACAGCTTTAAGTCTTGTTATGACAATGAATTATGCCGAAATAATATTTGTACCCTACGGGATTCGAGATTTCAAACGCCATCAGCATGACGGACATTCGCTACCGAAAGACGCAAGTGGCTAATTGATCTGGCGAGCAGACTTGGCCATCTGTTTCTGATTACCGGACTAACAGCGACGGAATCTGCGTCAGGATGTAGGCTCGACGGTCGCGTACGAACCGTTTGATTCCGTCCCGTCGGCCGTTACCAAGCCCATCGGCCATCAGGGCATTGGTAGAATCGTCAAGAAACTGATCGAAGGCCGTCGGTGGATTAGCCGTCCCGTACGAGGTCTGCCATGGGCCGTTCACTAATTCTGCGAGTGCCTGCAGATACATCTGCCGATACTTGGGATAGTTCAAAAATTGATTGACCTCCGGAAACTGGCCGACGTTCATGGAGAATAAATTCGTACTGGTCCCATCACCCGATCCGAGCGTAAAGTCGATGTCCCAGGGCAGCAGGTACCACTTTCCTTCCGTTGTGGCATAGTAGAAGTAGTTGTTCTTTCCCCGCCGGTACCCGTAGCTGTCCCAATCGCCGACAGCGTGGCGAATCGCCAAGACCCGGGCAAAGTGTTCGGGATGGATGACCAACTCAATAGCCTGCTCATACGTGGGGCTGCTCGACGGCATGTTCAGCGCAACGGCAAGATCAAAGAGATGATCCCATGTGTCATCCTCGCAATGCGACCTTTTCTCAAATCCCCATCGATAAGTCTCCTTGAGCAGCGGGTGTCTGGAGTCAAACTTCAGCCCTTCATCAAGGTTCGTGTATCCTGTGCCGTCGGCTGTGTACTCGAAGTAATCATCGATCTTATGAATGTAGCCATCGGCATCGTCCGGAAACCACTTGTCAATGTAGTCACCGTCGATCTTCTGGACATCCTCATAGTTGCCGTAGTTTCTCCCGTTGATGACCAGGCGCACGAACTCCTGCATCGAGAACTGCAGGCCCATTTGCTTGTAGAACCAGTACGATGCGCGTTCCTGAAGGGGGCCACGGTCGCTGCCTTCGGTATTGTCGAGATTGATTTCCTCACGGTCGCTGAATTTTTGGTCCGGATTGAAGTCGATCCGGTAGCCGTAGCGGTCGCGGGGATCGCGGCCCGAGCCGCTTCGGATGAACGGGCTGCCGCGATAGCGGATTCGGGCATTATAGAATACCTCGGTATCATTGAAGACAAACGTGCAATCCATCAGCTCGTTCGAGAGATTGGGGCGCGAGCGAAATGTGCTGATGACACCATCGGAAAGCCAGACGCGGTAGGTGGCAAACTGAGTGTTTAACAACGTATCGCCAACGCGAACCAAACAGGTTCGCTCGGGCACATCAGCCGAGGGTTCCAAACAGGTTGGGAACCGTGTCGATGCCGAGCCGTCGGAGGCCATGATGTAGAACGCCCGCATCGTGCTGGCGGATGCACCCGGGATCGTGGCCGTGAAGATTCCGTCTCCGTCGATTAGGTCATCGCCCGAACCGTCATCGACCATGGGAGCACTTGTAAATCCGCTGGTGCCCTCGGATCGATAGTAAAGCGTGACCGATGCCACGCCGTCGTTGTCGGCCACGCGGGCAGTAACAACAATCGGCTCACTACCAGCGGGTAGGACTGGTGCATGTTGCACATCGAGGATGTCGGGCCCGCGGTTGGACACAAACGCCGTGTTTTGCAGTCCTGGCGTACCCAGATCCAGCGGCATGTTTAGCTCGAACGCATGAGCCGGTCGCGGCGGCTGAACGGGTGATCGGTCCCGCGTCGTCCGCAAGAGCAGGAATCGGTTTCCTCGCAGCCACCGGGCCCAGCCGCGAAACGTCACAGTGCTCGCGGTTACGCTGGAAATCGACCGATTGATACGATTGGCTCCGGGATCACCATGGCCGGTTGCAATCAGATGCAACGACCGGGACCCGGAGTGACGATCATCCGTGGTCACAAACGACCGAGTGTGATTGCCGAGAATTCGCCAGCCCGACTCGCCGCTCTCGAAGCCATTATTGCTTAGGCGGTTCGAGCCGCCAACGATAAGCTCGATATCGTCAAGGAGCACATCGCCGCGGTTGAGCAGCATAAGATCGAAGACCGTGATCCTATCGTGTGTGTATCTGGAATCACTGCTGTTTATAGTGAACGAGAACTGCTCCCATGCGGTTTTGCCGCTCTCGTCACTGTCGGCCCAGGCATCAGGCGTGTCATTGTTGCTGCGTGGATCGCGCAACTCTAAGCTGGCTCCCTGGCCGTCGGCCCACGTCGGCCATCGGCCGCCATCGTAATAAGTCACCTCGTCCGCCGTAACCATGTAAGTTTCGAGCCTGCCGGTTCTTGGATTCACCTGTTTGAGCGGATACGACAAGCGGATACACTCGCTGTGATCATCCAGACTCCCCGAATACGGCCCGAATAGATTCGACCCGACTACCAGATTGTCATACACGCCCTCGAGAAGGTCTGGGTCCTTGGCCACTACCAGATACGAGCCCGGCGGCATCTCGGTGCCTTCATCGAATTCAAAGTCAATACCGTCGGTGAAGGCCCACCCGCTCAGCGTAATCCTGCTGGTACCCCGGTTGTAAAGCTCGATATACTCATATCGCTCGTCGCGGGTGCTGTGGTGATACATGATTTCGTTGATTACGATGTCGCGAATTAATGGTTGGGTGTTTGGTGCCTCAAAGGTGGCCGAAGTCAAAAAGTCTAAGTAGCCGGACCCATCCGGGAACCGGCCGAAGGTCAAGTCCGGCTCCATAGTCCCAAAGCGCACCGCGTCCAAGACCCGGACCGGCTCCGGCACGGAGTCATTGGTAGCCATTGTAACATAAATAGTCTCGCCGGAGAAGTCCAGCGCAAAGGGCAATCCCTGGGGCGGTGTGCCTTCACTAACGGACCAGAACTCACCCGGCTGCAGCACGATTCCATCCGGAATCTTGTACTGGAGCAGGTCAAGCCGGTCGTCACTCAGATAGACGTTGCTCAGATCGACCGTGGTCGGACCCGGGTTGTACAACTCGAGCCAGTCGATGCCGGGGGGTGTGTCGCTATTGGCCAGCAGCTCGTTGATCACCACGCGGACACGGCGGTCTTCGCTACCGCCGGGCTCCTCTGCAACCGCCCGGAGGACCGGGCTTGCAATGCAGTCCGAACTACCGGAGATCGTTGCATTGTGGGCCTGGATGGCCAGGACGTTTGTGCCGGGAACCAGCAGGTTCATCCGAGAGGTCAGGTCCACGTTGACGGCCGGTGGATCCGTAGCCTGGCCCCCGCTACTGTCGAATGGTGGCGGATCGCCGAGGATTTCTCCAGAGTCCGCTACGCGCCTGCCATTGAGATACAGTACGAAGCCATCGTCGTAGTGGATCTCAGCCCACAACTGCGAGAATGAGTTGATCTGCTCTACCGTCAGTGTGAAGCGCAGCCGGGCATACACGGAAATGTACCTTCCGTTCATGTCGTTCAGCTCAGTTCTGATAAACTGCAGCTCGCTGGGGTCGTTGCTGTATCCGTATCCGCTGGGACCATCGAGCCACGCAGTTGTGCTGGGATCATCATTGAACTGTTGTTGCGCCCAGGCCGTTGTGGCTTGCTGGTTGAGGCCTGGCGATGGTTCTCTGGTCCCCTTGAAATATCGTCCGGGATGACCTACATCTACAAGGGTCACCAGCGTCGGATCTTCAGGCTCAACCTGGAATTCATCCGGACCACCCGGTGTACCACCTATAAACATGCTGGGCGACCAGGTTGACGCCTCCTCCGGATCGGCGCCCGGCTTCGCGAGAATCAGCGAGTGCCCCGTACCGTCGGGTGAGGCTGGCCAAGGGTTTTCGTTGCTATATCGGAGCGAGATAAGAATCTCCCCGTTGCCGTTGGACAGCTCGATCCGCTCACCATCATTATTGAGTCGACCCGTGAAAGGACCATGCACGCCGCTGATTCCGTACGCTGCCTCCAAGGCAGCTGGATCGCGCGCCACCACCAAGTACTCCTTAGCCCCGATGATCGTTCCAGGCTCGAACTCGTACTGGATGCCGTTCGTGAATGCGTAGGCGGTGAGGTCTTCAAAGACAGCCCGGTTGTTGTACAGCTCAATAAACTCGAGCGTCTCGGCCTCATCGACAGGATGGTACATCACCTCGCTCACCACGATTCCCATGCAGGGTCGCGTGGCCCATAAGGCAATCATGCAGGTTATCGCCAACAAACTCCACTGATGTCGTCTTCGGTTTTTCATAAGTGTCCGATCCTTTCTCCAATGATGGTAGTCAGACTTCCCAAGCCCACCACATGCAGCCTCTGCTCGCATCAAGTGCTGCCGGACCCTCGCCCATATAGGGCAGCATAGGCGAATATAGGGTCGTCGCGCCTCTCAGATGTTCCACACAGTGTGGCTCACCAGCTTGTTACCATGCGGACCGGTGCACTTCAATTCCGGTGGTTGGGTTCCACTTCCTCGCCTTCGTGCCAGCATCGCGTATACCAAGAACCCTCCCCTCTAGGTCGCAACCCCGATTTCTCGAGCCGCTCCCGCGACCAGTATGATCTGGTATTCACCATTTAGACTGCTTAGTAACATTCCCAGAACCTTCTGATAAGCTATTTTACCACATTCACCCAAAAAAATCTACCGTTTCAGAGCCAAACTCATCTCATTTCTGCTGATGACATACACTCAAAGAGCTAATAAAAGATGGAATCATCACTCTTGAGAACGCAACCGTTTGGCTCAGGGCGATTCATGGTCTGACGGCACTTTCGGCTATAAAGAATATAAAAGGGTTCCAGCTTCGCCTGGGCCGGATATTTGTTATAATTGTATCAGATAGTTTTACTACTTTCTAACAGCGGTTCAAGAACTCGTCTGGGCGCCCTGCTCCGCCGAAGCGTCCATAATGGCTTGACAAGGCCGTGATAGGCTTCGCGGAGGCGAGTAGGCTCGCCGAGCCGGAGCGGGAAATGAAAATTCAGTGCGAACTATGTCCAAAGATGTGCATCATTCAACCCGGCCAGAGCGGTGAGTGCCGGGTGAGGATCAACATCGACGGCATCTTGCGCACGGTCGTTTACGGTTATCCTTGTTCGCTTTATCCTTACGACCTAGGAGCCTGTCCGAGTAATAATTGAACGGCCGTTAAAGAGATGGTAGAATACGAGCCGATATTTATAATGGAAATTCAATTCTTGGAGGCTCACGGATGGGTAAAACATATCGGCCATGGAATCCAAATCAACAATATCTCCTTCCGCCATCAGTTCAAGACTGGCTGCCAGAAAACGACCTGGTTTACTTCTTACTCGACACTGTCAATGAGCTGGACATCTCAGCAATTACACAAAAGTATGAGCAGGAAAAACGTGGCTTTCCGCCATTTCATCCACGCATGATGGCGGCTTTATTGTTGTACGCTTATTGTCGTGGTATTTTCAGTTCGCGTAAGATAATGCAAGCTTGCCAGGAACGACTCACGTTTAGAGTTATTGCCGGTGATGATATACCGAACTTTCGCAGCATCAGTGATTTTCGCAAGCTGCATCTTAAAGAGCTGCAACAGCTATTTGTTCAGGTTTTGCAGCTTTGCCAGGAAGCCGGCCTTGTCAAGCTTGGTCACATTGCTCTTGATGGCACTAAGATCAAAGCCAATGCTTCACGACACAAAGCAATGAGTTACGGCAGGATACTCAAAGAGGAAAAGCGTCTTAAAGAAGAGATTAAGCAGTTACTCGAAAAGGCTGAAGCAATTGACGAGCAGGAGGATAATGAATACGGCGTTGATCGTCGGGGCGATGAGTTGCCCGAAGAATTGGCTCGTCGTGAAAGTCGTCTAAAACGTATTCAGAAGGCCAAAAAGGCATTGGAAGCTAAAGCCAAGGCTGCTGCCCGGCAGGCACACGAAGAGCGTAAACAAGAAGATTTTAAGAATGGTGATAAATCTAAACGCGGCAGAAAACGTAAGGCTATCTCAGAGGTTCCATCAGACAATAAGCAATATAACTTCACTGATCCCGAATCAGGTATAATGAAGGCGAACAATAAAGGCTGGGATCAATGCGGCAATGCTCAGGCTGCGGTAGATAGCAAGAAGCAAGTAATTGTCGCCTGTGATGTGACCAACGAAAGCAATGACAAGCAGCAGTTTGAGCCGATGTTAGAACAGACTCAGGAAAATGTTGGCGATGATAAGAAAATCAAGTCAGCTTCAGCTGATAGTGGTTATTACAGTGAATCAAATGTAAAGTTTGCTGAGGACAAGAAGATAGATGCCTATATTGCGACCAAAAGAACTAAACACAGTGCCCCGGTGCCGAAAGCTCCTCGTGGTCGAGCACCGAAGGATTTAACGGTTCAAGAGAAGATGGCCAGAAAGCTTCGAACCAAGAAAGGACGCGAGACTTATTCTAAGCGCAAGAGTATAGTAGAGCCGGTGTTTGGCCAGATCAAGAGAGCAAGAGGATTTGTTCAGTTTTCGCTGCGAGGCCTCGAAAAGATGTGTGGCGAGTGGGCGATTGTTTGTCTTACTCACAACTTATTGAAGTTATTCCGAGCTCAATATGCCGTTGCGGCTTAAGAATATGATGGATACTGCTGTGTTATAGCGAAGATTACGACCATTTCGAGAAATAAACGTGTAGCATCAGCCGAAAATAAGTTCTTAACGTGAAAAATCAGAATTCAAAGCCAAAGGAGAGCAGAAAGGTACGGCCCAAATCAATTACTCGGACAGGCTCCTAGGAAATCACAAACATATAGTTGCGGGAATTTCAAGTACAAAACGCAGAGATGATATTCCGTCTAACACACAAACGGTCGATGAATGACCTCATAGTACAGGCCAAACATTACTTGACCGAGCGCCAAATGTCACCTTTCGATGCGTCCCTTAAGGTAAATGAAACGCCGATGTCGTACCTCGGATACAACAAGCCAAAGGCAGCCTTCAGAGTTTTGAAGGTCGAACCAGGAGAAGCGTCCAGCAATAGCATGGAGTGCGGCGAGGGATAGCACACTGATAGCGTCCGGCAAATAAAGACACAAACTTAACACGGCCATCTTTCATTGCTGCGGGCGCCGACCTTCGAGGGTTTGGTTTGAATGACAGGAGAGACAACGGAAAATGGAAGCAGATATTCTCATAAGTTACTTCGCAAGACGGAATGAAGCTCGTGGTGCCCTCCGGGAGCTGAAGAGGAGAGGCTTCCGCCGCGTGGCATTGGTGCACAAGACCGCCGACGGAGATGTACACACACAGGACCCCTTCCTTTGGCGCCGTGCTCTCGGGGTGACCCTGGCGGCCATCCTGTTCGGGGGCTTTGCCGGTGTTGCTTCCCCGATCCTCCACTGGCCGGCGTCGATTCTGAGCGAATCCCTTTCTACCCTGGCGTCGATCCTGGCGGGCGGATTAGTCGGGACCCTCTTCGGTGCGGTGTGGACGCGACGGTCGAAGTACGGTGTCGAGCGAAGGCTGCTTAAAAATCACGCACGCTGGTTGGTGTCTGACGAGACTGTCCTGATTCTCCAGGCGCCGATCGAAACGTTGCGGCTTCCAGTGGCGGTGCTTCGGGAAATCGGCGAGATCCCACCGGCAGTGTTCGTCCTGCATCCGAAGCGCGAGGGTCCGATCGGAGATGTGCGGAGCGCAGGTGTGCCGCTCTCGCTAACGCAGATTCGGAAGCATGCCGAGCTGCTGGCGAAGGACCACCAGGTTGACCCAGAGCGGCAGCAAAACACCTGGCTACTCGAGCGTCTCGAGCAGGCCCGTCGATGGATCCATCAAGTTTGCTCGGACCTCTCAGAAGCGAGTCGATTGGAACAGAGTGCGACTCCGGCCGCCGAGTGGATCCTTGATAATGAGTACATCATTGAGGGCAACGTTCGCGATGTTCAACTGAACCTTCCCCGGCGTTATTACCAGCAGCTTCCTGTCCTTGCCAACGAATCCTACCGAGGTTTGCCCCGCATCTACGGCTTGGCGAAGGAACTCATCTCCCATACGGACTTGCGTCCGGACCTGGAGAACATCCTTGCGTTCCTTGAATCCTATCAATCCGTGCGCACGTTGACGATTGGTGAACTTTGGGCTGTGCCCCAGATGCTGCGCACCGCATTGATTGAGAACGTCCAAAATCTCGCGGTACAAGCCCAGAGAGACCTGCGAGAGCGGGAGATGGCCAACTTCTGGGCGAACAGGCTCATTACAGCGAATCGGCGAGATCCAAACCACCTCTTCTCGATCCTGGCAGAACTTGCTGAAATGCAACCCAGCCCAAGCCCTTATTTTGGTTCTCAACTTATCGGTTATCTCTATGACGAAGCGAGTGCGCTGGTACCAGTTCAGAGCTGGCTTGAACGCACGCTCCGGAAATCCTTGAGCGAGCTTAACCTGCGTGAGCAAAGCCGCCAGACGAAGGATCAGATATCAATTGGGAATGCATTTACCAGTTTGAGACAACTCGCCTTGCTGGATTGGAGGCAAATCTTTGAACAACTCAGCCGCGTGGAGCAGCTGCTTCGGCTTGATCCGTCCGGCGTCCATCCCAGGATGGACTTCGACACTCGCGATCGGTATCGTCGGGCGGTTGAGGAGTTCGCCCGCAGGTCCGGTCAGGGGGAGGAACAGGTCGCCCAACGCGCCGTCGAGATGGCAACGCGAGCCGCTGCTGAGTCGGCGGAGGATGAGCGCCGGATCCACATAGGGACCTATCTCATTGGGGAGGGAAGTCGCGAGTTCGCCCGGCTCTTAGGGTGCCCTGAGAAGCGTTTCCGCGCCCTGCAATGGGTATATCGCCATCGCCCCGCAGTGTACTTTGTTGGGCTTAGTCTCTTCACTGTTGCGTTCATCTCCTTGGTTGCCGCGTTTGGCCTGCGCGGACAGTCACCCGGGATCCAGCTCTTCATGGCTTGCCTCTTGCTTATCCCCACCAGCCAACTTGCGCTCGAGGTAGTCAATTACCTGGTCACGCGGCTTCTTTCACCCCACACCCTTCCGAAGATGGATTTCGAGGATTCCGGGATTCCGGATGCATTTCGAACATTGGTAGTTGTGCCCGCGATGTTGGTGGACGAGGAGTCGATCCGGGCAGAGGTGGAAAGGCTGGAAATCAGGTACCTGGCCAACAAAGAATCTAACTTGCTCTTCAGCCTCTTCACTGACTACGCCGATTCGGATCGGGCGATCTGTGAAGGAGATGATCGGTTGCTCCAGACTGCAATCGAAGGTCTTGAAGGTCTCAATCGCCGGTATGGTGGTGAACGGTTCTTCCTTTTCCATCGGAAACGGAGATGGAGTGAATCCGAACAGAAGTATGTCGGCTGGGAGCGCAAACGGGGAAAGTTGGAAGAGCTCAACCGCCTGATCGATGGAACGCGGCCTGAAGATGCCGGTCGTTTGGTGTTTGTGGGAGACCCGGGTCAACTGTCGAACGTGAGGTTTGTGATCACCCTGGACAGCGACACGCAGCTGCCTCATGGGACTGCCCGCAGGATGGTCGAGACCCTGGCACACCCCCTGAACCAACCGCGCTTCAACGCTGACGGAACAATTGCCGCCGGCTCCTACACGATCATCCAGCCGCGCGTGAGTCTCACTCTGCCGAGCACGAGTGCCTCGCTTTTCAGCCGTCTTTTCGCCGACGCGATTGGCATCGACCCCTATACCAAAGCTGTTTCCGATGTCAACCAGGACCTCACCGGTGAAGGTTCCTACTACGGAAAGGGTATCTATGATGTGCGCGCCTTCAGCCGCGTGCTTTCAGGAAGGTTCCCTGAGGAGAGAGTGCTGAGCCATGACTTGATTGAAGGAGCGTACGTCCGGGTGGGACTGGCCAGTGACATTGAGCTCTTCGACGAGTTCCCGCAGGGTTACCGGAGCTACAGCAGACGGCAACATCGTTGGATTCGTGGTGATTGGCAAATCGCGGATTGGATCTTTCCCCGTGTTCCCCAGCTGGGGGGTGGGCAAGGGCCAAACCCGCTCTCCAAGTTCAACCGTTGGAAGATCTTTGACAACTTGCGACGGAGTCTGCTGCCGGTGACCAGCCTCGGAATGCTGATAGCGTCCTGGCTGATTTCCACCCAACTCGGGTGGATCTCGACACTTGTCGTGGTCATACAGTTGTTCTTTCACCCTTTTGCGCAGCCTTTCACCATGGCGACCACACATAAGGGGCTGAAGCACTTCTCTTTCGCGAAGGTTGTGCACGACCTGCTGCGAGCGCTCGCTGACGCCGCACTACTCCCGCACCAAGCTGAGCTCGCTCTGGATGCCATCGTGCGCGTTTGGTACCGTCGCTTCATTTCCCGCCACAAGTTGCTCGAGTGGACTCCTGCCCGGGTAATCCACTGGAGTGCCGCGCGCCTGCACCTATTGTTCGCAGCTTCTTTGGGCCTGGTGAGCATCTTCAGCGGGATCGTGGGTTTGACGGTGCAGCGCTGGATGCCATCGAACCTTGCGATGGCCAGCCCCTGGCTCGTGTTGTGGTTTCTATCCCCTCTGATCGGGTGGCTCTTGAACTTGGGACCGCGTGCGAAGCAACAACAGTACCTGCTTCCTGCAAAGGATCTCCAGTTTCTCAGGAATGTTGCACGACGAACCTGGCGCTATTTCTCTGATTTTGTCGGGGATGAGACCTCCTGGCTTCCGCCCGACAACTACCAGGTCTCCCACCAGAACCAACTGGCCATGCGTACCAGTCCAACCAACATCGGTCTCTGGATGCTCAGCGCTCAGGCCGCGCATGATTTCGGGTATCTGACGCTGGATCAGGTCGTCGAAAAGCTGACACGTACCATGGAGACGCTCGGCAAACTGGAGCGGTATGAGGGTCATCTCCTGAATTGGTACGATATCCAAACCCTGACCCCTCTCAAGCCCCGCTACGTGTCCGCCGTCGACAGCGGAAACCTGTTGGGTGCCTTATGGGCTTTGGAGCATGGATTTGACGAGCTGCTTCAGGGATCCGTCTTGGATGAGAAAGCCTTTGAAGGCCTGCGGGATACCGGGGAAATCCTGAAACATGTTGTCCAACAGGAAGGAATTGCCAGATGTGATACTCACGCCCTCGACGAACTGATACGCGCATTGGAAGCCCCGCCGGATCGCATCGCTGAAGCGATTCGCCTACTGCGGCGAGTAGAGGGGAGTGTAAAGGCTCTGGCCGATGAAGCGCGTGAGTCCGCCGACGTTGAAGCAGGTGCGGCCTATTGGGCCGGCCAGATGGATAAGCAGGTATCGGCCTGGCTAAGGATTACGGATCGCTATCTCACCTGGATCGAAATCCTCGATGAAAAAACGGAAGAGGAAGTCGCTCAGTTGTGTCCGGAGGCTGTGCTTGCCATCCGCCATGACCTGTCTCACGCGCCCTCGCTTCTCGATCTTGCCAATGGTCACATCGGCTCTATCCCGATCCTTGAATCGATCCGGGAGGTGGCTGCCTCGGCTGTTGGCCCTCTCGTCGAATGGCTTGACCGCCTTTTGCAGGCCTTTGCAAAGTCGAAATACCTGGCCGGTGAAATGCTGGGTTTGGGCGAGCGGCTCATCCAGGACGGACGCGAGTTATCCGAATCGATCAACATGCGTTTCTTGTATGACCCCGAACGACGGCTGTTCTCAATCGGCTACAACGTCTCTGAAGGCCGCTTGGATAACGCCTACTACGATCTTCTGGCGAGTGAGGCGCGGCTCGGAAGTTTCGTAGCCATCGCTCGGGGAGACGTCCCAATTGAACATTGGTTCTCTATGAGTCGACCCTACAGCGCTATCGGTCGGCGTCGGGTGTTGCTTAGTTGGAACGGTACCATGTTCGAATACCTGATGCCTCTGATATTCCAGTGCTCTTATGGGAATTCGCTCTTGGATAAAGCAGCGAGGGAAGCCGTGGCGATCCACATTGATTACGCTCGCAAGCGCCGTGTGCCGTGGGGGATCTCGGAGTCTGCCTTTGGATATCTGGATCTCAACGAGACCTATCAATATAAAGCCTTCGGCGTACCGGGGCTTGGATTGAAACGCGGCTTGGAGGAGGAGGTCGTTGTAGCACCCTATGCCACCCTTCTGGCAGTGAATGTAGCACCGAGGGAGACTGTACAGAATCTAAAACGACTGGCCAGTCTGGGGCTTCTGAACGATTACGGCTACTACGAAGCGATGGACTTCAGCCGTCAACCGAGTCGTAAGGGCGAGCGTGGTGTGATAGTACGGGCTTACATGGCCCATCATCAAGGCATGGGTTTCCTTTCGCTGACCAATTTCCTCCATGGCGATCCTATCCAGCGGCGTTTCCATGCCGACCCACGTGTGCGTGCGGCTGAGCCATTGCTCCACGAACGTATCCCAATCCGTCCTCCGCTGTTGCACCACATCTCCACACGGGAAAGAGTCCCTTCGGTGACGAGTGTCGGCGAAGTTGCGCCTTCAGTGAGCAAGTTCGATACGCCCCATACCAGCACGCCTAAAACCCAAGTGCTCTGCAATGGTCGTTATGGTTTGATGGTCACGAACGCAGGCGGTGGATACAGTCAGTGGGACAGCTATGAGATCACGCGCTGGAGATCAGATCGGACTCAGGATCCGTGGGGAACCTTCTGCTACATCCATGAAGCCGATTCGGATCGATTGTGGTCCAACACTTATAACCCAATCGGCGGGAAGGTTAAGGCGTATTCCGTCAACTTTGCGCTCGACCGTGCCGTGTTCCAGCGCGAGGATAACGGTATTCAAACCGAAACTGAGGTAGTCGTCTCACCAGAAGATGACGTTGAGATTCGGCGGATCACTCTGATCAATCGGTCAGTTCGCAACCGCCGCCTCAATCTCACCAGCTACGTCGAACTCTCGATGGCGCCACACAATTCAGACCGGCAGCATCCGGCCTTCAACAAGCTGTTCATCCAAACCGAGGCGGTGCCTCAACATCAAGCGCTCCTCGCGTATCGTCGACCTCGCAACAAAGACGACCTACCCATTGTTGTTGCGCACCGCTTTACGCTTGAACCATCCGAGGATGAGACCCTGCGGTTCGAGACAGACCGGCGGCGATTCATTGGACGCGGACGGACGCTCGCGAATCCGATGGGAGTCTTTCAAGAGCTCGGTAACAGCCAGGGTTTTGTTCTCGATCCGATCCTCAGCCTACGCAAGAGCGTGACTCTAAATCCTGGCCAGCGTGTCCAGGTCTCCTTGGTTCTCGCCGTAGGCGAAACGCGCCAGCAGGTCCTGGGGCTGATGGGCAAGTACAGCGATCCCCATGCTATCGATCGGGCGATGGATTCCGCTTGGGCGTCTGCCCAGATAGAGTTGCGATTGCTTCACATTCAGCCCGACGAAGCTCGCCGCTTCCAGCATCTGGCAAGCCACTTGCTGTTTCCCAATCCTCTTCTGCGTCCTCCCTCCGAACGCATTGAAGAGAACCGCAAGGGTCAAGCCGGGTTGTGGCCCTATGGAATCTCGGGCGACTTGCCGATTGCCCTGGTCACCATCGGCGAGGCGCAGGATATCAGCCTGGTCCGTCAGATGCTCCAGGCACATAGCTATTGGCGAAGGCACGGGTTGA
>Ga0307443_1001362_pt1 | contig 14476 bp, 9 predicted proteins | sample SalMarSW160220MG_FD_202148 | JGI IMG/M metagenome (GOLD analysis project Ga0307443, IMG submission 202148) | Salt marsh sediment microbial communities from the Plum Island Ecosystem LTER, Massachusetts, United States - SW1601-220 | ecosystem: Environmental > Aquatic > Marine > Intertidal zone >... | reverse complement strand
GGGTTTCGAGCTGGTGGAGGACGAGGTGGCGCAGGTGGTCGAACCCGAGGGAACCGTCGACTTCTTGTGGGTGCTGGCGCGCCGGCCCGGATCCGCTTAGCAGTCGCGGAGCGGCGCGGAGCCGCTCGGCCGGAGGCCGTCGGGGCGCAGGGCGACTGCTACAGTGGCCGCATCCGCTTTCGTTGCGAGGGCCAAGTGGATCTGCGCCGCTGGACCGCACTCATCGTGTTCGCGCTCTTCGCCCTGGCCAGCGGCGAGCTCGGGGCGGCAGTGGGAAGGCCGGTTGCGCGCCTCGGGCTGATCGCCCTGCCCTGCCTGCTGCTGTGGCGCGACCGACCGGCCCTCCTGGGCGCGACGATGGTGGTGGCGGGAATCTGGTTCAGGGCCGCGATCGCCTATGCCGGGCCGATGACCGACCAGATCGAGACCTCGCAGGCCGCCTGGGATGGCCTGTTGACGGGCCTCAACCCCTACGGGCGCGGAATTGTGGGGACCAGCACCGGCGCCCCGTTCCCCTACGGCCCGCTGGCCCTCGTCGCCTACATCCCCGGCGTCTGGACGGAGATCGCCGCTGCGGGCCTGGTCATGGCTGTCCTGGCTCGCCACCGGGCCTGGCTGACGCTTGCGATCTTCGCCGCCTGCCCCTTGGCCGTCAGGGGCGCCGTGATGGGCCTGAACGACACCCTGCCCGGGCTCCTCATCCTCGTGGCCATGCTCGAGGCAAGGCGATCGACGGTTCGGGGGGCCGCTTGGCTGGCCCTGGCCGCTGGAGTGAAGCCCTACTCGGTGGCCTGGCTGCCGGGCATCGTGGGCCTGGGCGGCGTGAACGCAGTCGTGTCCTTCTCGCTGGTCAGCCTGGCGGTCTGGAGCCCGGTGATCCTGGTCTGGGGCGTGGGCGCTTTCCTGAGCTCGCTCCAGATGGCCCAGGACGTCCACGCCGGGAGCTCGTCGGTGCTGGACGTCCCGGCCCTGCGGCTGCTGGCCGCTCCGGCCGCGGCCCTGGCCATGTTCCTCAGATCCTGGCAGGCTGCGGTCTGGTTGGGATTGGCCGCGTACGTGATCTTCCTGTTCTTCACCAGTTGGGCGAGCCTGGGCTACCTGCTGGCCGTCTTCCCGCTGGCAGGCCTGGCGCTCGAGTCTCTGCGCGACGAGCCGGCACGGAGGGAGGGGACCCCGGCGCCCGACGGCGGGGCCGTCTCCGGCGCAGCCGAGGCGGCAAGCTGAGCGCCCGCGGGGGGCGCTGCCGGGGCGCGGGTCGCGCAGCAAGCTGAGCGGCCGCGTGCGGCCAGAACCGCGGGGGAGGGGTGGCGCGCCCGGCGGGACTCGAACCCACGGCCTTCAGGTCCGCAACCTGACGCTCTATCCACTGAGCTACGGGCGCGCGTCGCTGTGCCTCGGAGAGAACTGGCGGAGAGGGAGGGATTCGAACCCTCGAGGCAGGTTACCCCACCTGGCGGTTTAGCAAACCGCTGCACTAGACCGACTATGCGACCTCTCCAGAAGCCACAGCGGCGGGGATTCTAGCATGGCCGGCCCGGGTCGCTGCGGCGCGCGACCGACGAGAGGCCTCGTCTCAGGGCATCAGGGTGAACGAGGGGGCATCAGGGTGAACGAGTCCAGGAAGCCCAGCACGGCAGGCGGGTCGGCGCGATCGGCGTCGTAGGTGACGGAGACCCTGTAGAGAATCGGGTGGACCCTGGAGGGATCTTTCGGCTTGTCCAGGACGAGCAGCCCCTCGGAGCGCCTGTTGCCGGCCTGTATCACGTATCGAAGGCCCGGTCGGCCATCGACGTTGGCCTCGCTCCCGGAGACGAAAGAGCTGCCCTCGAGCGACTGGAGGACGGTGTCCTGGTACTCGGTCAGCCCCGGAGTCTCGGACGGCGACGGCGCGGGCTCATTCGACCTCGGCTCGGGCGTGGGGGGCAGGGTGGGCAGACGCGAGCGGGCCACCTGGAAGGTCCGGTTGCTCGGGTCGGTGTAGGTCCAGAACGTGGTGGCGACCGGGGGAGCGCCGAGCGATCCGGAGCTGGCGGCCGGCTGAGCGGGCATGGCCACGCCGAAGCCCTGTCCGACCGGCGCCACCATCAGCCAGGCGGAGACGTCCGCGGGGGCGACCGAGGTGTCCGGTGTGGGCGGCGGTGTCGGGATGATGAAAGTCTGGCCCAGCCGGTTCGGGGTGGACGAGGCGTCGCCTGACGGGGGGTTGGACGTTCCCCAGCCGCAGGCGGCCACCAGAACGGCTCCAAGGACGAGTGTGAGACGGCGCACGATCTACCTCTTGGCCGCTGAGACGGGCACGACGATGACCCGGAGCTTGCGGCAGGGGCATCATTATCCGTAAGGGCGCCGATCGGCGCAGCGGCCGGAGCCGCAGCGTGGAAGGGAGCGACAGGTGGAGCGAGTCGGTTTCGCGGGTCTGGGCACCATGGGCGCGTCGATGGCCGCCAACCTGGCGCGGGCCGGGGCCCCGCTCGCCGTCTGGAATCGCACCCCCGGCAAGGCGGCGGCCCTGCTGGAGCTGGGCGCCCAGGAGGCCGCAAGCCCGGCAGCACTGGCGGCCGCGTCGGACGTGGTCCTGATCTGCGTCTCCGACACTCCGGACGTGGAAGCGGTGCTGTTCGGGCCGGACGGGGTGAGCCAGGGGATCCGCCCCGGCTCCCTGGTCGTGGACTTCTCCACGATCTCGCCCTCGTCCACCGTCGCCTTCGGCGAGAGGCTGGCCGAGCTGGGCGTGGGCATGGTGGACGCGCCCGTCTCGGGCGGATCGGAAGGCGCCAGGCTCGGCACCCTGACCGTCTTCCTGGGCGGCGAGGAGAGCTACGTGGCTCGCGTTCGGCCCATCCTGGAGGCGATCGGCCGGACCTTCACCCACATGGGACCGCTGGGCTCCGGACAGGCCGCCAAGGCCGTCAACCAGGTGATCATCTGCGGCTACTACTCCAGCGTGGCCGAGGGCCTGGCGCTGGGCGTTCGAGCCGGGCTGGATCCGAAGCGCCTGGTCGAGGCCCTCTCGGGGGGCGCGGCGCAGAGCTGGGTCCTGGCCAACCGCAGCGGGAGGATGATCGAGGGCCGCTATCCGCCCGGGTTCCGCCTGGCGCTGCATCGCAAGGACCTGGCCATCGCGCTCGAGCTAGCCTCTTCGCTGGGCCTGCGGCTGCCCGTGGCGCAGCTCACGGCCGGCCTGGAGGACGGTCTGCTGGAGAGCGGCCGGGGCGACGAGGACATGTCCGTGCTGATGGACGCTATCGAGGGCAAGAGCGGCTGAATCGTGAGGCGCCGGCGCGCCGCCTTCGCCCCGGGGCCCGTTCCCGCGCCGGCGGCGGCCTGTATCATCGGGTCATGAACTACGAGCTGTTCATGGGCGAGGCTCTGGCCGAGGCTCAGGTCGCCCTGGAGCAGGGCAAGGCACCCATAGGCGCCGTGGCCGTGGTCAACGAGGCCATGGTCGCCCGAGCCCACGACGGCGTGGCCGAATCCAACGACCCTACGGCCCATGCCGTCGTCGTGGCTCTGCGCGAGGCATCGCGCAAGCTCGGCCGCGAGCTGCTGGCGGAAGCGACCATCTTCGTCACCCGCGAGCCGTGCCCGATGTGCGTCGGCGCCCTGCTGGCCAGCAACGTCGAGACGCTGGTCTTCGCCTGTGCCAATCCGACCGATGGGGCCGCGGGCAGCGCCGTCCAGCTGGCCCAGGACGGCCGGCTCTCGCACCGGATCAAGGTGGTCAGCGGGATTCGCTGCGAAGAGGCGGAGGAGCTGCTCGCCGGCGCGGGATCTGTGGAGCGCCTGCGTGCCAACGGTGCGGCCCGCTAGCGGCAGCCCGGCCGGCGGCTGAACATTCGCGCCGCTCTGGTATCCTCTCGCGCGGAGAGGTGTCCGAGTGGTTGATGGTGCCGCTCTCGAAAAGCGGTGTGCGAGAGCACCGTGGGTTCGAATCCCACCCTCTCCGCCATTCCATCTCACAATCGCCTGGCCGGCATCGGTCGCCCGATCGCCGGCTGCTGAGTCCCGGAAGGGACGATGCCCGCGGAGAGGTCGCCTAGTGGCCTAGGGCGCCGCACTGGAAATGCGGTATGGCGCAAGCCATCGAGGGTTCAAATCCCTCCCTCTCCGCCACCTCAGCCCTGAGCGTCGACTCCGTCGGCTAGCTGTCTTCGGCGCCTTCCGTGGGGCTGGGTTCCTCCTCGCCGGACGCTTGCTTCCCGCCTGCGGATTTGGGCAGACCGAACCAATCCTTCATGTCGGTCACCCCGCTGACATCGTCCCGCCTCACAGGCTGAGGCGGCTGCTCAGGCTGCGGCGGCTGCTCGGCCTCGGCCGGCTGTTCGGGCGCCGCCTGCTCCTCTCCTCTCTCTTGCCCCTCCGTTTCGCGCGCCTCGGCCTCCAGCGCAGTTGGAGAATCGAGCCACCAGCCCGGCGGTGGCCCTTCGCCCTGGTCTTCGGCCTCGGCGGTCGGCGGCGCCTCCGCCTCCGGAGCGGCGGCAGGCTCGGCTGGCTGCTGCGTTGCCGGCGCCTCCGCCTCCGGCACGGTTACCGCCTCGGCCCATTCCTCCATGGCCCGGACCAGCTGATCGGAGGCCTTCTTGAAGGTCGAGGTCGGCTCCATGGCCTCGAGCGCCTCCGTGCGCCGGCGGGCGACTGACAGTGCGGCCACTTCGCCTGCGGCGTGATGGAAGCGGGCGTGCAGCTCGACGACCGTCCGACAGTGCTCACTCGCCCGCACCTGGTCTGACAGGGTCTCGTACAGCCACAGGCCCACCGGGCAGTGGTAGTCGGCGCTGGCGGTGGGCGGCTGAATCTCGCCGGATTCGGCTTCGACCATGTGGGCCAGCTTGAACTTGAAGATGCCATGGGCCGAGATGGCCTTCTGGATCTGTTCCTGCAGGGTGTCTCCGGTGATGCTGGCCATCCGCGTGACCTCTCTGCGAACGCCCCCCAGAGGCGGGCTGTGCTGTACCTGCCCAATGTAGCCTGTGGGTGGAGGCTGCGTATCGCTCATTCGGTCTACGAGACGTGGGACTCTGGCGCCTGGACCCCCAGAATCGATACAGGCTTCGGCGTCAGGCCCTGTCCCTGCTATGATTCTCGGGCCGTGCTAGGCGGGGAGCTAGCGGTGCCCTGTACCTGCAATCCGCTCCAGCAGGGCTGAATTCCCTCCCGAGGTCCCCGCTCTCGAGGGTCGCCGCTTCAGGTGACGTTGAGGGCCGGGTCCCGCGCAGCGGCGGTGCGTGAAATGTGTCAGGTCCGGAAGGAAGCAGCACTAAGCGCTGTCCGTCGGGTGCCGCGGATTGGCCTGGTCTGAGCCGCCTCCAGCGGAGGATGCGGGAACGGCCGATCGACGGAGGGTGCACGGCGCTTCGGACCGGCATCCGATCGAACTTGGACGTGCGTGAGCCGAAGGCACGGAGGCGCAACGACGTCGGCCGTCCGACCCGGCGAGAAAGCGTAGGAACGGTTGACCCAGGCGACGCCTCACCAGGCCATCTACCGCCGCTGGCGGGCCCAGACCTTCGGCCAGATCATCGGCCAGCAGGCGGTCGTGGAGACGCTCCGCAACGCTGTCCGGAGCGGCCGTACCCACCACGCCTACCTGTTCGTCGGCCCGCGCGGGACCGGCAAGACGTCAATGGCCCGCATCCTGGCCAAGGCCCTCAACTGCACCAGCCTGCACGACGGCGAGCCGTGCGACCAGTGCCCGGCCTGCGTCGCCATTCGCGAAGGGCGGTCCATGGACGTGGCCGAGATGGACGCCGCGTCGAACAACCGCGTGGACGACATGCGGGACCTGCTGCCTCGCATCTACACCGCGCCCTCGGACCTTAAGGTGAAGGTCTTCATCGTGGACGAGGTCCAGCGGATCACTCAGGGCTGGGACGTTCTCCTCAAGACCCTCGAGGAGCCGCCCGACCACGCGCTGTTCATCTTCTGCACCACAGACAGCACCCAGATCCGCCCGGCCGTCTTGTCGCGCGTCCAGCGCTTCGACTTCCGTCGCCTGACCGTGCCCGAGATCGCCGGCAAGCTGGGGACGATCATGGAAGCCGACGGCCGAAACGCGGAGCCCGAGGCGATCGACCTGATTGCGCGCCTGGCCGCCGGCGGCATGCGCGACGCCGAGTCGATGCTCGACCAGCTGCTCGGGACCGGTACGGAGGCTCTGACGGCCGCGCTCGTGCGCGACGTCCTGGGCCTGGTGGAAGAAGAGACAGTGGACGCCTTTCTGGAAGCCCTGGTCAAGGGCGAGGCGGTGGCCGGCATAGAGCTGCTCGACGGCCTGGAGGAGAGGGGCCGGGATCTGCGCGCCTTCACCGAGCAGGCCGTGGAGCGCCTGCGCGTCGCACTGGTGGCATCGCTGGGCAAGGGGGTTGGGACAGGTTTAGCGGCCGCCGGCCCGGCCGCGCTCGCGGAGGCAGCCCGGCGGCTGGCCTCGATAGACGTGGCCCGCCCGGGCCCGGGCGGCCTGCGCCTGCAGCTGGAGCTGACTCTGCTGGCTCCCACCCGCGCGACGACCGTGGAGGCTCATCCGGCAGCGGCGCCTGCGCCGACCCCCACGCCTGCGCCGACCCCCACGCCCGCGCCGACCCCCACGCCTGCGCCGACCGGGTCCGCCGGCCGGCCACAGGCGTCCGCTCCGGCCAAGGGCTCACCGAGCCCCGAGAAGCCACGGGCGTCCCGGCCCCCTGCGTCGAAGGCGGCCGCCCCCCAGGGGCCCGCCCCGGCCGAGGCCTCGCAGCCCCCGGCGCCAGCACCTGCCCGGCCCGCGCTGGCCGGAGCCCCGACCCTTCAGGTCCTGCTCGAACGATGGCAGGAGATCGTCGAGATCGTCAGCAAGAACCCGCCCACCAAGCCGCTCATCCTTGCCTGCCGCCCCGTCGCGGTCGAAGGCAGCACGGTCGTCCTGGGTTTTCCCGAGGCCCAGAGCTTCTACAAGGACGTGGCCGAGCGGCGGCTGACGATCCTCGAGGAGGGCGTGGGTCGGGTCCTGGGCGTCCCGGTCGCCGTCAAGTGTGTAGCGACCAACGTCGAGGTCTCGCCCCTGCCCAAGGAAGGCGGTGGCGACAGGCTCCTGAGCGAGTTCAACCGCATCTTCAACGACGAGGCCGGCGACGTTCGCGAGGTCGAGTAGTCGCGCCGGGCTCGTGCAGGCGTGAGCCGTTTGGGCCAGACTTCGGTCGGGCGGTGGCGGGAGCCGACAACCGAGACCCAGGAGGACGCGACATGGGCATGGGCAATCTGCAGCGGATGGTGATGGGGATGCAGCAGGACATGCTGCGCATCCAGCAGGAGCTGGTGGACGCCAGGGTCGAAGGCTCGGCCGGCGGCGGAGTGGTTGGTGCCGTCGTCAACGGCAAGGGGGACCTGGTCAGCGTCAAGATCGATCCGTCCGCCGTGGATCCGAACGATGTCGAGATGCTCCAGGACCTGATCGTCGCGGCCGTCACCGAGGCGCAGCGGGAAGCGCACGAGATGGAGCAGTCCAAGATGAGCGAGGCCACCGGCGGCCTGCGCCTGCCGGGGATGTAGCACGGCCGTGCCCGCGCCGCTGATCGAGCCGGTTGCCCGGCTCATCGAAGCCTTCGCCCGCCTGCCCGGTGTGGGGCCCAAGACGGCCCAACGGCTGACCTTCCACATCCTCCGCGCGCCCGAGACGGAGGCCCGTGCCCTGGCCGCGGCCCTGATCGCCGTTCGGGAGCAGGTTGTCTTCTGCGAGCGCTGCTTCAACATCAGCGACCGGCCGGTGTGCGCCATCTGCGACGATCCAGGCCGAGACCCGGCGCGGCTGTGCGTGGTGGAGGAGCCGCTGGACGTCTTGGCCCTGGAGCGGACCGGCGAGTTCAAGGGCCTGTATCACGTGCTTCACGGCGCCATCTCGCCAGTCGACGGGGTAGGGCCGGAGCGACTCAAGATAGGCCAGCTGCTGGACCGCGCCGCCGAGGCGCAGCGGGTCGGTCCTCCTGTAGAGGAGGTCATCGTCGCCACCAACCCCACACTCGAAGGCGAGGCCACGGCCATGTACCTGGCCGAGCGCCTGGAGCCACTGGTCGGCAGTGTTACGCGGATCGCGCGCGGCCTGCCGGTGGGCGGCGATCTGGAATACGCCGACGACGTCACCCTGATCCGGGCCCTGCAGGGCCGACGGGCGATCTAGCGAAGGAGTCCCATGAGCCAGCTCATCAACGAGATTCTGCTGCGTCTGGCCAAGCTCTTGGCTGCGGGCATCGTCGCCGCGATCATCTACATCGTGGCCGTCGCGGTGGGCGGCGTCGCCCCCTCGTTCGAGCTGGCAGCCCTGTGCTGGACCTCCGCCGCGGTCGCCTTGCTGCTCGTTGAGAGCAGTCCCATCTAGGGGATTTGGCCCGCTCGCGCGGCCGGCTCCCGGCCCGCCGACGAGCGGCGTTTGACAGGCCACCCGGCCGCCCCTAGTATTCCCCCTCGCGCCCGGCTCCGACGGCCTCTTCGGGCTGGCGGTGGGCGGGCGAGTCCCCTGGTGCGCGGCTTGACAGTGGTAGGGCAGCGCCCTCATCATTGGCTGGTTGCGCCTGGCGCGGTCGCGCGCCTTGAACGCGGGTACCTTAACAACTGAAGAGTGGCAGGAAATCCGGTAAGGAAGAGCGGGAACAACCCTCGGAACCTGTTCAGCCGCAAGGCTGAGCTTTTGTTCGGAGAGTTTGATCCTGGCTCAGGATAAACGCTGGCGGCGTGCATGAGACATGCAAGTCGAACGGACAGTCGGGCTTGCTCGACTGTTAGTGGCGGACGGCTGAGTAACGCGTAGGTGACCTGCCCCGAAGTGGGGAATAACTGCCCGAAAGGGTGGCTAATACCGCATGTGGTGTCACGTTCGGTCGTGACACCAAAGCCGCAAGGCGCTTCGGGAGGGGCCTGCGTCCGATTAGCTCGTTGGTGGGGTAACGGCTCACCAAGGCGACGATCGGTAGGTGGTCTGAGAGGACGATCACCCAGACTGGGACTGAGACACGGCCCAGACTCCTACGGGAGGCAGCAGTCGGGAATTTTGGGCAATGGGCGAAAGCCTGACCCAGCAACGCCGCGTGAGGGATGAAGGCCTTCGGGTCGTAAACCTCTTTTCTCAGGGACGATGATGACGGTACCTGAGGAAGAAGCCACGGCTAACTACGTGCCAGCAGCCGCGGTAATACGTAGGTGGCGAGCGTTGTCCGGATTTACTGGGCGTAAAGAGCGCGCAGGCGGTCGTGCAAGTCGAATGTGAAAGCCCCCGGCTCAACTGGGGAGGGTCATTCGATACTGCTCGACTCGAAGGCAGGAGAGGGAAGTGGAATTCCCGGTGTAGTGGTGAAATGCGTAGATATCGGGAGGAACACCAGTGGCGAAGGCGACTTCCTGGCCTGTTCTTGACGCTGAGGCGCGAAAGCTAGGGGAGCGAACGGGATTAGATACCCCGGTAGTCCTAGCTGTAAACGATGGACACTAGGTGTTGGCGGTATCAACCCCGCCAGTGCCGAAGCTAACGCATTAAGTGTCCCGCCTGGGGAGTACGGCCGCAAGGCTAAAACTCAAAGGAATTGACGGGGGCCCGCACAAGCAGCGGAGCGTGGGGTTCAATTCGACGCAACGCGAAGAACCTTACCAGGGCTTGACATGGCCAGGACCGTGGCGGAAACGTCGCTTCCCCGCAAGGGGCCTGGTCACAGGTGTTGCATGGCTGTCGTCAGCTCGTGTCGTGAGATGTTGGGTTAAGTCCCGCAACGAGCGCAACCCCTACTGTGTGTTGTATCACTCACACGGGACTGCCGAGAGAAACTCGGAGGAAGGTGGGGACGACGTCAAGTCAGCATGGCCCTTACGTCCTGGGCTACACCCACGCTACAATGGCCGGTACAACGGGGGGCGAAACCGCGAGGTGGAGCAAATCCCTTAAAGCCGGTCTCAGTTCGGATTGTAGGCTGCAACTCGCCTACATGAAGCCGGAGTTGCTAGTAACCGCCGGTCAGCATACGGCGGTGAATATGTTCCCGGGCCTTGTACACACCGCCCGTCACGTCATGAAAGTCGGCAACACCCGAAGCCGGTGGGCCAACCGCAAGGAGGCAGCCGTCGAAGGTGGGGTCGGCGATTGGGACGAAGTCGTAACAAGGTAGCCGTACCGGAAGGTGCGGCTGGATCACCTCCTTTCTAGGGAGTACCAAGTCGAGGTCCGTCGGTGTGACCTCGGCGTCACTGGCTCCCAGGTTGATCGTCACGATCGGATCCGCTCTCCAGCCAGGTGAGCGCGGCGCCGGCCCTCGGGTCGGCGAGATCGATGACGACCTGGCGAATGCACCGATACCGCTCCTCGGAGCCGGACTTCCTGTCACTCTTCAAGGGTTAGGGTGTCCCGCGTGGCGACCGACGGTCGCTCGTCGGCACCGCCAGGCGGGCGACTAGCTCAGCTGGTTAGAGCGCTGCCCTGATAAGGCAGAGGTCACTGGTTCGAGTCCAGTGTCGCCCACCACTCCCTTGCCGCCCGGGGACGTAGCTCAGTTGGCAGAGCATCTCCTTTGCAAGGAGAGGGTCAGGAGTTCGAGTCTCCTCGTCTCCACCATCCGCGAGCCAGCTGGAGGAAGACAGACTGCCTCCGACGCATCGGGAAACCAAGTGAACTGAATACCGGGGCCAGACGCCCCAACGAGCTCGAACGCATAGCGCTGTGTTGAACGGCGGCTCGGCGAAGATCGAGCCGCCGTTCGGTGTCTGAGCCGCCATCGCTCCTCTGATCCGTGAGCTGGAAGCTCACCGACCAGCGGATCGCTGGACCGGCGGACCGCAAGGCCGTCGGGGGCCGCAAGGCCGGACCTTAACAACTGGATAGTGTTTCGGCAGATTGAAGATCTTCAATTTCGCCGAGTTATGTGTGCAAGGTGCATCCCGGACCATGCAGCAGCTCCTTGGTGAGTTGCTGTGGTGGTCAAGCTACAAAGGGCACGAGGTGGATGCCTTGGCGCCAAGAGCCGACGAAGGACGTGGCAGGCTGCGAAAAGCTTCGGGGAGTCGCGAGCAGACTTTGATCCGGAGATGTCCGAATGGGGAAACCCGGCTGGGGTCATGCCCAGTCACCACCGGTTGAATACATAGACCGGTCGGGAGGTAAGCCAGCGAACTGAAACATCTAAGTAGCTGGAGGAAAAGAGAATATTCCCTGAGTAGTGGCGAGCGAAACGGGAATAGCCCAAACTCACTCAGCGCGATAGGTTGCAGCCGTTTCTGAGTGGGGGTTGAAGGAGTCGATATCGGGGCCCTGCAAGGCTCCGGCCGAGTTACAAAGCCATTCGCTAGTCGAACCTGTCAGGAAGGGCAGGCCATAGAGGGTGACAGCCCCGTAGGCGAAAGCGAGATGGCCTCGGTTATCGGCCACCTGAGTACCACGTGGAAGGTCTCTCATGTGGGAATCTGGGCGGACCACCGTCCAAGGCTAAATACTCTTGGCGACCGATAGTGAACGAGTACCGTGAGGGAAAGGTGAAAAGCACCCCGAAAGGGGAGTGAAATAGGACCTGAAACCGCGTGCCTACAAGCAGTCAAAGGGTGTTGCCGGCTTACGGGCCGGTAGCCTGATGGCGTGCCTTTTGAAGAATGAGCCGACGAGTTACTTGTGTGTGGCGAGGTTAAGTCCCAGAAGGACGGAGCCGGAGCGAAAGCGAGTCTGAACAGGGCGTTCAGTCGCATGCAGTAGACCCGAAACCGAGTGACCTATCCATGGCCAGGTTGAAGCGGGAGTAATGTCTCGTGGAGGACCGAACTCACTAGCGTTGAAAAGCTAGGGGATGAGCTGTGGATGGAGGTGAAATGCCAATCGAACTCGGAGATAGCTGGTTCTCCCCGAAATGCCTTTAGGGGCAGCCTCGGGCGTTCAATCACGGGGGTAGAGCACTGGATGGGCTAGGGGGCTTCCCGCTTACCAAACCCAACCAAACTCCGAATCCCGTGATTCTAGAGCTCGGGAGTGAGACTGCGAGGGCTAAGCTTCGTGGTCAAAAGGAAAACAGTCCAAACCGCCAGCTAAGGTCCCCAAATCCAAGCTAAGTGGTAAAGGATGTGGATTCGCGCAGACAACCAGGATGTTGGCTCAGAAGCAGCCATCATTGAAAGAGTGCGTAACAGCTCACTGGTCAAGTGGATCCGCGCCGAAAATTCAGCGGGGCTCAAGCTTGGTACCGAAGCTGCGGATCTGTGGCCGGCTTGCCGGTCATGGGTGGTAGGGGAGCGTTCTGTCCGCTGAGAAGGTCGACCGCGAGGACGGCTGGAGTTGACAGAAGTGCGAATGTCGGCATGAGTAGCGAGATGTGAGTGAGAATCTCACACGCCGTAAGCCTAAGGTTTCCTGAGCAAGGCTCGTCCTCTCAGGGTTAGTCGGGCCTAAGCCGAGGTCGAATGACGTAGGCGATGGACATCCGGTTGATATTCCGGAACCACCGACGATCGTTTGCACCGCAAGGTGTCGCCCGGGGGTAGGCGAATGGAGGTTGGCCGGCGCAAGCCGGTCGAATCCGCTAGCCGATCCTGGGTGGGAGCAAGGGCATGACACAGCGTGGTAGCTCGAGCGCGTTTTGGCTATACGCGTCTAAGCCGGTAGGGGGAGAGAGCAGGCAAATCCACTCTCTCATTCAACCCCGAGCAGCGAATGAAAGCGGCGCATGCTGCAATTCGAGTGAGCCAGGCTGGCGAGAAAAGTGTCTAGCGAGATCAACGGTGACCGTACCGCAATCCGACACAGGTAGGCGGGTAGAGAATACCAAGGCGATCGGGAGAACCCTCGTAAAGGAACTCGGCAAAATGGCCCCGTAACTTCGGGATAAGGGGCGCTTCGCAGTTGCTGCTTGCAGTGGCTGACCGAAGCCGCAGTGAAATGGCCCAGGCGACTGTTTAGCAAAAACACAGGTCTCTGCGAAAGCGAAAGCTGACGTATAGGGGCTGACGCCTGCCCAGTGCCGGAAGGTTAAGAGAAAGGGTGCAAGCTCTGAATCGAAGCCCCGGTAAACGGCGGCCGTAACTATAACGGTCCTAAGGTAGCGAAATTCCTTGTCGGGTAAGTTCCGACCCGCACGAATGGCGTAACGATCTGGGCGCTGTCTCTACGAGGGATCCGGCGAAATTGAAGTACCTGTGAAGATGCAGGTTACCCGCGATAGGGCAAAAAGACCCCGTGGAGCTTTACTGCACCCTGTCATTGGATTGGGCTTTAGCATGTGTAGGATAGGTGGGAGGCTGAGAAGCCGGGGCGCTAGCTTCGGCGGAGCCAACGTTGAAATACCACCCTTGTTGGAGTTCGGTTCTAACCGCGACCCGTAATCCGGGCGCGGGACCGTGGCAGGCGGGCAGTTTGACTGGGGCGGTCGCCTCCTAAAGTGTAACGGAGGCGCCCAAAGGTTCCCTCAGGCTGAATGGAAACCAGCCGTAGAGTGCAAAGGCATAAGGGAGCTTGACTGCGAGACCCACAAGTCGAGCAGAGACGAAAGTCGGGCTTAGTGATCTGGTACCTCCGAGTGGAAGGGGTATCACTCATCGGATAAAAGCTACCCCGGGGATAACAGGCTGATGGTGCCCAAGAGTTCACATCGACGGCACCGTTTGGCACCTCGATGTCGGCTCGTCGCATCCTGGGGCGGAAGTACGTCCCAAGGGTTTGGCTGTTCGCCAATTAAAGCGGCACGCGAGCTGGGTTCAGAACGTCGTGAGACAGTTCGGTCTCTATCCATCGTGGGCGTAGGGAACTTGAGAGAGTCTGCTCCTAGTACGAGAGGACCGGAGTGGACGAACCGCTGGTGTGCCAGTTGTCCTGCCAAGGGCACCGCTGGGTAGCTATGTTCGGTTGGGATAAGCGCTGAAAGCATCTAAGTGCGAAGCCCGTCTCGAGATGAGGTTCCCCACCGGGTTAACCGGGTAAGACCGCAGGGAGACTACCTGCTTGATAGGCCGCATGTGGAAGTCCGGTGACGGGCGAAGCTGAGCGGTACTAACGGTCGAGGGCTTGCCACTACAGCACCTTACCAAGGGTCGGGTGCTGGTCTGGGAGCAACCACAGCACACAGACGAGATTGAAGATCTGCAGTAGAAGCGGTACCGTCCGCAAGCTCAGACGTACGCAACGCCAGGAGGAGCCGAGGAGCCGACGCGAGCATGCTTATGCATGTGAGCTAGGCGCCGGAGGATCCGACAACGCGAGGCGTGCGGATCAGCTTGCGGAGCGTCGCTCCTGCCGAAACACTGTTCAGACGCGTGAAATCCTGGTGACTCTGGCGGAGAGGCCATACCCGTTCCCATCCCGAACACGGAAGTCAAGCTCTCCAGCGCCGAAGATACTGAGAGGGCAGCCTTTCGGGAAAATAGGTCGTCGCCAGGATTTCTGCGTTAAGGGCCCTCATCCGGCCGGCCCCACGCCGTAGAGCGGATCAGGCCGGGAAGCTCGCCCGGCTGCCTCGCTCGGCGCGCTCAGCCACGAACGGTGCCCGGGGTCTGCCTT
>Ga0307443_1001349_pt1 | contig 14535 bp, 11 predicted proteins | sample SalMarSW160220MG_FD_202148 | JGI IMG/M metagenome (GOLD analysis project Ga0307443, IMG submission 202148) | Salt marsh sediment microbial communities from the Plum Island Ecosystem LTER, Massachusetts, United States - SW1601-220 | ecosystem: Environmental > Aquatic > Marine > Intertidal zone >... | reverse complement strand
TTATTTGCCTCATTCAATCTTCCTAGACTATTCTGTACCGCGCTAACCGTACTAACAGTTTTATCAAGCTTTTCCCCGATATTCTCATTCGCATCCCTGAGCATCTGCACATTTTCCTTTAATCGCTCATTTACCTGAGCCATAACTGTGTTCAATTGATTGGTCACCTGATTGGAGACCTGGTTTAACTGCTGATTTATCATGAGAAGTGTCTGATCATCTTTTCTGGTTTTCCTGGTATTTGTAATGTTCCATAGAGTAAGTACCCCTAAAACTGCCAGCAAAACAAAAATGAATGTTATAGCCCACTCCATTCTTCTCTCCCTTTATTTTGGAATATCTCGGGACTTCATTTTAGCTCATAGATCATAGTTCATGGCTCATAGTCTCTAAATATTAATAATTCCTCACTCTTTTTAACTATCAGCCATGAGCTATCAGCGATCAACTCCTTTGCTTATCTTTTGCCCGCAGTATACGGACACACTTTCTCATAAGCACAATACCTGCAAGCCAGATAAGCTGGTTTAGCCTCGTATAGTCCGACACGAATGCCCGCTGCCGCCTTATCAATCTTTTTCACTGTCCGATTAAGATCATCCTCGCTTAGACCTGCTGACCCTATAAGACCCGATTCCAGAAAATGAAGTTCCACCCGATCCGGTATCTTCCCATAGATTTTTTGATAAGCCAATGCGTAGATAGCTAACTGAAGACTCTCTCTGGTCCTTTTATCGGCCTTTTCTTTCTTCCTTATATTGGAAGATTTAAAATCGATGATGCAAACTTCTCCATCCTGGATATCCACACGATCCCACCGCCCGGTAACTCTATTGTTCTTGAGTAAAAAACTAAATTCTTTTTCCACATATGCAGGCAAATGTTTTTCTGTTTGAGCCATTTGATAGAAGGACCGCAGCGTTCTTCGCCCCACTTCCAGCCTTTGTTCTTCGTGCTGCCGGGTGAGGAATCCTTCGCTCCTCCAGGAATTCTCAAAAACAGCCAGAAGTTCTTCCTCCGTAATTTTAACTCCTGTGAGCCTACGGCGATAATATTCTTGAACTGCATCATGAAGAGCTTTACCGTAGACCACAGCATGGTGAGGCAGAATAGGTACCCGAAGGACATGAACGTACTTGTATTTTAAGGGGCAGGTAAGATAATCGTCTATCTGGAAATAACTTACGGTTAGTATCTCTGTTGGCGGGATTGCCTCAGATAGTTCCTGTTGTATACCTGGCTTAGGGGCACTTCGCTCTATCACTTCCAGAGCAGAAGACTTTTGGGCTTTCACCTCCATCTTGAATAGATCCAGAGCTTCCAGAACAAACTGGCTCACTCTTCTTGGTCGTTTTCCTCCGTAATCTTTGGCGCTGGTAAAATAAAGCTCTTTTTTAGCTCGGGTCATCCCCACGTAAAAAAGACGCCGCTCTTCCTGCAGGTGAAAATCCCCACTGGGAAGAATATCCTTAATCAGAGGATCAGGCAAGGATATACTTTCTCGACGATAATGACAGGGAAATCGCTGAGACACAAGACTGACCATGATAACTACCGGAAACTCCAGTCCTTTCGCTTTATGTATGGTGAGAACATTCACCGCATCCGCCTCAGTATCAGCTTCAGCCACAGCAGGATTATCACCAGCTTCCATGAGCAAATCAAGATAGCTGGTAAACTGGGGAATTCGATCATAAGTAATTACGTTGGAAATACTGCGAATAATGTCGAAGAACCTGGCTGTGTTCTTAACCTTCTCTTCGTTAGTGAGCGAGGAAAGAGAGGTCAGACGCTTAAGATAACCGGTATCTATAATAAAACTGTAGAGAATCTCTCCTGTACCCCCTTTGATGGCTAATTGAGCATATTTCTCCAGATCCTTCATTATTCTTGAGATAGTGGCCTTACTTTCGGGCGAGATCTCCTCATCCAACTCCAAAATTTCTGAAACCCGGGAAAAGATGTGATAAAGTGAGCGATTCCTGCGACTGGCGTAATTCATACATAAGGTAAGATCTCTAGCCAAAAGCTGATATATTTCGGAAGCGGCAAGATAATAAAGGCTAACACTGTCATCGAAGTTGGCAACACTTCTTAAGAAAGAAATGAGGAGACGAACCTCTTCCCGTGTGTAAAGTCCCTCATTTCCAGAAAAAGTCCAGGGTATATCGGCCATATTTAAAGATCTCAAGAATGGATCCGCATCGCGATTTGCCCGGACCAGAATAGCGAAATCCCGATAGTCACAACCTTCTTTTTCTACCTTTTTTTTAATTAAATTGGCCGCTGCTTCTGCCTCACTAAAGAGTGTATCGTAGTGAAGATGTTTTATACTCGGTCCTTCCCTTACCTGAGCTTTCAGATGCTTATCAATACTATTTTTAAATTCAAGGCGATCCGGATTATTATAGCCTATCAGACGATAGGCAGCATCTAAAATCATCTGAGTAGAGCGATAGTTCTCAGTTAAAACCGTTTGTTTTGCTTTGGGATAGGTATCCATAAAGCCCAAAATATTGCTTATAGCTGCTCCTCTAAATTTATAGATTGATTGGTCATCATCCGCTACCACCGTGATGTTCTGATCTCGGGAGGCCAGGAGCTTGACCAACTGGAATTGGGTATAATTGGTATCCTGAAACTCATCTACCAGGATGTAGCGGAAGCGGTCTTGATATTGACGGAGCACCGCCGGATGGGTTCGAAAAAGCTTGAGAGGAAGAGTTATCTGATCTCCAAAGTCAATCTTTCCATGTTGCGCAAGTAAATCCTGATATTTTTTGTAAGTTCGAGCTATTTCCATCTGTTGGGTAGCAATTTCTTCAAGCTCTGGATCGTCAGGTACCTCTTCTGCTTCCTTTTTCAGTCTCTCAGCATAAGCAAGATACTCCTCGGGGATAACATCTTCATCTTTTGCTCGACTGAAGAGAGTAACCATAGCTTCAATATATCTGGTGGGATTGCCCAGTGGTCGATAATAGGAAAAAGGGAATTCGAAGAGATGCTCACGAAAGAAAATAATTTGCTGCGGTCTGGTCAATACCTGTAAGTCTGGCACCAAACCCAACAACAAAGCATTCTCTCTCAAGACACTATCGCCAAAGGCATGGAAAGTACCAATCCAGACTCCAGTGTATCCATAAGGTACCAAAATATCTACTCTCTCCTCCATTTCAGCAGCAGCTTTTTCGGTGAAGGTAAGGGCCAGAATCTCCTCAGGCTTTGCCCTTTTCATAGCAATAAGCCAGGCAATACGTCTGGTGATTACCTGAGTTTTTCCCGTTCCTGCTCCGGCCACAATCAAAACGGGACCCTCTCCATTTGTGACTGCTTCTCTCTGCTTCTGGTTTAGTCCTTCTAATATTTTGTTACTCACAGACATACCAGACTCTCAGCAAACTTTTATTCAATCACTTTATAAACCAGATCATGGGGCCTAACCCTTTCCTTAACTTTGATTCCAATGGAATCCCCCGACTTTGCCTCTTTTACTGGCTCATTCTCTATCTCCATAGATTCTATTTCCTGCTCAAAATCAGTGGTGTGCCCCTTGATGTGAATAGTATCTCCCACTTTTACTCCTCCCTCAAGCTCGATGGCCGCCGCCTCTGGATGAACAAAATATTTGGAGACTTTACCAATTTTTATCTCCTTCACTTCTCATCACCTCCTCACCTCAATCATCACTACAGCTTTTGAGTAGATTTTCCTTTATCATAGCAAATTGGTAATTTTTAATCAATTTCGTCTCACACTTTTAGCTATGGTTCCTCCACCCACCAATACATCCCCATCATAAAATACAACTGCCTGTCCAGGAGTAATAGCCCTCTGAGGCTTTCTAAATTTTACCTGAACCACATCTTTATCTAAAGGAGTAACTATTGCCTCCGCTTCTCTCGCACCGTATCTTATCTTTGCCTTCGCCCTTATAGGTTCAGTTAATTTCTCCCTGTCCACGTAATTTATCCCGGTAGCGACTAATTCATCGGCATAGACATCGCTGTCTTTACCCACCACGATAGCGTTTTTCTTTCTATCAATAGATACAACATACAAAGGCTCACCCATGGCCATACCTATTCCTCTGCGCTGTCCAACAGTATAAAATAGGATTCCTTGATGTTCTCCGAGAACTTTTCCTTCTCTATCCAGAATCGGCCCCGGCTTTGTTGTCCTCGGCAGGTACTCCTTAAGAAACTCTCCGTAATCATCATCAGGAATGAAACAGATTTCTTGACTTTCCGACTTATCGGCCACCGGCAAAGCCCATTCACATGCCATCCTCCTTACCTTTTCCTTAGTCAGATTTCCTAAAGGCATGAGAGTATGCTTTAGCTGAAACTGAGTCATTGCATATAAGACATAGGATTGATCTTTTTTCGAATCAATACCTTTCTTAAGAAGATGCCTTCTACGAGTTCTGTCGAACTCAATCCTGGCATAATGACCGGTAGCGATAAAGCGAGCCCCTAGCTTTTTTGCTCTTTCCAGCAAGGCAGTGAACTTTATGTATTGGTTACATCTAATGCAGGGATTAGGAGTCCTGCCTCTTTTGTATTCCTCACAAAAATCGGTAATCACCTTCTCCGCAAAAACTTTCCGAAAATTCATTACATAGTAAGGGATGTCCAACTTTTGTGCCACTCGGCGAGCATCCTCTACCGCCACTAAAGAACAACAACCACCCAATTTATCTGCCTCACTGGCTATCCTGTCTGAAGGCCAAATCTGCATGGTTATTCCAATCACTTTGTAGCTTTCTTTTTTAAGAAGACTAGCGGCCATGGATGAATCTACCCCTCCACTCATAGCCACAACTACTCTCTCTCTCACCACAGCTTTTACCTCAGAGTTTTCTCTTTGGTTGACGGACAATATTTCTTCAATCTGCATTCTTTACATTTACCTGGGCGGCACCAGTTCTTCCCCAGACGAAGCAAGGCAACCTCGAGATCAGCAAAATTCCTTCCTTTTACGAAATTTCTCTCCCACAAAAACTTTAGTGATGGTAGGGCTGACCGATTGACGGTTTCTCTATCTAACAGCGCTAAGTTCCTCATCGCGGTAAGCACTAAAGGAGACAAGGGAGGATTTGCCTTCTTCCACAGTCCTCGAAGTTCTCTTAAAAATATTCCCACCGTAACCTCACCGATTCCTTTGCCTAAATTTTTTATCCTTCTCTCCAGATCTCTTGAACCTAGAGAATCTTCATGTAGGGTATTTAGATTTCCCCTATATTTATCCTTAAGACTTCCCATGACCTCTAGAAGTTTGGTGGCTGTCTTAAAATCATATCTCACATATCCGCCCCTATCCAGTATTTCCACTAATCCATCCCATCCGGTTCTTAAAATAGTCTCAGAAGATAAAATTTTCTCTTTCTCAAACTCCCGGTAAGTTTTCACTGCAATCGTCTCAGATATTCTCGCCCCAAAGAGAATGGAAACTAAAAACCACTTAAAAATCTCCAAGTTTTCAAGAGAGGCAAGATCAATTCCTAAACCCACCGAAAATTTCTTCCCCAGTTGCCTCACCAGGGGCTTTATTACCTCAGAGGTTTTATTCATAGTTCTTCCCAGAGAAAGAGCTGCTCATTAATTTGGCCAGTGGCTTTCCTTTCCCCACCGCCGTAAAATCTACCTTGCAGAGTAAGAAAGTTACCAGCGCGGGTGGTTAGGGCTCCAGTTTTTCTTAACTGATCAAGTCGGGTAAACTTTTCTTGCTTCCGAGTCTCCACAATCCTCCTGGCCGAAATTCTTCCTATCCCTGGCACCCTTAAAAGCTCGTGAAAATCAGCCTTATTTACCTCCATCGGAAATTTATCCTGATGTCTTAGAGCCCAGGCAAGTTTAGGATCGTGGTCTTGCGGCAGGTTGCCATTCTTTTCAAAGGGAAGCTCCTGGGGAGTAAATCCGTATCTCCTTAGAAGAAAATCAGCTTGGTAGAGTCTGTATTCACGAAGAGGCGAACAGGGAGGCAGCTCCTCCAAGGGAGTATCCAGAATGGGCATGAAAGCACTGTAATACACCCGCCAAAGTTTATAATCCTCATAAAGCCTACCCGAGAGATTCAATATCTCCCTGTCTGTCTCCCTAGCAGCTCCCACCACCAGTTGAGTGGTGATACCAGCCTTCAAAGGTTTTTGGCGGTTGATTCTAGCGATTTTCTCTAATCCGCCCACTAAATCTGAGGCATAGTTCTTACTGGGCGAAAGCTCGGCTAAATGTTTCGCACCCGGTGCCTCAAGGTTCAGGGAAAGCCGATCGGCGAGTTGAGCGGCCGCATCAATTATTGACTCATCAGTGCCAGGTAGCACTTTATAGTGAATGTAGCCGCGATACCCATATCGCGTGCGAAGTAACTGGACAGTCTCGAACATTCTTTCCTCTGATAGATCAACCGATCTATTAATGGCAGAGGAAAGAAAAAGTCCGTCAACCAATCCTTTTGAATAATATTGAAGAAATAGTTTAGCAAGTTCATCAGGTCTAAAGTTAATCCTTTGAAAATTCCTATCCTTTCTATTAGCACAATAAAAACAATTTCCTTCACAGGCATTACTCTGCAAGACCTTAAATAATCGGACGCAACTTCCTCTCTTTCCTACCGCCGGATAAATAAACTTAAACCGCTGGAACTTTCTGTTCTTGCCGGTAAACACTGAAGGAAAGCCACAGACATCAAATCTGGCCACCTCTCCCAGTTTCTTTAGTTTGCTGTACGTATCTAATTTCCTAGCTACATAAGTCATCTTTTGTAGCTGCTCCAAATATCTACAGATGACTGTCTTTTTCGAGACGGAAAACTTGGGTCTTTGTTGACAACAGTAGTCTTATACTGAGATTTGTCAAGGATATCTCGACACCATTTTCCTTTTTTCTAATAGATATTACTCAAAGGGTTCAAATTGCCAATATTCATTTTTCCCACCCCCATAGATCTATTTAAAATTTACCATAAATTCTTTCAAGATCAACCGTCTAACGTCTTTCTTGCCATTCTTTCAAGGATCTGCTATAATACCACTGCGTTATAAAAGAAGGAAAGAATTAGCTCAGTAAAAAAAGCTAAATTTTCAGGAGGAAAAAAATGAAAAAAGGTGTGATGGTTCTATTAGTGGTGATTTTGGGGCTTATGGGGATGGCAGGAGCTTGGGCCGATGAAATCTCAGACACGATAGAAAGGGCCAAGACACTATATCAGGAGGGAAAATATTCTGAAGCGTCGAGCGAACTGCAATTTGTAGTAGGTCAAATTCAGAATCTCCAGGCAGAACAGCTAAAGAAGCTATTACCTGATCCATTGGCGGGATGGACAGCCGAGGAGGCAACTGCATCAACTGGCCCCATGGGAATTTTTGGGGCAGGCATAAGCGTTAGTAAGACCTACAATAAAGAAGACACAGGGGAATCCATAGAAATTCAAATCATAACCCAGTCACTTCTCTTGCAGACAGTAATGATGTTCCTGACCAATCCTATGATGTTAGCCGCAGAGCCTAATGCCAAGCTCGTAAGAGTTAAAGAGGAGAAGGCCGTTGAAAAATTCTCCGCCCAAGATAAAGACGGCGAGCTCTCTCTCATCCTTGAAGGAAAGACTTTGATCACGGTAACGGGATCGGAAATCAGCGATAAGAATATCCTGTATAAGTATATGGAGAAGATGGATTTCGGTGCGATAAAGAAAACAATTGCCGGATAAGGAGATAAGAAAGAGTAGAGTGCTATACCTAAGAGGCATTACTTAGAAGGTTCAAATTACCAATATACACCCTTTTAAGACCTTCTTTTTCAGCCGAGATCTTGCGTCCTTCTGCATGTAGACACTTAATCACAGCATTGGACTCTCTTCCTCCATAAATTCTTTAACTTTGGATAAACTGGAGGTTATTTCACACTGAGGCAAGGAATTAAGAAACATCTTTCCGTAACTCCGGCTCTTGAGGCGAGGATCAAGAATAGCCACCACTCCTTTGTCTTTCTGGCTGCGAATAAGGCGGCCAAATCCCTGTTTGAGCAGGATAATAGCCTGGGGAAGCTGATAATGAAGAAAAGGATTTTTATTCTGAGCCTGCAAAAACTCCATTTTGGCCTCCACCACAGGATCATTGGGTACAGAAAAAGGAAGCTTAGTAATAATCACACACTGCAGGGCTTTGCCCGGAACATCAACCCCCTGCCAGAAGCTACTGGTTCCAAGCAGCACAGAACCTTCACTTTTTTTGAATTCCTCTAAAAGCAGGTAACGTGGCATATCTCCCTGTCGTAAAATCTTAAGAGTAGTTACATCCTCTTTAAGTAGTTCATAAACCTCATCAAGCATTTGGAAACTGGTAAAAAGGACGAAAGTGTATCCCTTAATTAGGGCCAATAGCTTTTTGATCTTCTCTGTTGCTCTCAGAGAAAATAACGTCGCCTGCCGCCAGGGATCAGGCATATGTGAAGGGATGTAAAGAAGAACCTGACGGCTATAATCAAAGGGGGAATCGAGAAGAAGCTCTTCTCCTTCTTCAAATCCCAACCTTTCTCGTACATAACTAAAACTTCTATTTGTGGACAAGGTGGCCGAGGTGAGAACAGCCAATTTTACCCTCTGAAAAACCCTCAACTTTAACTCCTCGGCGACATTTACCGGAGTTGCACGTAAAGCGCCTCTCACAGCCTTCCTTGTAGGGGAAAACTCCACCCAGTAGACGTAATCTCTTTCTTCTTGGCGAATGATTTTACTCAGATTAGTCTTCGTCTCCTGGCAGCGTAGAAGGTAGGATGAGATCTCCAGCTTTTTTTCTTCATCCTCTTCTTTATCTTGAAGTAAGCTTAACTCGGAGATAAGATTAGAAAGAGGAACATCCAAGAGATTAACCAAAAATTGGGGAGTTCTGATTCGTTGTTTAATATTCTCATTCTTGAACTTGGTCTTCAATTCAGAAAAAAAGTTCTCGTTAGCTATTTTTACCTCGTCAACCATCTTGGCTAAAAAATCTCTTTCCTTGCCCTTTAGATTAGTTAATCTGAACACAAGACCTTTTTGACTACGGGGATTGCATATAGAATTTAAAAGAACCCTTATCCTTAAATGAGAAATCTCTATCCCCAAGGAGTTTGCAGCTGCTTCCTCCAAATTGTGAGCTTCATCAAAAACAACTGCCTCAAAAGGAGGCAGGATTTTTTCGCCTGAGGTAAGGTGAGCAAAGAAAAGATGATGATTCACCACCAACACCTGTGATCTATACGCTTCTTTTCTAGCCTCTGTATAATAGCAACTCCTTTGATGAGGGCATTCTTTACCCAGACAAAGATCAACCTCTCGACAAACTCTTTCCCAAACCTTTGGTGACGGTTCAAAATCTAGCTCCGATTTTAAGCCTTTTTCCAGGTAAAGCCTGGCCTGAAATATCTTTTCCAGCTCCTTAACTTCCTTTTCGGTATCCAGCAGTTCGTAAACCCGAGCTCTCGCCAGTCTTCTTAAACAAAGATAATTCTCAGCTCCAACCACAAGAGTAAAGCGAAAGTCAACTCCCAAAGCCTCACTCAGGAAGGGAAGATCTCTTTTAGTGAGTTGGTGTTGAAGAGTCTTGGTATAGGTAGAGACAATCACCCGTTTTCCCTCCTCTACTGCCCAATAAATAAAAGGAACCAGATAAGCTAGACTCTTTCCGATACCAGTACCAGCTTCCACAATGAGGTGCTTTCTCTTCCGAATGGCTTTCTCCACTGCCCGGGCCATTTCAATTTGCTCGGTCCTTTCTTCAAAATTTTTCAGTTTTTCAGCGATGAGTCCGTGGGCCTTGAGTACCTCTTCCAGTCTTTTTTTGGGCTTATAACTTAAAATCTTTACCTTTTGCATTCAACTATCACCCGAGAAAATTATCGTCCATCTTTCTTTATCTTTTTATAATACGGCAATTTAAGGAAAAATCAACTATCCTCTCCATTTGATTTTCCCTTAAAATTTTGCTATTATGATGTTGGCTTATAATTATCTGAATATCCTTCAATAAATAAGATAAACTAATTAAATCCAAGGTCTTCAGTCTTACAAAAACGATGGAGAAATACAAAGCTACTTTGTTAGTCTTTGGTTTAGTGATTCTTCAGATTATTCTGGCAGGAGAGGGACTTTACGCCTCAAGACCATCTGTTCCTAAGAACACCATCGCCGGATCTGCAGAGTCAGCGCAAGCTTACTCGGTTAAGCTACACCAAAAATCGCTCCCGCAGAAAGAACCACCTTTCCTTGACAAAATCATCATTGTCTCCGGTTCTTATAATATTCCTGATGACAATAGTAAACTCATCAGCTATGATGAGAATATCTATCTTTTTGCTGTAGTAAAAGATGCCAGAGGAAATCACTACTTAGGAGACGATGGGTTTCTACCCCCGAGGTTAAAAATAGGTAATAAAAAGTACACCATCACTGACGAATCACTTAAAAGATGGAAGAAAGAGCTTTGGGGTCCTCTGGAGATAAACTGGTACAGGATTATGCCGAGAATGATACCATCCCATCCAGAATTAGAAGACTACGAATGGTACTCCAACGTCTTCACCGAGGGTCCCCATGAGGGTAAGTTCCGGGCATTTGCAGTCATTGAATATGAACAAGAACCTCTACCACAAAAGGGATGGATAATTAATCCAAAAAAACGGGGGGGAACGGTCAGATTCAGAGTTGAGGTAAATTACCATGGTCGGATAATATCTTCTCCTGGCCAAGAGGATCCCTCGCAGCCTCATCGCGTGACGACCAATGACTATGATAAAGGTATCAAGCCCACCGTCCATCGAATCAGCCGACTGTCCGACCATAAAAACAAGCTGATTAGATATACGGAGGCTCTCAGAGGAGTTCCCTGGTGCTGGGGTACCGCCTACAAAATAGCTGGCAAGCCTGATCAGCATCAGGCCGACCTGGCCAATCCTATTTCCATCGAATGTTCTGATTTGATCATCTCAGCTTTAAGAGCCATGGGAAATAAAAATCTTGTTTACACTTCAGCGGTGGAGCTAGCCAGAGGAGTCTATACCAAACCAATGGATGAGAGGACTTTTAGATTGGCTACTTTGGATATTTTCGAAGAGTGGATCCCAAAAGGAATTTCTTTTCATAATGGTTTTTACTATCTGTGTGGTAAAGGGAAAATCAAGATTTTTGATCTAAATTTCAAAACAGAAAGGGATATTGAAAGTCCTTCAGCTAATTATCTGGACATTGCTATCTCGAAGAATGGTAAAATTTTCCTCATAAACGAAACCAAGAATTTGGAAAGGGAAATAGAGATTCTCAATTTGGAGGGTGAGGTAGAAAAGATTATCAGACCAAAGGTTGAGCATACTCTTACCCTAGATGGTCAAATCTACACCACCCAAGACGAACTTAGACCCCAGGGGATAGGAGTTGATGATCAAGGTAGGTCTATCTACCTACTCGCCTCAGATAGTCTCTATATTTTTGACCTGGATGGAAATCTACAAGAGAAAATCAGGCTGGAGAAACTCTACGACTCTTTTGTGCCAGTAGGCAGCCTTTGCGTTAAAGAAAATCTCATCTACGTGCCAGTATATAAAAAAGAGGTCCTGGTTTATAACCTCAGTGGGAAAGTGGTAAATAGAACAGTCTTGCCCGATGTTGCGTTCGGCTTAGATGTTGATCAGAATAGATATTATCTGGCAGCCTCCAGTCCTTTCCGCATTGAGATCAGGAGGCTAGATGGAACCTTTGTAGGAGATTCAGAAGAAAAATTGATTGACCAGAATGGAGAGGATGCCGTGGTTAGAATTGGTAGTTCAGAAGATTTTCTCCAGGTAGGTGATCTCATCCTCAGCGGTGAAGAGGGTGAAGCCATCAGTCACACCTTGGTTTTCTATGAGGACACTAATTCCAACCAATTTCTAGATAGATTTGATAAATTGATCTACGCCGGCCATGACGGAGTGATGATTTCAACAGTAGAGGAGAAATTGGGCTCAAGATATTTTATACTTAAAAGGATTGATAGACAAACAGTGAAAATCGATTGAGGGGATAATATCATGTCAGTAGTGGAGAGAATCAATGGGGCAGTGGATGAAAAGCAGGGCGAAATCGTAAAATTGCTTCAAAGACTGGTCCAGATTCCTACTCCCACACCCCTTGGTCTTAACTACGACAGAATAAATGTCAGGATTAGTGACCTTCTAAATCTGGTTAAGTGCATAGCTATTCTTGCCACTGAAGCAGCCTAAAATAGATCACTTAACCCATAGAAAATTTTATTGAGGAAGAACGTGGCCTACAAGGTTTATAAAAGCAGGTTCCCCTTAAGAAAACTCAACCAAAAGAAGATATTTAAAAGAAGATCATTACGCCGAATTTCTCAGCCTAGAGCTGCCGGCAGAAGAGAGAAAGGAATTTCCCGAAGAAAAATATAGAAAGAAGAGGAGCAGTTTATCTAATGAGAATTGAGCTGGTGAGAGTTACTCATAAGATGACCCGAGCCTGGCAACTATTCCTGCGAACCTTAACTTTACCAATTCTAGCTGCTCTGACTCCTTCGAGCATTGAGGTTAAAATAACTGATGAGAGAACAGAGTCGATAGATTATGAAAGTGACGCTGATCTTATCGGTCTCACTTATTTAACCGCTGATGCACACAGGGCCTATAGAATGGCTGATGAGTTCAGGAAAAAAAGTAAATTCGTGGTAATGGGAGGACCTCATGCTTCTGTTCTTCCCGAGGAAGCTATCCGTCATGCAGATAGTGTAGTAATCGGAGAAGCAGAGCTGGTTTGGAAGGATTTACTTCAAGATTTTCAAAAAGGCTCGCCCAAGAAATTCTACCAATCAAAAACTCCTGTGAAAATGGAAGACCTTCCTCTTCCTCGGAGGAATCTGGTGAAATGTAAGGGATTTACCACTATCGAGATGGTCGAAACCAGTCGAGGCTGCCCTTTTAATTGCGATTTTTGTTACATGCCTACTCTTTTCGGGAGGGGTTATCGTTCAAGACCGATTGAAGATGTAATAAAAGAAATAAAAACTCTAAAGAAAGATCACCTCGCTTTTGCTGATGACAACCTGGTAGGAAACCCGGATTATGCCAAAAATTTATTCAAGAAGTTAATTCCTCTGGGGAAGAAGTGGTTTGGCAATTTCTCTTTAGCCAGAGTCAATGACACTCAACTCTTAAAACTGGCTGCTCAAAGTGGATGTATACGGATGGGTTTGGGGTTTGAGTCCGTGTCCCAGAAAAGTTTGAACGGAGTAAATAAGAGCTTTAACAAGGTGAAAAGATACGAAGAAATCATCAAGAAGATACATGATCAGGGAATCACCATAATTGGATACTTCATGTTTGGATTTGATGAGGATGATGTCTCTATTTTTCCCCGAACGGTAGAGTTTATGGAGAAAAGTCTAATCGACCGACCTATATTTTTTATTCTTACCCCCATTCCCAAGACTGGCCTCTATCAAAGACTTCTCCTCGAGGGGAGAATTCTTGATACCAATTGGTCTCACGGAGACGGGACTCACGTAATGTTTCGTCCCAAACTGATGACGGTAGACCAACTGGAGGAAGGCCATAGATGGGTCATAAAACAGGTTTACTCTCTTTCTTCCATTACGAGGCGATGGCTTGGATCCTGCAGGTATGCGAATCCTTTTTATAGCCTCGCTTTGAATCTTTCCGCCAAAGTGGAAATGGCCGGAAAAGACCAGTCATTAGCAAAACATCAGTCGTCCCCTCTGAAGAAAATGGGTTGAGGAGGTTGAGTATGGAGTTGAAGATAGTTAAGATGGAAGTTCCTGCCGATGCCAACATCATTATCGGGCAAACTCACTTCATCAAGACAACAGAAGATCTTTATGAGGCCGTGGTAAGCTCGGTTCCAGAAGTAAAGTTTGGTCTTGCCTTCTGTGAAGCCTCGGGTCCCTGTTTGGTAAGGGCAGAAGGAAATGATGAAGAGCTAAGATCTGTAGCCGTCAAGAACGCCAGTGCTATGGGAGCTGGACACACTTTCGTGGTGCTATTAAAAAAAGCATTTCCCATTAATGTACTTAACTCAATTAAAGATTGCCCTGAGGTCTGCTCCATATTCTGCGCCACTGCAAATCCAGTCGAAGTAGTGATAGCCGACACAAAACAAGGTCGAGGAGTCATGGGAATTATCGATGGATTTCACTCAAAAGGAGTTGAAAGAGAAGCCGATGTAAAGGCGCGCAAAAAGTTTTTAAGAAATACAGGATATAAACTCTAAACAAGATGCCTTCTTTTAAAAAAAGATCCTTTTCCTGGCGCAGCAGAACAGTCCTTCAGATATTGCTTATCCCTATCATCTTTTTCGTCATTTTTAGCCTCCTTCCGCTCACTCTGCTTTATTTTTCTTCGCCCGGTTCCAAGGAGAATCTTCTGACTAACGGAGGAATTGATCACTCAACCCAACCCATAAAAATTGGCGACTTCGCCTTGAGGATCAATTTCATAAAGATATCAAAAGAATTGATTAAAGATAGTTTATCAATAAAGCCAAGAAAAGGTTATGCAT
>Ga0307443_1001340_pt1 | contig 14621 bp, 12 predicted proteins | sample SalMarSW160220MG_FD_202148 | JGI IMG/M metagenome (GOLD analysis project Ga0307443, IMG submission 202148) | Salt marsh sediment microbial communities from the Plum Island Ecosystem LTER, Massachusetts, United States - SW1601-220 | ecosystem: Environmental > Aquatic > Marine > Intertidal zone >... | reverse complement strand
AGTTTCAGCTTGGGAGCGGCAACGTAATGAAGCGGATGCCACTGTTGATTGGCAATTTGCCACTGCAGACGCTCGTGTAAAATTGAAAAAACTATACCCAGTAATTTAGATGTGACAGACTACTAGTTGCATTTTGTCTTCGTCAACCTGGCGACTTTCGTCTTCTGCCTCCCCCGCCCAATATATCGCATCGGCGACGGCATCGTCCGCAGTTTTTTGCAGCGACAAATTCTCGGTGCAGTGGAAATAAGGCTGCAGCGGTATGTAGTTACGGTGAAAGCCGCCGACACTCAACCCTGAAGCCAGCTTTTTAAACGTGCTCGCAGCCCGTACGGCATTGGTCCGAAGCCGGCCTACATCATACGCCTGAAAATCTGATTCATTCTGTACAGCGGTAAGTACCGCGGCACCAAGGTACGATTCCTGTGCGCAGCGACGCAATTCCTGCCCGGCATCCCTCAACTCAGCCAGGCTATCCTCGCCCAGGGCGAAGCGCCGCTCGGCAATTTCGTTCCGCGTCGAACTCATGCGGAAGAGGACATTGACCATCTCCTTAAAATTGGACTGGTTGAAGTCCTCGGGGGATTGGACAAAATCTTCAAGATAAATTGTGACATCATTGTAATCGTCCACGGCGTCTGCAAATACCCCAATCTCACTGGTCAGGCTATTATCGCCGACATCTGGGTCATAGCGCATTCCATATGCCGACACCACATCGTCGTTACCCATAAGGGCCGCACCCTTAAGCAGCCATTTCACCGTCTCCCTTAGGCCCTTGATAGCCTGCTCTTCAAGGCCCGGCGCATCGGTCAACTGCTCGAACATCCCCTTTGCAGCCAACAGGTTGGGCTCGTCGTCGGAGTAATGGGTAAGGATGTAGTCAAGGGTAAACGACGGGGAGGAGCGAAAATTACTTAGGCGCTCCTTGCCGCAATCCAGCTTATCTTGGGCCTCGAGTAACATCTCGTACTCGGCCAGCGAATAACCGAGCGCCTTATGTTGAAGGTTACCGGCCAAACCGACCGCTATTATCAAAATCGCTGCACGAACCAAATATTTCATAGTATTGACTCCTCGGCCAAGACCTTCAACTGACACTTAAAAACCTTCACGCGACTTACCTTTTCGAAAGCCGCATTGACAATTCCAATCCTCTACACCTCTCAATTAGTAACCAATTGCCAAAAAATTAAAATATTGTGTTCCGTCGTAATCGTTCATCCGGTCTAAAACAAAACTCGACTGACTAATCGAATATATAAGACCAGGTAAAGTAGCTTGTACGGTGAAACATTGATGAGGGAAAGTTGTCCCCGAGCCGTTGAAGTAGTATGTGTGGGGACTATCTGAAGTACTCGTCTGCGCTCCCCATATAAACAAGATGTTACCAATCCATGTGTAACCTTCTGTTGACAACTGCTGGTCATTCCAGGCCGCTATTTTCGCCGTCCCATTGACGTCCAAGGCTGCAAGCGGACTGGTCGTACCGATGCCCACGTTGCCGTTGGCATCGACCACCAGGTCCGCAGTTGCACCATCATGGCTGATTTCCAATCCACCGATGACCTTGCCTGATATTGTCGCATTGCTTATTGTCGCATTGCCTATATTCGCATCGCTTATTGTCGCATCGCCTATTGTCGCATCGCCTATTGTCGCATTACCCGATACCGTCGCATCGCCTGATATGGCCACATTGCCTGCGACATCCAGCTTCTCAGTTGGGCCGTATGTCCCGATGCCCACCTTGCCGTCCTCTACGTGTACCACACCCTTTAGATTGAGGGCCTCCCCGGCATAGGTGGCAAAATTAGCGTCATAAGCGTATAATGCCGGGACAACCTGCTTGCGGGGACGCATCTCGTCATCCGTTCCAACCTTAATCCCCATATAGAGCGGTACCGCAAAGCAAACCGCAGGCGTGTAGGGATCGCCATCGGGATTATCGAACGATGTACTTCTACCCAGCACAAGGCCGAACCGCCCGTCGCTGAGAGTCGTTGAAAGGCTCTCGGCCCATTTATAGTTCTGGGCATCGGGCTCGGTGTAGAGTGAAAATGTCAGGTTGTGTGTGCCGCTGACTGGAACACCGTTAGAGTCTGTGAGTCGGCCCTGGAAAGGCAGCAACCTGCGGTTAGAATCCGCCCCGGTTGCAACGTCGACCGTAAGCGCCATACACATTATTGCCAGAATTGCCACGCGCGTCTTGGTTCTTGAGTTTTTCATAATTCATATCCTTTCTTCGAGCCTTGTCTTACCTCACTCATTTCACCTTTTATCTTACGGAACATCATCCACCCAGAGGCGGTAGCTATAGTTCGACGATGGTTCGTTATCCTCAGACATCGCAGTGCCTATAACCGTCCACAAGACCTGCTCCATTGAACCGCTGTTCGGGTCGTTCGGGTCCGGGTGGCCGCCATGGATGGCATGGATGTCATGCACCAGCTTGTATAAATCACTCTGCGGAACACCGACACGAATATATTTTAGCTTCACCTTGCTGCCGAGGTTGGGGTCGCTAATCGTCAGTGTTACATCATATTCACCCGGCTGTTGATATGTGTGAAGGGGGTCTTTTTCGACCGAAGAGTCACCGTCACCAAACTGCCAGTTCCAGGAATTGGCGGACGCGGCGAGCATTACGAATTGGACGGTTAACGGCTCATTGCCGGTAAGCGGAGCTGCTATGAAATCAACGGGCTCGGCCGTGGTCTGCCTGGATGCGCTGACATCAACTGTATTCGGTGTACACGGGTCACGATTGATATCTATATCCGCAGTAGTCGGTGACAGGGAAAAGCCGGGAAGTGAGCCGAAGCTGAGCTTATAACAGCCCGGCACGAGACCTTCGAAGCTGTATTGGCCGTTGGCATCTGTGGTCGTAGTCAGGACAAATCCTGCAAAATGCAGTGTCACCACAACGTTTGGCACGGGGTCATTACCATCGACGACGATGCCGCTTATACTGGGAACTTCGGGTTCGTTGTCGTGCGTTTCTGGGTCGGTTCGGTCCAGATATTCCTGATAGTTGTTACGAGCATCGCCGTCGGAATCTAAACCCCAATCCAGCCCATTATGGGGGTCTAATCCGAAGCGAATCTCCCAGTCATCAGGCATGCCGTCTGCATTTGGGTCATCCTTGTCAGGGCGCGCGGTCGCGCGTCGTGGCACTCCATTTGGGTCCAGGAGAGGGTCCAGCGGCGCGATACGCGTCAACTGGAATGTGCCGCGAATCACTACCGGCCCTGCGCCTGGTATTTCTATCGTTTCGACATAGTCGCCGATTTCGTCACCTTCGAACTGCGAATTGGTCACCCAACTGCCCCGTAGAACCGCGTTCCGCACGAATTTCTGGCCAAATATGTCCATCCCGCCATCGTTCGGGTCAACTGAGAACCTTGCCCCAAGAATCATATCCAGCCCGGTGCGTGAAGCCATGAAGTAAACATCTTTGGCAAAGAAAGGAGTTTGTTCAGCGGTTAGCACGGCCCGGCCGTCCTGCTCGTTAACATCAATTCCGAGTTGGACATTTGGCAGGTCAACCTCCCGGTTATTGACGGTAATAGGAGTGGCAAAGCCTTCATAGTGGCCGTTGAGTGGCCATAACTTAGCTGTGACCGGCAGCGAAAGGTTGCCCCCGTCAGAGTGGATATTGAGTACACTGTTATAGTCAACAGGATAATTGCCGGTTGGAAACTCCAGGCCTGTCAAGTCTGCGGATATGGTTACCTCTTGCATTTGTCCCACTCCAAGATTTCCGGCCGAAGGCTCTTGAATCACCACCCAGTTTTGTGGCGAGCTTACAGTCCAACTCAATTGCGAACCAGTTGCTCCGATGTTGTACAGGCGCATTGTATATTCGCCAGGGCCTGTGCCAAAAGCAAACTCAGCCGGGGTGGCCACCTGTAGCACAGGACCTTCCCAGGTTGTTGCCGTAGCTACATATATCCAATAGCCATCCCCCGGAGCAAATCGGGGCAGCGTGTTGAGAAACTCGGGAACGGCATTGGACTTCTGCAGCTACGTGTTACCGACGGGATCCCAGCCCCAAACTCGACCGTTGACGTCGTTGAGGTCAGACGTATAGGCGTCTTCCATATCGACAGGCAACTGGATGAAAGGACCGACCAGGTTCCATCCTTCCGCAAGGGAAATACTTGGCGGCACCATCTCGCCGGTCAATTCCAAATTTTCTGCTTCCGGAACGTTCGGATCTATAAGAATCCAGTACCCTCTGCCGCCATGAATTTCAGACAATGTCTGAATGCCGGTCCTTTGGTAACCTTCCCAAATGTCGGAATCCGAATCGTAGGTCCAGACCTCGAGGTAGTTAGGCTCGATGGGTTCTAATACGATTGTCAAGTTTGGTTCGTATGGCTCAAGTTGCAAGGAAATAAGATTCCAGCCCGGCTCAAGAACCACAGTCTGAGATTCACCCGAAACCGGCGGTGGTTTAACGATTATTGTCAGGATCGCTGACACCAGCATGACATGAACAATTTTTCTGGTCACTTTTGGTTCATCCTTAAATGCTGTTGTTCCGAACTTTTATTGCGTTATGGAATTGCATCAATACTACTGCTTTGTTTTGTACGGTAAGAGTCTTGTAGGCGACTGTGTATCGGCGGGCGTTGTTGCGCAGCAATCAGACTTCCCCTGTGTGCAGATGCACCGCCTTCGCCCAGGCCGCATGTCAGGGGCTAGGAGGTGATATCGGTGACGCTATCCTCGAGAACGCCGCAGCTATAGCGGCTTTTCAGACAGCTTATACCGCCTTGCAAAATGTCCCCGAGAAAATCAAAATAGAGCAGGAGAGGGTCGGCCAGATCGCCAACGTCAGAAAGGGGACCGCTGAGGCGCTGGGCGCGCTGGAGATTGCCAAGGGCTTTGCCAACGCATTTAGTTTTTCTACGTCTGTTGATGTGAAACTGCCGCCAGGTGTCAGTGTCAGTGTGAACTTCAATCCTGGCTCCATCGTGACTGGATTCTGCGATGCCGAGGCCAGGATGCTCGAGGCTATGCAGGAAGTCCAAATCGAGGGCATCGACAGCGTAGCTACGATTAAGCTTTATCTTCTCGACATGGCCGAGCAGGCCCAGGCATTGAGAGAGTACGAGATCCGGGTGAAACAAACAAAGCTAAAAATCGATAATCTCCACAAACGCCTCCTAGCGCTGGTTGAGGAATGGAGGCAGTCCCTGGATAATGTAGCCGAGTCGGTCTACGCCAACCCCGCATATCGGCTGGAAATGGAAGACAGCGTTAGGCAGGCCAATATTAGGCTGCAGCGAGCTCAAGTCAAGTGCTTCCTTGCCGCCCGCGCCTTGAGCTACGACTGGGCAGATGAATTCAGCGGGGTAGTACTTATTGACCCTTTATATAACGGCTTTGATTCATCGTGGTCTGTTTTTGAGCTCACCGACGTTTATGATGTCCAGGATTTCGACGATGCCCTGGATGAATGGGATGCATGGGAACGCTACGACAACCCCAATCCATGCATTTTTGGCGAGGACTATGACCAGATAATTTCTCTCAGGCAGGACATTCTGGGCTTCAGTGACTGGACGAAGCCTGAAAGTGGGAACCCCGAGCAGTATCCCCCTGAGGTGCTGGAGGAAAACAAGCGGCTGTTCAAAAAATTTATTCGCGACCATACTGAGGACGATGATTGTATCCGGTTTGAGTTTGGCACCTCGGTTGCTGATGAGTCCTTGTTTATCATCAACATATCGGGGGATATTGATGTGACCAACGTCAAGATAGCAGAAATCGCCGTCAACCTGCAGGGAAATCTGATCATTGACCCCAATAAAGACCAGTCTGATATGGGACTAAGCCTGGCGGGGATGTCGACGGTTCGCCAGTGTGGAGCCGATTGGCCCGGGAATGATTCCCTGGTCCAGTATGACCTGGAGGGCTTTGGCAACGCGGCGCTTCGCACAATCCTCCTGCAACCGCATATAGGTGGTTTCCCAACCGAACCAAATCCTACTAACTGGAACGACGGCTTGACTCGGCTCAGCGTGGCCGCAACGGCTTGGAAAGTGGAAATAAATAAGAATGGGACAAATAACAAATGGCTTAACTGGAATGAGTTTACGGACATACAGTTTAAGATTAAATTCTGGTACGGTCAGCCACCAGCGCTCGAGTGCGGAGAATCAGCGTTGCAGGAGGAAGAATTGGCGGAGGACGCGAACTCGACGGAGCCAAACTTGTGATAACAAATTGGAGATACTGTGATTTTGTGTGGAGTCCGGCATGTGGCATCCGGCAGAAACCATAGTGCTTTTTGACAGGCAGATATCCGACAAGGAGATAGTCAGATGAAATCGAAGGTTTGCGCACTTATTTATATCATAACTTTAGCGGCTTGGGCATCTATGTGTTGGGCGGGTATTCCTGAGCCGGATGTGATTCTCTACGGCACAGTTACGATAGACGGTGTTCTGAAAGGTGCCGGCGATGATGTCAGCGTAGTCGCGCGCGTTAGCGGTGTTCCCGGACCGGTCGGAAGTTATCATATGGGTGACGACCCGAATACGGGCGACAATTACGTACTCAGAATCCAAATCGAGGACCTGAACGACGGCAGCAGCCAGAGCGACAATGCCGCCTTGATCGGTCAGACAATTGATGTCTATTTGAGCCAGGGCGCAGGACCGGAGTTCCTGGCGGGCAGCTTGTTACTCAGCAGCAAGGGGCACATACAGAACATTGAGTATAACATTACCATTGATACGGACGAAGACGGCATGCCCGACTACTGGGAAAACCAGAATGGACTCGACCCTAATATAGATGATTCCGGCCTTGATGCCGATGATGATGGCCTGTCTAACATCGATGAGTTCTATACGGGAACGGCAGCCAACAATCCAGATTCCGAAGGCGATGGAATGACAGACGGTTGGGAAGTTGCTAATCTTTTGAATCCCCTCGTCAACGATGCTTATGCTGATGCGGACAGCGATGGCTACACCAATCTTGAGGAGTTTTTGCGGGGTACGTTGCCTGGCGATAGTGGTTCTGTGCCTGTTGCCATTGCTATCTATGTAGACGACAATGCATTTTTTGACCCGGGACCGGGCGATCCCTGCGTAAGCGACCCTGACGAAGGTGGAACCATGGAACGGCCCTTTGATTCTATCCAGGAAGGTATCGACTATGCCATAAAAAATGACACCGTAGTCATCGCCGATGGCAATTACAACGGCCCGGGTAATCGTGGCATAGACTTGTTGGGCAAACCCATCACGGTCATGAGTGCTAATTGGGCAACCCACTGCATCATTGACTGTCAGAATTTGGGGCGCGCGTTCTACCTCCATTCCGGTGAAGACGCAAACTCAGTCATTGATGGTTTTACGATAATCAACGGTTATGCTGATAATGGCGGCGCAGTCTATTGCCAGGATAGTTCGCCGACGTTACTCAATTGCATCATAGCCAAGAATACTGCCCAGACAAACGGCGGTGGATTATTCTGCACCGCTGGGGCCCAACCAAACATCATCAATCTAACAATTGCCCGCAATCAAGCCGATGGCCATGGCGGCGCCATATGCTGCGAAGCAAGCAGTAACCCGAGAGTTCTGAATTCCATACTTTGGGACAATGCCGCTCTGGGGCAGGGGCAGGAGATTTGCCTGACAGACGCAGGCCAGGCAGACTTGGGCTCAACGATAGCAGTACTCTATAGCAGAATTCCGAGCGGCCCAAATGATATCTATGAAGGAGATTATTGTCTGGTAGTCTGGGGTGAGGGCAATATCGATATCAATCCGTGCTTTGTTAACCCCAACAATGAAGATTATCATCTAAAGTCAGATGTCGGCTATTGGAACCCAAATGCACATCCCGCGACCGACTTATGGGTCGATGGATTCGTGGACCTGCTTGATTTTACCGAGTTTGCGAGTAGCTGGCAGCAGGAGGAGCAGGGTCTTGATGCAGATTTCAATCGGGATAACATCGTAGATGTTGCTGATTTGCTTACATTTGCTCAAGATTATTTAACGGCCGGGACTCCGGGCGCGTGGGTCGATGGACTCGAGGACCTGCTTGATTTTGCCGAGTTTGCGAGTAGCTGGCGGCAGGAAGGGCCGAGCCTGGATGCAGATTTCAATCGGGATAACATCGTGGACCTTGTTGATTTACATACATTTGCTCAAGATTATTTAATGGCCGGGACTCCGGGTGCGTGGCTTAGTGTAGGGGCAACGAGTCGCTGTATAGATGCTGGTAATCCTGCCACACCTTTAATGTACGAACCAAGGGCGGCAAGTAATGTTCGAATTAACATGGGTGCTTATGGCGGCACATTGCAGGCTTCCTGCAGCCCGCAGGATTGGTCGCTTTTAGCTGATTTGAATAATGACGGCACAGTAGATTTCGTCGATTTAGCGCACATGGCTTACGACTGGTTGCAATCGGATTGGCAGGTACCCGGTGATTTGTCTCGCGATGGCACTGTGGATAATTTTGACCTGCTTGAGTTTACTACAGACTGGCTGCAAACAACGAACTGGCACGATTAGCCTGCCGTTTTCCTTATACCACTCGATATTGCTGATTTTTCACCGTTATAGCTACTTTCGACTCAATAAAATTTGCGTCAAAAATGCGTCAGTCACTTTTGACGCTTCCCATGATTTCACTCACAACTTTGCCAGCCGCAATGATGTCATCGGACCTGACCACAAGGTAGTACTGCCTGGTTGTGGCGATGTCTGAGTGCCCTGCCAGTTGGTGTACTATCTGGATCGTAAGCCGTTGAGCCCAATTGGTGATGGCCGAGCGACGAAGATCGTACAGGATATATTTGGCTATCCCAACTCTGCGACGAAGCGGAGTAATGAAAATGTACGGGAAACTTTCTGCCGATTCAGTAAGCCGGAGCTTTCCACAGAGCGTATTACTTCCATCTTTTGATTTCTGCTCATCCTCTGATACCTCCGCCTTACATACTCAGGCTTTTTTATATTTGATGACATCAAGCATAGATTCTGCCAAAGCTTTCTTAAGATTTTCATTCTCCAGCTTGAACCTTTTGACCTCATTGCTGTTAGCATCACGGATGTTATCTTTGGTTAAGCCGTTTTTGCCTGCCTCCAGAAACGTCTTGGACCACTTATATGATAGATACTGGCTGCAATACTTTCTCTGCGGCACAATTTGGAAATAGTGATTCCACTTTCCAGCTCCTTTTCTCCTGACGGCAGACACTTGCTTCGGCTAATTCGTGGTACATTATGGCAGGTATAGCAGATGCTCAAGCTGACGGCAGATAAACCGGCTTTAGAACGACATTTAATGGCGAAGATTATTTTTTTCTGTGCTCTTGAGACAGGCGTAACGTTGGTGGTTGATTCAGCTAATGGGCCAATGACTGGTACCTATCGAGTAGGTCCTTGGAATGAACCGCAGCCAAAGGCAAATATGGACTGTGCTGAGGCTGTAAGGAGTTATCGTGATGATGTTGGCTTTTACGTAAGTTGTGACCAAATGCTCGTTAAGGAACACGATAATCCTCAAGACAGCCAATGTCTCGGTGCTTTTTTAGATATGGCTATGCAAGCAGCAATTAGACGGGATATCACATCACAGAAACCAATCGTGGTCCTTGTTGGAAATCTGTTTAACCATCGTTAAACAACGCATCCTGATTTTCCCTAAGCATTCCCATAAATGGTTCTTCCTGAAAAGCAAAGCCTTAAATGGTTATTGGCTGTCGGGTTCCGCCAGAGGACAAATAATTTGCATTCCCTCTTCGATGCTCTTAGTTATATGGTAGTTGTCCACCGCCTTTAGGATGCCTTGCCGCTATTCGGAGGAGAGTTTTGCTCCAAGCAGGATTTTGGCATCAATATGTGTAGTGCGTGATGGTTTAGCTCCTGATGAGTCGGTTCCTAATGAGTTGGTTTCTATTCGGCGGCTCAATTCGATCGTCATATCCTCGTGTGGAATACCTTGCTCTTTGCAGAACTTGGCAATATAACCACCAATACACTTCCTGCTCGAAGCCCCAAAAAGCTGCGCTGGCCACATCCCGTCTCATTCCCTATTTCCATCGTCACCGCGTCTGGTTGTAACGGCACTTACACAAAGCCGAAAAACAGAATCCGTTTTCGTACCTAACCAGTACTTCCTTTAGCTATCTCCCACAGAGTATTTTATGAATTCCTTCTGCTGCTATCTTCGCGTCGGCAATGGCCGTAACTGCATCTAAGTTTAGATTTACTATATCGCCTCCTGCAAATACCATAGGAATTGTGGTCATACCGTTTTCGTCAACCTTTACCTTTCTTTGTGGAGTAAATTCCAGTTTTTCAAAGAGCTCTTTTGGCAGGAACGAAAAGTCAGGAGCTTGGCCAATGGCCTCAATTATCATGCCCCCTTGCAGGAACATCTGATTTTCTTCATAAAAAGTTGGAGCAAATCTTCCATTCTCGTCAAAAACGGACTTGACTTTCACGCATAACAGTCCTTTTACTTTGCCATTTTCAACTTGTACTTCCTTTGGTCCCCAGCCGGGATTGAATTGAACCCCTTCTGCCTTTGCTTCTTCGATTTCATCTTCTGTTGCGGGCATCTCGTCCCAATCTTCCAGAGAAACCGTCTTAGTTATCACATCCTGGCCGGGATACTGCATATATTGCAAACGCAGGGCTTCTCTGGCTACGTCCATAGCTACATTTCCACCACCGATAACGACCACTTCCCTGTCAACCTTGACCGGCTCTGCGATTTTGTTCGCCTGTAGGAATGGAAGTGCCAGATGAGCTTTATCAACATTTTTGACCTTTGTGGAACGGCTTACAGTTGTTCCTATACAAAGATGAATCGCATCATATTCTTTTAGAATATCTTCAAATAGAACATCCTTGCCCACTGTGGTATTGAACCTAAACTCCACTCCCAAAGAAGCGATGTAATTTACATCTTTATCTATGGCCTCAATGGGTAGTCTGTAAAGCGGTGGACCTATTCGCATCATTCCGCCACCGCCTGGCAGGGAGTCAAACACGGTCACCTTATGACCTTTCAAAGTGAGAAAATAAGCTATAGATAAACCGCTCGGACCTGCACCTATAACAGCAACTTTCTTCCCCGTAGGTTCGGCTGGTTTAAGTTCCAAAGTATTTTTGTAATCTTTAATAGAATCCGCTACAAACCTCTTTAGCCACCTTACAGCTACCGCTTCTCCCTGTATACTCAAAGAGCAGGCTGTTTCACAATGTTTCATACATATTCTTCCACAGATTGAGGGTATCGGATTATCCTCAAATATTTTCTTTAAAGATTCGCCAGGTTTGTCTTCGTAAACAGCCTTGATATAATCAGAAATCTTCAGGTGTGCCGGGCAGGCGTCCTCGCACAGCTTACATTCCAGACAGCGTGAAGCTTCCCTTTTGGCTTCTTCTTTATTATAGCCTACCACCTGCTCGATAAAAGATAGTTTCCTTTCCTCAGGCGGAACCTCGGGCATTGGTACTCGCTGCGGCTCGAACAAGGAGTATTCAAGCTCCGGTGCAAATCCCTCGTAATTTTCTTTGCGATGGGTCAGACTTGCTTTGAGTATGGAATACTCTTTAGAGCCGAGGAAATGCTCTTTATTAGTCTTTTCATCCTTCGGGAAAAAAACAAAGGTATTCGTATCAAAATGGATATGGAAATAGTCTCTGGATAGTCTCAGGGAACCGGCAGGACAGATGTCCACACATAAGCCACAAAAACAACATCTGCCATAGTCAAGTCTGGGTCTTTCATTCTTTATACCATCCTGCGGTCTGGGCTTCAATTCAGGAATCTCTACCATCTCGATTGCTTCATTGGGACATATATCAGCGCAATTACCGCAGCCTGTACATTTTTCCCAGTCGTTTAGATGAAAACCCCGATATCTCAGGGCCGGCTCTTTGCGTTCAAAAGGATACCTCAAGGTACGCGGCTTTTTGAACAAATAATTAACCGCCTTGAATGGGCTCAGGAAACTACCCTTTTTTTCTGCCATTTTTTCCTTTCACCTGTCTATCTCAGGGGCAACCACATATAAACTTATCATTATATTTCCGACATCAGCAATGCTGGCGTCTTTCAATAATTCTTCCAGGATAATCAAGCCGTGAGGATAGGAAGGAGTTCTAAAGTGCACCCTGTAAGGCTTATCGCCGCCATTACTGACCAGGTAAAGACCTAACTCTCCGCGTGAAGACTCGCATCTGACATAAGCTTCACCTTTTGGTATTTTCCATTTAAACGGATTTGGTATCCTGTTATAAACAGAACCCTTGGGCATAGCATCGAGCAGTTTGAATATCATATGAACGCTTTCTATCATCTCATCCCTTATAACCCAGACCCGCGAGTATGCATCGCCGTCTTCTCTTACGGGAACATTCCAATCCACCTTGTCGTAAGCGGCATAGGGTTCGACTTTTCTGATATCGTATGGCATCCCGGTCGCCCTTAAAGTTTGTCCTGTTGCTCCCCATTGCTTTGCCTGCTGTCGGGTCAATTGGCCAATCCCTTTGGCTCTTTCATAAAACAGGCGGTTATTGAAAAAAGTCGAATCGTAATCCGGCACACAGCCGCCTATGGAATGCAGTGTATTTACGATTTTATCCTTAAATCCTAGCGGGAAATCGCGCCTTACACCACCCGGCCATATGTATATGTGGTAAACTCTGCCGCCGGTGAGTTCTTCAAATAGGTCTAAAATGAGGTCCCGGTGATACATTGCCCACTGCGCCACTGTGTCAAAGCCGAGCATATTTGCATAAGCCCACAAACCAAACAGATGCGAGCCCACCCTGGCAAGTTCAAGGTAAATACTTCTTACATAATGTGCCCTTTCCGGCACTTCTATACTTGCTAATTTTTCAACTCCCATAGCGTATATCATTTCCATTGAGTCGGGCTCTACTACATTTATTCTGCAGACCATCGGGAAGTTCTGTATCCAGCTTCTTAGTTCCATCAACTTTTCAAAACCGCGATGGAGATAGCCCGGATTTGCTTTAGCCTCCAGGATTCGGTCGCCTTCAACCTTGAGTGTGATGCTGAAATTACCAACCATTCCCAGATGCTGCGGCCCAAAATAAAGCTCAAGCTCTCTGGGAGAGCTACTCATCTTGCTACTCAAATTCATGTTCAAAGTTTCCATCCCTCTTTGGCCATTTTCGTAAAATTGCTGCGTTCTTCTTGACTCATTTCTTCAATATTAGCCTCTACCTGAATGGAGTTATCCAGATCGGCCAACGTCTTTTTTATACTTGTAATCAGAAGGTCTTTAACAGGAACCTGTAAAAAAGGAAGCTTCAAAGTAAAGCTTACCTTCTTTTCCTTGCATACCAAATTCTTAATCATCCCCAAATCAACTAAGCTATAGTTAATCTCCGGATGCATTATCTGAGACAATGCCTGCTCCACGTCAGGTTGTGAGAATTCACCCATAATTTCTCCTCATTTATCCTTGTCCTCTACAAAGGGGATTTTTTCAAAAACATCTTTGACGTATGTTCTGGTATCAAAATCCTTTCTAAAAGGCGGAATATCATAATCCCTTTCCAGCAAAAGCGGCGTCAGTCTTGGATGTCCCTCAAATTTTATCCCGAAAAGCTCGTGTATTTCACGCTCATAGGGTTCGGCATTCGGGAAAATGCCGATTACCGTCTTGAACTGCGGTTTTTCTCTTGGAATCCTCGTCTTTAGAATTATATGTAGTCTTTGGCGGCCCGTTACTTCATCATCATTTTGCATATAAGAAGTAAGAATAAAACAGAGCTCGAAACAATCGTCTTCTATCCAGTCCACAGCAGAAAGAAGCGCTAAATGGTCAAAACCAGCGTCCTTGAGAAATCTTAAAATAGCCGGAACACCGTCGTTTTCAACAGTTACGGTTATTCTGCTCTCTTCAGGAATAATTATCTTAATATTTTTAAATGTTGACTCAAGTTCTTGCTTAAAAGACTCGTTCATTTTATCTTCCTTATTTAATAGCCTCTAACTTTTTGGCTTTACTGCCTTCAGTAACCGCAAATATTTTTTAAAGAAAAACTCTTCTTCAAAATTAGTAAACCCTTGATTAAAAAGCATTCTTTTTAAATCAAGCTTAAGAAATTCCACTGCTAACTCACATTCTCCATGAATAAATACCCAACGGATAGGAAACCATAATTTTTCAAGATCAAAGTGGCTATAGTCTAAAATATAAAAAATACCTCCTGGTTTCAAGGCTCGGAAAACATTATCAATAATCTTTAGCTTCTGATTGTCTTCAAACCCATGCAAAACAAACGAAATAAACACTTTATCAAACTCTTCTTTGAAACTTAAAGGTTCTTCAATTCGCTGCTCTTGAAACTGAGCCTGAGAATATTGTTGGCAACGCTTTTTAGCTATACTAATCATCTCTTTACTAATATCTAATCCTAAAATCCTACTTTCAGGCCCAACTTTTTTAACCATAAAGTACTCTATCTTGCCAGTCCCTGAACCTAAATCCAGAATATTCTCTCCGGATTTTAAATCCATTTTTTCAATCACCTTTTTAATAAAATGAGGATAACTGCCTAAAAAAATTAAGCTTATCATTAAATCATAATACA
>Ga0307443_1001337_pt1 | contig 14634 bp, 12 predicted proteins | sample SalMarSW160220MG_FD_202148 | JGI IMG/M metagenome (GOLD analysis project Ga0307443, IMG submission 202148) | Salt marsh sediment microbial communities from the Plum Island Ecosystem LTER, Massachusetts, United States - SW1601-220 | ecosystem: Environmental > Aquatic > Marine > Intertidal zone >... | reverse complement strand
CAATAATGGTTCTGTGAAAGTTCGATTGCTTTTTCAAGTTTATCCACAGGAAGATTCTTTCCCTTAAACTCATAAATTATATGCATTCTTGTAAAATGTTTCGGATGCTCATCCGTCAGATCGCCATCTATTTTAACAGAGAATTCATCTACCTCCACCCTCATTTTTTTTAATATAGAGATTACATCCATGCCTGTACAACCGGCCAGTGAAACCATCATCAAAGGTTTGGGGCGTGGACCCTGATCAGATCCTCCATGTTCTTTCTTTGCATCCATTACAAACCTGTGCCCATCTATTTCAGCTTCGAAAATCATATTTTCTTTCCAGTTAACTATTACTGTATCTTTCATAGCGAATTATCATTTAAATAATTAAAAATTAAACAAAATGATTCACTAAAAATGTAAAATTAATATCTTTAAACATACTGAAGTTATCCTGCCCTGTTAATCAGGTAAAGTTTCTCATAAACGTTTAAACTATATTTCATGGAGAAAAAGCAATATACCGGCAACAATCTGCGCGAATTCATCAGCACAAGCACTGTATTTAAACATCTGACAGAAGAAGAACTTGATCAGCTGCCTATTGAACAAGGAACAGACAGCTATAAAAAAAGTTTAATAATATATGAAGAAGGTGTAAGGATCAATGGGTTTTTCATAGTCTGCAAGGGAATCATCAAGATCTTCAAAACAGGTTTTGACGGCAAAGATCAGATCATTCGGTTTGCCAAACCCGGAGATGTTATGGGATTTCGATCTACAATAACAGGGGAGCTGGCATGTACTTCAACCAAAGCCATTGAGGAAGCAGAAATAGTATATGTGCCCGGTGAAATGGTGAAAAATTTGGTAAAATCCAATGGCAACTTTGCTATGGATCTTTTGCAGATTGCCTGCATGGAACTGGGAGAGGCAAACGATTACATTACAGATATTGCTCAAAAAACAGTAAGAGAACGACTGGCTGAAGTTATCATCCAGCTGAAGTGGACTTTTGATATTGATAAAGACAATTTTTTACAAATTTCATTAACACGGGAAGAACTGGCAAATATTGTCGGAACGGCAACTGAATCTGTTATCCGGCTTTTGTCTGAGTTCAAACAGGACAAACTGATTGAAATTCACGGGCGGAGGATTAAAATTCTGGAAGAAGCAAAATTGATTAAAATAAGCAATATGCATTATTAATCAATTAGAACAAAAATAGTAAACAAAGGTTATTTCTTATATAACATACCACAGAACACAATGGAAACAAATACTGTTCTGATTGCATTCGGACTTACTCTTTTTGCAGGTCTTTCTACTGGAATTGGCAGCGCTCTGGCTTTTTTTACAAAACATACAAATACCAAATTTTTATCTCTTGCCCTGGGTTTTTCTGCCGGCGTTATGATCTACGTTTCTTTTGTAGAAATTTTTTTCAAGGGTAAGAACATACTTGTTGCAGAAGAAGTATTCGGTCAGCGTATGGGAACCTGGATCACCGTTCTTGCATTTTTTGGGGGAATGGCGTTGATTGCCATTATCGATAAGCTTGTTCCGAATGTGGATAATCCGCATGAAGTGCGAAAAGTGGAAGAAATTGATGCCAGTGCTTTGAAAAATAAAAAACTGCAACGTATGGGACTTTTAACTGCACTTGCAATAGCCATTCATAATTTCCCGGAAGGACTGGCAACATTTACTGCTGCCCTCTCCGATCCCAGTCTTGGAATAGCAATTGCTGTGGCCATTGCTATCCACAACATCCCGGAAGGTATTGCGGTTTCGGTACCGGTATATTTTGCAACAAAAAGTCGAAAGAAAGCATTCTGGCTTTCCTTTTCTTCAGGTCTGGCTGAACCTGTCGGCGCAATAGCCGGGTACCTGATCCTAATGCCCTTTATTAAGAACAGTAATACTATGATGGGCATTATCTTTGCCGCCGTTGCTGGTATTATGGTATTTATATCGTTGGACGAATTGCTTCCTGCAGCGGAAGAATACGGAGAACATCATCTTTCAATTTATGGATTGGTAGCAGGAATGGCATTGATGGCAGTGAGTCTGCTGTTATTCATCTAATAAAAAATCATTATTTGTATATTTGTTTCCTTTCTTGTTTATCAGTTCATTGATAATTTGGTATTATAATACGGGACGTTAGCTCAGCTGGTTTAGAGCGCATGCTTGACAGGCATGAGGTCGGCAGTTCGACTCTGCCACGCCCCACTTATCCGCCGTAGTTCTTAGTTATCAGAACGGAGGAGGACTCTTTACTCACCTGCCTGCCGGTTTACCTGTCTGTGGTGGGTTTACCTGTCTGTGGCTCGCAGGCAGGCTCTCATACTCAAACTTATATCTTGCTATATGAATCTTTGGTTCGAACCGAGAGTCAATAGTCTGTCATACTAAATTCCAGGTTAATCTGTAATATTATCAATCCGCTAAATTGCTGATCTTAATACCAAAACTTACAGTCCGTGGTAATATAGGTCCATATATGTATGCCGGATCACGGTCAATGCCTTCATCAAAATCAGACTGATAGGAATTAAATATATTCCTGATTCCTCCATATAACTGAAGAATGGCTCCATTTAACCTGATATTGTATTTTAGCTTAAGCCCCATATCATAAAAATCTTCCGATTCATGCAATTCCCCTGTATCCGAAACAGAAGATGTCCCAAAATAAGGAATGAGCATGCTGCCAGTATAATTGCCTGTTACCGAAAGGCATAGGTTTTTTACAAAATTCCAATCCATGGCTATATAACCATATTGGTTTGGCGTACGAAAAAACCGTTTTTCATCAAATTCCTGTGGTTCGTCATACTTACTGGATTGCAAAGTAAATCCGGATGTGAGTTTAAAATTCTTTACAGGCTTTAGTTTAAATTCCAAATTCATCCCTTGTACAGTTGCGCCGTCTTCAGCATTTGTCCTGGTATAAATGACCCTTCCTTCTTCATCCGGTTCTCCAATTTCGTTTACAAAAGGATCCACGAGGCGAGTATAAAATCCTTCAGCAAGAAAACCAACATAAACGTTTCCTATAAGGCCATTAAAATCCAAAGATGCCGTAAAACTATGGCTGGTTTCCTGCTTCAGCCCCGGAGCACTTTCATGAATTACCTGCCTTAGCCCTGAGGTTTCAATATGCAGATCTTCATCAAATACCTGTGGAGCGCGATATCCCTGCGAATAACCAACCCTTGCCTGCAATACTTTACCTATTTCATACATGAAGCTAACCCGGGGGCTAAACACATCCCCTGTAACAGCTTTTCCCTCCTCACTTGCCAGGTCTTTTATCTCGTAATGGTCATATCTAACTCCAAGAACAATTTTCATTTTATTGAAAGTATGTTCATACTGTGAGAAAATTCCTGTGGTAACTGATGACTGGTCTGCTATTTTCACATTTCCGGTATGAGGAATATCTGTTATGGAATCGTTCACAATATCTGCATTATCAATATCAGGATAACCCAGTTTTTTATCCACCAGGAAATCCCCTGTATTTTCAACACCGGTTAACAACGATGAGTTGCTAAAAATGACTTTGTAATGTGCTCCGATGTTGTATGTATTATCCCTGGAGTTACCGTAATCGGATAAAGATTGCTCTGCCCCGTAATATGAATCCCTGTTCAGAAACTGTCCCGATGCATAAAATGTAAGCAGATCATAGGTTCTGAAAAACCGTTTATAAGAAAGACATCCTATCGTTAGATGCTGAGTAACAGCTTCAGCAATATCACGCTCGTGAAGTGTGTATTCCTGCATATTGCCACCTTCACGTTGTTCTTTGATCGTAAAAAAAATTATCTCCAATTTGTCACGATGATCAAAGCGATGAAAAAACCTTGTGCTTAATGTAATATTTTCCAAAGATGATAGTTCGGAAAATTCGTCGTTATTGGCATCAAACATCTTACGATTCCTGTTAAAACCGGTTATTGCCACCCCGGTTTTATGATCATCAGAAACCAGTGAAATATTCATATGCACAGAATAGTCCGGGGCTTCATCACCTGTTCCGTCCACACCTGTCCCAATAAGAGCATACTTTGCGCCTGCTTCATAGGTATTCAAAACAGGATCTTTTAAAATAACGTTTATTGTTCCTGCAATGGCATTGCTGCCATAAAGGACAGATCCGCCTCCACGCACTATTTCCACCCGTTCGATCATATTTGCAGGTATAAGTTCCAATCCGTATACTCCTGCAAGACCACTGAAAATTGGGCGGCTATCAATCAGTATTTGGGAATACGGACCTTCCATTCCATTCATCCGGACCTGCGAAAAGCCACAATTCTGACAATTGTTTTCCAATCGCAATCCCGGAGAAAAATTCAATCCCTCACCTAATGTAACCGATTGTGAAGTGCTGAATAGTTCCGTTGAAATTGTATTCACAATAACAGGAGCTTCTGTTCTTTTTTGCTCACTGCGGTTAGCCGATACGACAATCTCATCCAGATTGAGTATATCCGGTTCCAGTTCAAATTTTATTTCTATTGTCGTATTTAACTCCAATTCTACAGTGCGTTCCTCCGGCTTATAGCCTACAACGCTTACGGTAAGTGTATGCTGACCTGCCGGCAGGTTGATCAACTGATAATGACCTGTTTCATCGGTTGCAGTGCCAATGGTCGATCCTTTTATGGCGACATTTGCAAAAGGTATATGCTTTCCGTTTGATGCTACATGTCCAACAATGTTGGCATCGGTTTTTGTTTTCTGTGCATAATTGATTTGTGTCAGAATTGCAAAAAACACTGAAAATATAAAATTTTTATTATACATAATATCACGTAAATGTGAATGAAAAATTATATGAATTATTCAAAAGCTATTGAATAGCTTTTGAATACGATTTATCCATATTCCGGATAAATGATCTATGAAATTGATATTATGAAACAGGAGGGGCTCTGCCTCTGTGAATGAGGATGCAGGCAGGAGTAATCAGTTGAAATTCCCGAATTAAATATTTCGTTTTTCTTGTGACAATCAGGAGGACAACAGGCAAGAAAATAAAAGGAAAAAGAACTTCCAGGTTTTTGAAAAAGAGTAGCTCTGTTTGATTATGTTGGTGTGATTTGAAGGGTTCGGAATCATTTGTTTTATTGTAGGGATGGGCGTGTGTTATTATTCGCCCGTCGGCTAATATATGGGAGTGTGTATAAACAGTATTATTTGCAATTTGAAGAATAAATAACGCAAGCAGAATAAAAGCAATTGCCGTAATCCATTTTACAATGTATGTTTGCTTGATTTGCATGTTTTAATTACAATACCTTACGGAACAGAGATCAATAATGAATAATTACTATACGGTGCAAAAATACAATATGTTACTTAATGGACAAGTGCTATACATCAGGATTATAAGAACATCATTTGGATTCAATTCTGCCTCCCCTGACACTGGCTCCCAGGACAATTCCGGCACTCAGCAATACCAGATTCTTTATAATATACTGTCCTTCAATGGTCAGTGAATAAGGAAATATGTTAAAAACTTCATCCGGAAATAAAAACAGGGGGAAAAAGGTGCCAATCATTTGCAAATATAGCAGCAAGAGGGTTTGCCTGAGAAAGATCTTAAATAGCAAACCGATACCAATGAGTACTTCCCAGGTTGCCAGCCCGTAAATTATTACTGGTTCGGACACCAATCCGAATGTGATGGATTTTATGGTGCGGATTGCTATATCTTCCGCCGGACTTAATCCCTGAAAATATTTCAGGAATCCAAACCAGAAAAAAATAACTCCAATACTTATGCGAAGAAGAGTCAGCCCCTTTGCTGCCATCCACCTGGTAATGACAATATCGGTTTTCTCAAAAGTTTTGCTTTTTAGTCTCATGAGTTTAATATGATCTATAAAGTCTTTATTTTTACCTGCCTTATTAACGGATAAACCTTATGAAATAATAAAGCTTAGTATACCCTATAAATAATATTGATCTTTTGAATGATCAAATTTAAAAAAATCTATTCGAAAAATTATGAAAGGATATATTCATGTGTACACAGGCAACGGAAAAGGGAAAACAACCGCAGCTCTTGGCCTTGCTTTGCGTGCTGTCGGCGCAGGTAAAAAGGTGTTTTTTGCCCAGTTTGTGAAGGGAAAGCCTTATTCGGAAATTGAAACAATACATCAATACCTTCCCGATATTACCATAAGGCAATACGGATTGGGATGCTTTATTGTAGACTCACCGACAGAAAAAGATATTGAAGCAGCACGTCATGGATTAGAAGAAATAAGTAAAATAATAAAGGACGGCAAATACGATATGATCGTATTGGATGAAGCTGTCATTGCATTATTCTACGATTTATTTCCTGTTAGTGAACTTACAGGGATACTAAAAACTAAAAAGAAAGAAACTGAAATTGTCATTACCGGTCGTTATGCACCGAAAGAACTTATTGAAATAGCAGATCTTGTGACAGAAATGAAAGAAATAAAACATTATTATACAAAAGGAGTTGAAGCCAGAAAAGGCATTGAATATTAAACCCGAATTAATCAATAGGAGCTCAGAATGAACGTACTATTGATTCCATAGCTTGTCCCGATCTTTCGGGAAGGCTAACCCCGATTATACATTTTCTAATGCGTAATTTGGGTTAAACCAAACGGAATCTATCTGACAATTTGTATCTTTTTTCTCATTACCCCATTGTTCAAATGTATTTCCAGAATGTAGGTGCCAATGAAATAACCGGATACATCTATCTCAAACATACTCAGATAAGGATTGCAGATTTCAAATTCTGAAACAACAGAGCCCATTATATTATAGACAGTAATCTTTTCAACAATCAGATCTCCTTCACTAATTGTAAACCTAATCTTGTCAGATGCCGGATTTGGATACACGGATACTTTATTATCGAACGCAATTCCATCAATAGCAGTCACTGTCTCAACAATGTTCCAGTGCAATACAGCTTCTCCTTCACTACCTGAAAAACCATCTGCTACAATCCAGACTCCCTGATTGTCTCCGGTAGTATTACTCCAGCTTAATCCGGAACCACTTTTTTCGTTGAAGCATCCTATTTCCGGTCCATCACAGCTTTCGTATTTCCCATAAATACTTACATTGTAATTTTCTCCTGAAGTCCACAATTCCAGGGTTTGTCCATCAGGTACCGGCGTATCCAGGAAATAGACTATATCACCGCCTGTGCTTTCGCAACTGCCGGTATAATCATCAGCATATCCTGCTGTCGAAAATTCAATGCTTCCTGAGTTTCCGGTAATAATAATAGGATTGTCACAATTTTCTCCCGGATTTCCGGGTTTTGAAATAACCCAGTTCAAAATGCCGTTTCCTTCACTCTGTCCATAACCATCTGCGATAAAATAAACATTTTGTTCTGTCCCGGTTTGATTTATCCAGCTTAACACTTTCCCATCCGGATCATCAACAAAAGCGATCTCAATTCCCGTACAATCACCGTAACGTCCGTACAATACCACATCGTAATTGTCATCACTGGTCCAGAAGTCAATTGTGCCTCCCGGAAGTACAGGAGTCTCAAGATAAAAAACAATATCTTTTGAGGCTCCATTGCTGCTTTCACTCGTAAAATCATCTGAATAACCTGTTGTGTTAAATGCCACTTCTCCTGATATTCCTGATAACCTGAATGGATCTGCACAATCTTCCCCGGCAGCTACAGGTTGTATTATTTGCCAGTGTATGGTTGAGTTTCCATTACTATTGCTGTCGCCATCCACAAAGAACCATATATTCTGATCGCTTCCGGTAGTATTTTGCCAGATCAGTGTTTCATTTTGGGGATCATTTATGCATCCGATTTCAACTCCCGTACAACTACCGTATCGTGCATACAATACCATATCATAGTCGCAATGTTCTGCACTGATCTCCACAATCCCTCCGTCCTGTATGGAATTGCTGATGTAATACACTCTGTCTGCACCTTCTGATACACAATTTCCTGTATAGTCATTCCGAAAATCTGTTGTGCTTACATTTTTACTTCCACATTCACCTGCCAGCCATACCGCATCAGAACAATCTTCCCCCTGATTGCCGGAGTCACCTCCCATAAAATCAAATATTACAGTTTTATCATTATCATGAAATACGATGTTTGTCAAAGGTTGATTTGTGTCTTCACCATTCCATGATCTTGAGGAAGGCAAATTCATGTCAGTGAAAAAAGAAACATTGCCGGTACCGGGAAATGGACAACCTGAAGAATTGATATTTCCGTAGGATGAAGGCAATGCATCAGGTGTAGTGGCAGAATTTGCACAAACAGGATACATTTTTTGCGGGTGTCCGGTATTGATTTTATTTCCAACAGATAAAACATCGCTGTGTACATGATAAACAATCAACCCTTCGCCCGGAATGTCAGAATCAAAGCCATCACGGGTACGATTTTCAATCAAATAGAATTCATCAGGTGTATTGGTATTGTATTGGTAAAAATCTTCCGGATGAAAGGCAGCACTGTGCACTTCGACAGTAGTCTCTGAATTCAGTTGTATTGCACTTGCCCAGTTGTAAATATATGTCTTGGTAAACGCATTGTGATGAGCGGGAGTTGCCCCGTTGTTATTCCAGGAACCTGATGCCATGATATCCCACGCTCCCGTACCTTTGAAATATCCTCCCGAACCTGAATAATCAGTATCGTAAAAATCCGGAGCACCCAGTACATGTCCGAATTCATGACAGATAACGCCAATACGTGTGAGACCGTAACCTGTATTTCCTCTAAGCTCAGCAGAGCAGGAATATCTGCTTATTGTAACCCCGTCTAATGTCACCGGTGATATGCTCCATGCATGAGCCCAGATGGCATCATCTGTGGCTCCGGCCTCTTCTCCATATCCTGCATATATTACATATACTCCGTCAACATAGCCATCATGGTCATTATCATAGTCAGCAAAATCAATGTCTTCATCTGCAATAGTGATGGCTTCTGTGATCAATGAACGAGGATTTATATCATAACCGGTGGCAGTATTTTCCCCGTAATAGGCCATTTCATGACTAGCTATATAGGGTCCTGCCACATCAACAGACAGATCCAACTGACTATAGGAAACTTCAGTATAATAGTCATTTACGCTTCCCGTCGCTCCGTCAACCATATAATTGGTCTGATTAAAAAGATCATAAAAATCACTCTGAGTTTTGCTAAAAGTCTGATCCGTGAATCCAATAAGGATACAGATCAACTTTTGAGATCCTGTTGTTGGAAATGCTTTTTCAGCGACCTTATTACTGACTTCCCAATGGGTTTTCTGAAAAGAAATTTGCGCCGGATTAAAAATCAATTCTTTTTTTATGCCCGATAAAAATGCATTATCCTTTTTTGAGCGCTTCCCAGGTTCTTTTGCTACGATCCCTGAGAGAACCATATCTCCTCCGGAGTTCAGTTCAGCATATTCAAAACATCCATTTTTATTAAAAAGAACTGTATAACCATCGCTTGTAACAGCCCATTTAATCCGTTCATCACCTTTAATTGTAACTTCGATCCTTGAACCATCAGGTTGACTGAAAGTAACTGGCTTAGGGTAAGCAGGTACAGCATATATAACTACTGCTGAAAAACAATAGACGAAAAGAATGAGAATGGAATCAATAACCGCTTTTTTCATACTTATGCCTGCAAGTTTGGTTTGTAGATCACAACTATTTTTTGTGCATCAGGTAATGAAATTAACGATTACCCTTTAAAAAGGCTGCTATATTTAGATGATCGACCCAATTGCTTTGACGAAACAATAATTCTTTTCATCTAAATTATCTGCGGTTTTTGTATTTTTTGCTTCGGCTAATTTGATAAGATGGATTATCTTCCGAATAAACACACGTTATTATCTGAATGTACTGATATTGAAGTTCGTAGCTATCTCAACAGAAAAGAATTTTAAGATAGTTACGAAATCTCGAAGATTCAGAGAATTGAAGCTCCTCATCGCAAGTGGCGAGGAACCTTCGATCCTTTTTTTGTTATTTTTCTGTGCTCACCTACTCCGCAGTGCTCCGTCGTTATAGCTATGGCGCAAGGGACAAGCCACGGGAAACCGAGTTTGCGAGCTCGGTGAAACCAATGCACTAACAGTATTCAAAAAATAACCAGGCTAATAATTTAAAAATAAAGTATACAAAGCGTAAACTTCAATTCAATTCTTATCTTTATAGTCAATTTCCTTCTAAAATTATACTATGATAAATTACATTGTTTGGGATGTAAAACCACAGATTGCAGACCTAGGTTTTATAGAATTGCGTTGGTACAGCTTATTATTCTTATTGGGTTTCGTTTTTAGTTATTTTATTCTCAGTAAAGTTTTTAAAAAAGAAGGGCTCTCAATTGAACTGCTCGATAAGCTTACTTTTTATGTCGTAATCAGCACAATCATCGGTGCCAGATTCGGACATTGCCTGTTTTACGAACCCGAAGTGTATCTGAAAAATCCTCTGAAAATCATTTTACCTTTTGAAGGAAGAATAGGTCATGATTTTCATTTTACTGGTTATCAGGGACTTGCAAGTCATGGCGGCGCAATAGGAATACTCATAGGCCTCTATTTATACTCACGAAAGTTTAAACGCCCGTATCTATGGGTCCTTGATCGAGTTACCATGGTTACGGCTTTGGCCGGCTGTTTTATCAGACTTGGCAACTTATTCAATTCCGAAATTGTTGGTAATCCTACCGCTTTACCGTGGGGTGTAAAATTTGTACGTCTGGCACCTGTTAATATTCCCGTTGAACAGATCATTCCCCTGCATCCGGCTCAGGTTTACGAATCTATTTGCTATCTTATCATTTTTTTCATTCTGATAAGCATCTATTTTAAAAAGTATCCTGGTTTAAAACCAGGATTGATCGCCGGGTTGTTTTTTGTCCTGATATTTACTGCCAGATTCTTTATTGAATTTGTAAAACAGGATCAGGTAGATTTTGAAGAAGGTATGGCTTTGAATATGGGACAATTGCTCAGTATTCCATTCATTCTTGGCGGGTTCATACTTATTTTCCGGAAAATTTCATCCAAAACCCCTGAAAAATAGGTGTATTAAACCATTTGCATGTTCTATTGTTTTGCTATTTTAAATAGTAGAAAGGGAAATGCAATTGCCCAATGGCCTTTGGATGGGTATGATTTTCATCAATCGTTTGCTGTCCGTAATGGTAAATTTCTTGACCCGGCACTTGATGAAGATTAGCACCCCTATTTTACAATACCGGGAATATCAACCCGGGTGAATTGCCTGAAGGAAAAATTTAATCTTTAATTCTTCTGATTTCTGCTGAAAAAGTTTGCCATCTTTGTTAATCATTGGAAGGAAACGAATGAAATGATAACGGTAAAAAAACACAATCATGCACACGGACATTCTGTTCATCCGAAAAAGAATCATCTTCTTTTTGCTACTTCATTAAACCTGCTTATAACAATTACGGAAATAATCGGGGGGTTAATTTCCAATAGCCTGGCCCTGCTATCTGATGCCATCCACAACCTTGGAGATACATTTGCCGTGATGATTGCTTATATCGCCAATCGTATCAGTAAACGAAGTGCCACTGAGAAGAAAACATTCGGATATAAACGGATTGAAATCCTGGCAGCATTATTAAATGCCGTTGTTCTGATCGTTATTATAATTTTTTTATTTATTGAAGCATATCATCGTTTTCAGTCGCCTGAGCCAATCAAAGGTTTGGTTATGTTCATTGTAGCTACCATTGGCCTTATTGCAAATCTTATAGCTGTATTGTTGCTGAAAGATGATTCTCACTCCAATATAAATATACGTGCTGCATATCTTCATTTGCTCGGTGATACAATTTCATCTGTTGCCGTCATTGCAGGATCGGTGCTGATTTATTTTTTCAGGATCTATTGGATAGATCCTCTGATTACAATACTTATTGGGTTGTATATAATAAAAGAAGCCTATGTGATACTAAAAGAAGCTGTTGATATTTTAATGCAAGGTACTCCTTCGTCCCTGAATTTGCAGGAAGTAGTTATTGAAATTGAAAAACATATAAGCGTAAGTAATGTACATCACGTTCATGCCTGGAAATTGAATGATACGCAAATTCATTTTGAAGGGCATATTGACCTGGATAAAGACTTGCCTGTGAGCAAAACGGATCAGATACGATCGGAAATTGAAGAAATCCTGCAGAACAAGTTTGGTATTTCGCATGTTACTATACAGTTCGAATACAATTGTTGCAAGGAAAAAAAAGTGATCCATAAGTAATCACAAAGTAATAATGAATTACATCACTCAATATATAGAAAAACTCTATGCTCTTGTATTGGATATGTCTCCATGGCTGATCCTTGGATTTCTGATCGCAGGAATACTTCATGTTTTTTTCCCGGATGGTAAGATCAATAAACTTCTGGGCAGAACGAATATGAAATCAGTCATCAGGGCGGCATTAATTGGTATTCCGCTGCCTTTGTGTTCATGTGGAGTAATCCCAACAGGAGTATCGATACATAAGAATGGAGCATCGAAAGGCGCATCTGTTTCTTTTCTTATTTCTACTCCACAAACCGGTGTCGATTCGATTTTAGTGACCTATTCATTACTTGGCTTGCCTTTTGCTATTGTACGTCCAATTGCTGCGCTCATTACCGGTGTTTTTGGCGGAGCTGTAACCAATAAGCTGGAAGCCTCAAAAGTACCTGAAATTAAAATAAAAGCTGCAAATATCCACTCAGTTTCCGATAGAAGAAGTCCGATATATACTGTATTTCATTATGCTTTTGTTGAATTTCTGGAAGACATTGCAAAATGGCTGGTCATTGGTTTGCTCATTGCCGCTTTAATTGCTGTTTTTGTGCCCGATGATTTTTTTGCTACCTATATTCATAATGATTTATTAGGCATGTTGATCATCTTATTTGCTTCAATTCCTGTTTACGTTTGTGCAACAAGCTCAGTACCCATAGCTGCTGTTCTGATGATGAAGGGAATTTCTCCCGGAGCAGCTTTTGTGTTTTTAATGGCGGGTCCTGCCACAAATGCAGCAACTATATCTGTCATAGGAAACAGCATGGGCCGAAAAACCCTGTTTATTTATCTTGGTACACTGATAACAGGAGCACTTGCTTCCGGATTGTTCATCGATTATTTTCTCCCGCGTGACTGGTTTACCGGTGCAATCTCACAGCTCCACTCAGATCATATACATAGCTTGTTACCTTATTGGCTGCAACTTGTTTCAGGAATCTTTATTACTTTATTATTATTGAATATTTTTGTAAAAAAATTGTTTAAAAAGAAAAAAAGAAAAAACAAACAAGAAGAAACAATATCAAACATTGGTGCTATGAGTGAGATAAAAGTATTTGTAAGAGGAATGCATTGCAACCATTGTAAAATAAGTGTTGAGAGCAATTTGAATCAATTGGAAGGTATTGAAAAAACGAATGCTGATGTCGATAATGAAACTGTTACAATATCAGGAAATAATGTAGACCTGAATAAAGTTAAAAAAACGGTTGAATCAATTGGATACAAATTTGGTGGTAAGGTAGCCTGATAACGTGTAAATTCTAATCCGAAATAGTAAAGCGAAATGTATAAAGTTGTATTATTACGTCATGGAGAAAGCCAGTGGAACAAGGAAAACCGTTTCACAGGCTGGACAGATGTTGACCTGACCGAAAAGGGAATTGCTGAAGCCCGTAAGGCCGGAAAAGTTTTAAAGGAAAATGGCTTTGAGTTTGATTATGCTTTTGTATCCGTATTGAAAAGAGCATTAAGAACTCTTTGGTTGACCCTCGAAGAAATGGATCAGTTGTGGATACCCTGGGAAAAATCATGGAGACTGAATGAACGACATTACGGTGGACTGCAAGGTTTGAATAAAGCAGAAACTGCTGCCAAACATGGTGAAGAGCAAGTTCTGATATGGAGAAGAAGCTATGATATCCCACCTCCTCCTCTTGAAGAAACAGATGATCGCTATCCCGGAAAACTACGGATTTATCATGATGTGCCGGAAAACGATCTGCCGCTTACAGAAAGTCTGAAAGATACGGTTGCCCGATTTCTTCCTTACTGGCATGATGCAATTGCCCCTGTTATAAAATCAGGAAAAAGAGTAATCATTGCAGCACATGGAAATAGCCTGAGGGCGCTTGTAAAGTACCTCGATAATATGAGTGAAGAAGAAATACTGAAATTGAATATCCCAACTGGTATGCCACTGGTATATGAACTGGATAACGATCTGAAACCGATCAAACATTATTACCTGGGCGATCCTGAGGAAGTGAAGAAAGCAATGGAATCTGTCGCCAACCAGGGAAAGGCCAAGTAAATTCGGAGTTTTAAGTCGGAAGTCCGAAGACCGGAGTCGGAAGTCCGAATACTGCAGAACATGTTGCTGGATACTTGTTGCTGGTTTTTTTCATAAAAATCAGTATTTACTCAATGTCGAAGTACAAGTAGTAAGTTATTGGAAATTGGACATTGGGAGTTGGACATTACCCGCCTTTGGTGGGCAGGCGAGCATCAGCAGGGCAGACACAGTTTTAAACAAATCCTCAAAAGCCTGATCATTACGTCATTG
>Ga0307443_1001334_pt1 | contig 14654 bp, 15 predicted proteins | sample SalMarSW160220MG_FD_202148 | JGI IMG/M metagenome (GOLD analysis project Ga0307443, IMG submission 202148) | Salt marsh sediment microbial communities from the Plum Island Ecosystem LTER, Massachusetts, United States - SW1601-220 | ecosystem: Environmental > Aquatic > Marine > Intertidal zone >... | reverse complement strand
CAGTTTCGTATATTTCTATCGCGGGCAAACATCTTCCCAGGAATGTTCTGACCTGTCTGTCAGGCTCTTCTATACCTCTGCGAACCTTGCTAAGCTTCGCATCGATAACCTGGTCGAGTTCAGGCAGGAGCAGAAACGCCTGGTAATATAGCAGGGCCGCATTACCCTGATTCGGCTGACCTATGCCTTCCGCCAAGTGAGTTATTTCAGCATTCCTTTTCTCGTAAGCCTCCAGAGCTTTTCGATCTTCGTAAGCAGACCTTTCTGAAGAACTTAAAGGGCGTCCCGCTCTTCCGGCCGGACCCGAACCGAAGATTGGCTCGGCCACAGGCATAATGCCGCTAAATATAAAGCAGAGAAGAAAAAGGAGTGCACTCCTTTCATTTGAGAAATAGCTTTTCATTTGATTATCTCCTAAAAGTGACTTATCACAAGTTACCTAATATTCATTCACGATAAGGCATTAATAGTGCTCGTCTCTATTATATGGGTCCTCATCCCAATCTGCATCAATAATACCCTCAACTTCTTTTGCCGTAGGGATCACTCTCATAGAACCCTTTCTGTCGATCCCCATATTCCACGCAGCGCCGATAGCGGTGCCAGCAGCATCAGCTGCCTGCGTTATGGTCAGATAAGTTCCTGCGTGACCGGCAGTTCTATCGTAAATATTACCATCATAGGCACCAAAACCTTCTACATGAAGCCAGTACGGATCAGCAAACGTATCACATGCATCGACCACGCCGTTAGTAGGTGACCAGGGCTATTTATCGCCTTTTTCCTTTTCTTTTTCTTCCTCTTTTGTCTGCAGGTATTGTGCCAGTTCTTTGCCGCCCCTCTTCAACGCTATTTCTTTTGCAGTTTTATTCATGTAATTTCTTATACCAACGATTCTCAGATTTTCAATTTCAGTCGCGTTACTGAAATCAAAAAAGGTCTTCGCAAAGATATCCGCCCCATTCTCAACGAGTACCTTTGCCGCCTCTATTTTGTTGTGCATAGCCGCCTTGTGTAACGGGGTAATTTGATATTCCCCTCTCGCATTAACATCGGCGCCGTATGAAATGAGTAAGTTTATTGCTTTTTCACCGCTGTATATTGTAGCATGATGCAATGCTGTTTGGCCAAGCAAACCTTTATGATCCACCATTGCCCCGTGCTCAAGTAATGCCTTTATAGTTTCATATTTCCCACCTCCTGCAAATCGTGTAGCAAGCGTCAATGGCGTATCTCCCGTACAAATTTCTAATTCAGTATCAGCACCATGGTTGAGCAGAAACTCTACTATTTCGATATGTCCCTTACCGGAGGCAAGGTGTAATGGGGTGAAACCTTGTACATCTTGAACATTTATTTGGTTGGGGTCCCTGTCAATTATTTCTTTTACTTTCTTCAAATCCCCTTCATACGCAGCATGATGGATTTGCTTTTCCAAACAACCACCGAAGAAAGACAGGGAACAAACCATCAAACACAAACGAAATATTCTTAGGATACTCTTGCGCATAATTTTAGCTCCTTATAATTTCATAAGTCTCTTAAAAAATTTCTTCAAAATACTGCTTCCAATATACTGCGTCATCATAACCTTGAGGTCCACGCTTTATGTCAAACTCCCAACCTCCCTTACCGCCTTCAAGATTATCTCTGTCTTGATATTCCTCCCGCGCGCCCCAGACGGCGGGTGGCAGCCACCGGCCGGCGGGTGGCAGCCACTGAGTGAGCACAGTGAGCGAAGTGGATGGTATTCGAGGAGGTTAAAATATAAAAACAACGACCAGGTTTCTTTGTCAATTCTAAGAGGTTCGTCAACGCCATTCATCCAGCAATTATAACTGGAGTAGTACCATTTGCCCGGCTCATCTACGAGAGCTTTTCTTACAGGATTATTATGAATATATTTAACAGACTCTATGAGGGTGTTTTGTTTAATGATGTTCCTGTCATATCCGCCGCCTTTCTGCCAGAACCTGTACTTTCTGTACTGTTGAGCAGTGCTTAACCTGGACAACGCGGAAGGTTTGTTTTCCTTGAGATATTTTACAGCCTTTCTCGCTGTGTAAGTTTTAATATCCTTTAGTATATTGGAAATATTGTATTCCTCATCCATTGGGTTTATCAGAAGATGAACATGATTGGGCATGAAGACAAAAGCCCATAAAGAGAAATGATGCTTTTCCCTTGCCCTTTGAATTGACTCAATCAGCCATTGACATGTTCTGTCAGATAAAAGAAATTTCTGGTTCCTGTAGTAACTGAAAGTAAGTTCATGGGTATGCCCTGGGACGTTGTATCTTTTGCAGGTCTTTCTTATAAACGGCTGTGTTTCCATTTGAAAAGATTATAGCGACATTCTATGCTTCTTGAAAGATTTTTCCATCCACTTCATTCGCTTCGCTCATTCAGTGGCTGCCACCCACCGAAGTGCAGATGCGGGTTAGAATAGGAAAGATTTAGAAAATTAGGAGTGGTTCGGGTATGTATGGTTAGGGTGAGGACGGTTCGCGAACCGCCCCTGCGTTCGGGGACAAGGATTGCGGGGGCAAGCAGATTTTAATAGATTTCTCCACTTCGCCCCTGTGCTTTCTTGCGAAAGCATAAACGGGGGCTTCGGTCGAAATGACACAAGGTGGAGATTGCCGCGTCGGCCTTCGGCCTCCTCGCAATGACACTCGCCCCCTGGTCCCCGGCAGGATACCAAGTGAGAGCTTCCGGGGGTAAGCTCCAAGGAATTATCGAATTGGTGGGGCAAGCCGCCACCCTACGGAAATAAAGTGCCTAAAGTGAACTAAAGTGACTAAAATGAGCTAAAGTGAACTAAAGAGATACGGTGTGCAGTGCACACCCTACATTTTGTAAATATAACGGCGAAAAGACTGACTTCTAACCTCGGGGTTTAGGGAGTACAGGATAGCGTCTTTGCATAAACCGCAGGTCATCGCGTTCATCGGCGGGAGGGGTCATATCGAATACGCTTTGATCGCCCCAGGCGGCACGCATAGCCATATCAATCGTGCTCGGATTGACCCATCTGTGCATGTTTGAACTTCCATCGGCCCAGCCTAACGTGCCTCTATTTTTACTGTGCCAGATTGCCAGCGGGTCAATCCAACTGTTTCCAAAATCTTTGGTCACCACCCAGGAACCCATATTGTATCCCCTCGGGTCGATTTCCTCTACAAAGACAAATGTATCGGCGGGATTTTTAATTTCGCTATATTTTATAAGATGCCGATTGCTCCACTCTTTTTCTTCGCCGTTCAGTGCGCCGGAGACGGAGTAGCTGCCAAAAGTGTACTGACCTTCCCGCTTTATTCTGTCATCAGAGGGACAACGATACACATTTACGTTCTTGACGTAGGAATAGAGCAAACCCTGTCTCAGACCTTCCTTACATTGCTCGGTGTGGTCGGGGTCACTGCCCGTCGGACCTCTCATCCAGGCATCCACGCTTCGGGCCGGCATGCCCCCAACCATACTATCATCATTATCATCTTTGTACAGCAGCCACGCGAATGACAGGGTCTTGACGTTGCTCATACAGTGAATACGTTTCGCCTGGTCTCTGGCCCGGCTCAAAGCGGGCATCAGAATCGCCATCAATACCGCGATGATGGCAATTACTACTAACAGCTCGATTAGTGTGAAAGCTCTCGTTTTCATCTGTATCACTCCTTAATCATTATTACTGTCCAAAAGAAAAGATGCGCTAACGACGTGTTGTGTTCTGCTAATTTCTATATTTTTTACGTTTTGGACTTATCGTTCGTATTATATTACGTCAGGCCGAATATGTCAACACGGAAATTTGCTGTTTTTTTGTATTGTCTTGTTCAACAAGGTCTTATCGTTTGTTGCAGAATTTGTAATGTGGTCAATGATTATGGGCTTTTGGCAAGATGACAGCGCAGTGACGGCGAGAATTTATGGATTGCACATCAACTTCTGTTTTTCTAAATCTGCAAGCATGTCCAGGGCCGGGTCTTAATCGTGGGACTTGCATGGATACCCACTGGCCATATAAGTGATGTCTTCACGCTCATCGGCCGGAGCCGACCTATAGAATGAGAAACTCGCTGGCTCAAACATGGCCTGTTGGCACCAGACAATGAAATGCTGGTCATGCCATCTGTGCATTTCCGCGTGGCCATCAGCAAAACCTATAGTGCCCCTCTCATTGTGCCACATCGCTAAGGGGTCCACCCAGCTTGGCGGAAAATCCATTACCCAGGAACCTGTATTATATCCTCTCGGATCGATGTCCTCCAGGAATATGTACTTGCTGGCTGGTCTCTTTAAATCGGAATATATCTTGGCCTGAACCGCCCCTGCCCAGCTTTCTCCATTGGCGCCGCCGGCGATGGAAAAGCTTCGAAAGGCAAATTGCCCCGGGTCCTTTATCCTTAGGTCAGCGGGGCAGCGATATACATCAACCGTATCGTTGACATAGGGGAAAAGTGCTCCTTGTCTTATCGCGTCTTTCTTTTGTTCAACGCTGTTACCCGATGGAGCTAATACCCAGTGTCCCGCGGTTGTGTGACCCCCAACCAGCTTGTCATCATTTTCATCTTTGTACATAAACCAGGCCAGAGAGAGAGTCTTTACATTACTGACACAATGGACGCGCTTGGCCTGATCTCTGGCTGCCCTCAAAGACGGCATTAAAATCGCCATCAGTACAGCGATGATTGCAATTACTACAAGCAGCTCGATTAGTGTAAAAGCTCTTGTTTTCATTTTTATCTTCCCTTTCCGATAAAAGTACCTTAAAAGACTATGCGAAAAAAATCAGCCTCAGGAATGCTCCTTTCATATTTACTGTCAGAAAATTAGATGCGCCAAATCAGTGTTGTGTTCTGTTAATTCTGCATTTTCTTAACATTTTGGACTCACTGTTCGCATTATATTACTTCAGGCCGAATATGTCAACGCGGAAATTTGCATTTTTTACATTGTCTTGTTAGACGAGGTCATCTTGTCTGTTATAGAATTTCTGATGTGCTCAACGATTATGAGCTTTTGGCGAGCTATATTCCCAGCTCTTGTTTGACCTCATCAATCTTCTCGATAGCGAAATCCAAATCGTCCTTGCTATGGGCGGCGGATATCTGTGTGCGAATTCGTGCGGCCCCTTTGGGAACCACAGGATAGGAAAATCCTATCACGTAAACACCCTTTTCCAAAAGTTTCTCTGCCATTTTTTGGGCCAGAACAGCATCTCCAAGCATAATCGGCACGATAGGATGTTCGCCGGCGATAACGTCTAATCCGAGCCTGCTTATCTGCTGCCTGAAATAGCGGGTATTGTCCATGAGTTTGTCGCGGTATTCTGTGGATTCAAAGAGCATATCAAGGACCTTGAGCGAGGTGGCGACGATGACCGGAGCAAGCGTATTTGAAAAAAGATAAGGCCGAGAGCGCTGGCGCAGAAGCTCGATAACTTCTTTTCTTCCGCTGGTGTAGCCTCCACTGGCGCCCCCCAGAGCTTTGCCGAGCGTTCCGGTGTTAATGTCGATGCGTCCCATTACGCCGCAGTGTTCGTGAGAGCCGCGTCCTCGTTTGCCTAATACGCCGACTGCGTGCGAGTCGTCCACCATTACTAATGCATCGTATTTTTCAGCAAGTTCACAGATTTGGTCTAATTTGGCTATGGTTCCATCCATTGAGAACACGCCATCGGTTGCAATCATACGAAATCTTGCCGATTGTGCCTGTTGCAGTTTGTCCTCCAGGTCCTTCATATTGGAATTTTCAAACCGCAGCCGCTGGGCCTTGCACAGGCGTATGCCGTCGATAATGCTGGCGTGGTTAAGCTGGTCGCTGATGATAGCGTCTTCGGTGGTAAGCAGGGTTTCAAACAGCCCTGTATTTGCATCGAAACAGCAGGAATACAGGATAGTATCCTCGGTACCGAGAAATTCGGAGATTTTCTTTTCCAGTTGTTTGTGTATTTCCTGCGTACCGCAGATGAAGCGAACGGAGGAAAGGCCATATCCCCATTTTGCATAACTCTCCTGGGCGGCCTGGATGATATCGGGATGGTCGGCAAGGCCCAGATAGTTGTTGGCGCATAAGTTGATGACCTTTTGGCCGCTCTGTATTGTAATCATAGCGTTTTGCGGACTGGTTATGATACGCTCGGACTTGTAGAGTCCATTGTTATTTATTTGTTTGAGCTCTTCGGATATATGAGATTTCATTGCTCCGAACATATCTTGTTCCTCGCTATAATTTTTTAAGGCCGACTTCCCCGAAGCGTCTATTAGTCTGTCAAGATTGATAATGTAAGTTGTTATTCCCACCCATCAAATCAAACTTGACAGACTACTATGTCGCCTCGCGAAGGCGGACCGATTTTTATTCAGACCAGTTCAAAATAACTTTTCCTGAATTTCCAGACCGCATTATCTCAAAGGCCTTAAGATATTCAGTATAGCCAAAGCTGTGTGTAATAAGCGGTGTTAAATCCATCCCTCCTTGAATAAGCATAGTGGCCTTATACCAGGTTTCAAACATCTCCCTGCCGTAAATCCCCTTAATTGTAAGACCGTTGAAGACGACATAATCCCAGTCAATGGCGGTATATGGCATTATTCCCAGCAGTGCGATTTTACCGCCGTGGCACATGTTTGCCAGCATATCTTTGAATGCATCCGGGCTGCCCGACATCTCCAGGCCGACATCGAATCCCTCCTTCATATCGAGTTTCTTGAAGGCGTCTTCAATTTTTTCGCTTCTCGCATCCAGATTCATAGTAGGCCCCATCTTTTTAGCCAATTCCAGACGATATGGATTTACGTCCGTAATCACCACGTAGCGTGCGCCTGCGTGTTTGGCTACGGCGATGGCCATGCAGCCGATAGGCCCTGCACCGGTTATCAATACATCCTCTCCAACAAGGTCGTAAGAAAGAGTGGTATGGACCGCGTTTCCGAAAGGGTCAAAACAGGCAAGTACATCTGTGGGTATGTTGGGGTCGCAGTGCCAAATGTTGGTGACTGGGATAGATAGATATTCAGCGAACGCACCGGTGCGATTCACGCCGATACATTTTGGGTCGGTGCAGAGATGCCTTCGCCCGGCTAAGCAATTCCTGCATCGCCCGCAGACAATATGTCCTTCGCCGCTGACCAGTTCGCCAAGTTCCACATCATGCACGTTGCTGCCCATTTTTTCCACGGTGCCGACGAATTCATGGCCTATGACCATAGGGGTCTTTATTGTCTTTTGAGACCATTGGTCCCAGTTGAAGATATGGATGTCCGTGCCGCAGATTGCGGTCTTGTGTATTTTTATCAGGACATCATTGATACCGATTTCAGGTACAGGTACATCTTCCATCCAAAGGCCGGGTTCCGGCTTGCTTTTTGCCAATGCTTTCATTGATTAACTTCCCCTATTTACCACTTTATTTGCTGAAGTTCGCGTGTTTTCTGATGGTCTGTCATATCGGGAGCCAGCGCGGTGACAGTGATATAGCCTTCTTCGAGGGATGTAGTGTCGGTAGGTGTGCCGTCGATACGGTGGCCGTTGCCGGCCAATTGAAACACGGTCTGGCCCTGCTCATTTTGTTGACGGATATAATATTCCTCAAAGCCCTTGCTTGATTGGGGCACAACTCTTACACCTTTGGGCTCGCCTTTTGATAATTGTGGTATATTGATATTTATCACTTCTCCTTTTTTGACCGGCATAAGCTTTTTGAGGATTTTCGAACAGTGGTGTGCGGCCTTTTCGAAATCCATTTGCTCCTCGGACCAAAGGCTCATCGCGACCGCTGGAATTTTTAAGAACGCACCTTCCATCGCGGCCGCAACCGTACCGGAGTAATAGACATTTATACCTGCGTTTGCCCCCTTATTTATACCTGCAATGAGTAAATCTATTGGCCCCTCGTGCAGTTGCATCACTGCGAGTTTAACGCAATCAGCGGGAGAGCCCTGGACGCTAAAACCGGTGAATTGGCCGTTTATGTCAACTTTATTGCACACTAACGGCCGCGAGTATGTAATACTGTGGCTTGCACCTGACCGGCTGTCTGCCGGGGCAACAACCGTTACGTCTCCCATCTTGACCAGCTCTTTATAAATTGCAGCTAAGCCAGGGGCAAAAATGCCATCGTCATTTGTCAGTAATATTTGCATATACGGATGGATATTGTAATTGTCTGCTGTGTTTGTGTCAATTGACAGCTTTAATGACTAATATATAATGCTTGTCATTGCGAGCGAAAGAGCCTGCCCTGAGCGAAGTCGAACGGGCGGCAATCTGCAATCCAAATATTCAATAGTCAACTGGAGCAAAGCGCAAGTCCTGAGCAATGTCGAAGGATAATCACTCATCAATAATCATTTAAATGATGGATGTTAATTCACAGAACATACCTCTCAAGTCGAGTTCTTCGTTTAAATAGCCTGCTGGGTGCTTTAAATTGGAAGATTAGGAGTGTTGTGTGAGATTACGAAACTATCAGTTGAATTAAGACAGGGGATTGTTAGAATGGTGTGGTGAAAATGCATGCAATGTATCGAGGCAAGGACAGGAGTAAGGAGCTAAGGAACAATGGTAAAGAGCAAGAAAAAAAAAGGGGCTGCATGGTCTAAAGATGAAGTTAAGCTGCTAAAGAAACTTTTCCCGCGTGGAAGAGCAAGGGAAATAGCCGAGCAGACTGGAAGGTCTCTGGCAACGGTGAGACAAAAAGCATACAACATGGGGATTAATACAAGACAGCGGCGTCTCTGGTCAGCCAATGAAGTCAAACTGCTCAAGAAACTTTACCCGACTGAGGACACGCAAAGCATAGCTGATAAACTTGGGCGGCCTTTGGAGTCGGTGAAAGCAATAGCATATCTCAACGGCCTCAAAAAAGTGGGAACAACTCCCGCTTGGTCAAGAAAAGAGGACACTCTCCTTAAGAAACTATACACACATAATAGCCTGCGAGATATAGCGAATCAGCTTGGACGGACTGTCCCGGCGGTAACGGCCAGAGCACACAAATTGGGAATTAGCAAACCAAAGCGTATCTGGTCAAAGAAAGAGCTTAACCTGCTAAGGAAATTATATCCAAGTAGAACGGCACAACAAATAGCCGACAAAATTGGTAGAACAGTACTGGCAACAAGATTGAGAATACACAAATTGGGCCTGAAGAAAAGAAGGCAAAAGGCTAAGACGTAAATTGAGAAGTGAAGATGAAGCGATGCACAAAATGTAAAAAGCGAAAAGACGAGAGTGAGTTTCACAAGAACCGCAAATCTGAAGACGGATTACAGCCGTGGTGCAAAGAGTGCCGGCGTCAATACGACCGCAAGTATTACCACCGACACAAGAAGACCACGAGAAGAAACTACAGTTATGAAGAAAGCCATCGCACAGTTAGTGGCGTGAAGCAGAAACGCTGTTCCAAATGCAAAAAGTTGAAAGACGAGAGTGAGTTTAGTAAGAATCGTAAGAACAAAGATGGGCTGAGGTTTTGGTGCAAAGACTGCGAGCGTGAGTATAAACGCAGATATTACAGGAAATACAGAGGCCCTGCAAAATACCTCCGATATGAAAAACGACATCGGATTGTTAATAGAGTAAAACAAAAGCGATGTAGCCGGTGCAAAAAATGGAAGGCTGAACGTGAGTTCTATAAAAATAGATTCCGTAAAGACGGCTTGCAGTTCTTGTGCAAGAAATGTTCAAAGAAAGCTTACCGCAACTCTTATAAGAAGCGGCGGACGGCTGCGAGGAATTGAGAAGCCGAGACCAAAAAATCCAGCCATTTTTTTCTTTGAAAAATAGGCAATTATGGCTTGACACCGCAGGAGCGATGGTTGTACAATTATCTCGTTACGAGAGTTTCTAAATGGATAGTCTTTGCATAGAGCTTTTTGATATATTATTTATTAGAGCACATTCGCAGGGCTGAGGATATCTCGCTTTTTCCTCTCCCTCCGCACCTCGGCCCTGCTTCCTCCATTTTCAGACCAATCGAGTCTTTTGTTCCAAGGGGTCTATGGACACTACCCCGCAAGACGAGTTCGTCGTTTAGATGGCCTCTGAGGAGCCTTAAACACAACCACATCAAGAATAGAAACCCACTCATAATCCAGAGATTTTCCTTGACGGGAAGGCGGCTATTTGGATCTAAATGAAGTTTGAGCTAATATGTGATTTTTTTCTCCCGGTCGAAAAATTCTGTATTTTTAGTTGAATTATCTTGGTGGGAGGATTAATGTATAAGCCACAACGTGATAACGTAGACTTTGAGGTCGGCCGTTGAGATTTTCACATTTCAAATTAACTGCTAATATTAGGCTTTTGATAGCTAATATTGGCTTTTGAAGGAAGGAGGTGTTGGCAAGTCATAGGCAAATCGTAAAACTTATCCTGGGCAGATATAAACAATTTACGATTTGTAATTTTTGGTACTACCTCATGATATTGGTAAAGTCTTATTACGTTTATAACTATCAACGGCTGATTCCAGCACGCCGTTAAGCTGCTCGGCCCAGTCCCGACGTTGCAGGTCGCTGAGATGAACCGGATAGACAATATACTTCAGAACAGTCCATACTTCCTTAGTCAGGCCCAACGCCATCGCAGGTGTTTCGTCCAAAAGCGAGTAATGCACCCTTGTCCAGTTGTACAAATCCCGCCACAGCCATATCGAATATTGCAGCATCACCTCCAGATGGGAGCCGTTGCGAGTACGTCTTGCCAGACGAGCCTGCTGGCCCCTTATTGTACCATTGAGTCGTTCCATATGAGAGGTATTGATCTTCTGGCCAATGCCCAGCTTTTGGATACGCTTTTCGATTTCTTTCTTTTTGCCAAACAATGCTTTGATCGATACCTTCAACAAATTGCCTCGGCTGTCTCGAATTTTCTTCACAACACCGGCCTGCAAATCCGCAGGCGGTTTGAGACGAGGATACTTGAGTCTGCCTCTGCCGTTTCTTCGACGGCAGTGTTTGATTTGTCCAAAGACTTGCAAGATCGCCTGTGGATACGGCAAATGGTCGTCGATAAGAATCAACGGAGGGTCTTTGTCTTTGGAATACACAGCCACCGAAGCCGTCAATTGACCTGCTGTCCGAAGGGTGCGTGGGCCTACAATCGCTTCGAGCAGAAACCGGCTTTTCACGGCCAGAGCCGTATGAACCCACGTTTTGCCCTTTTTTTACTGAGGCGTTTACGCAGCTTTTTGGGAACCGTGACAACTTCGGTTTTATTTTTGCGTTTGACTGTTTTGCCGTGTAGTTCATCCATCTGTACAGCTTCGAGGGGCTTGTCAAGGTTCTCAAGTTGCAGACGATGGAAATTGTCGGCACGTTTACCTGATTTTTCCAGCAGACGCTGTACTGTTCGGGTATCAACTTCGCAAATGTCTGCTGTGGCTTCAACTGAACAGCCATGTCCGAGACATTTGACAATGCGTACCACATCGGCTTGGGATAGTTTGGTGTCCTGCATAAGTGAGCCTTGCCGTTCGCTGAAGCGGCTGCCGCAGGTTTTACAGTACAGTCGTCGGATGGCTTTGTCTTTTCCCATCCACTCAGCGACCGAGAGATTGTCTGCATCAAAACGGTTAAAGTCTGCACAGTCGCTGTTGGGGCAGGCAAAGAAAGACAGTGGCAAATTAGCTTCTTCGGTGTTGAAGCGGTTTTTATGGCGTTTTTGTTTGGTCATATTGTGCCCCCCGGTAAAAATTGAGAAATTGTCCGATAATATATCGGCCAAATATGCCCGAAACGTCTATTTTTATAGTTTTTCTTTACCAATATCATGAATGAGAACCTAAAATTGACATTACTGGTTTTCCTGCTGCGCCTGCCAAAATATTATGAATCATTTCTTTTTCCTTCCCTTCATTTCTTTCAGATTGACCTTCTTCGATTCCAGCCAGGCGTCAACATCAGCCCGGTCGAATTTAATATTTTTGGCGCTTATCCGCATATACGGCGGGCAATCACCGCTGGCGATGTACTTGTAAATCGTACGTTTCGAATCACCCAGATAAGCCGCCAAATCTTCTATTGACATTAACTGCATAATACAATATCCTCACTAATATGCAGCAATATATCACTATATGCACACAAATGCAGCAAAATTCTAAAAAATTTTTATTTTTTTTTCAGTAATCCCTGCATGGCAGAGGTGTTAGAATCTCATGATAAACCTGAATTGACACTGCTTCGGGCAAAAATATGGGTGTGGCTATTTTTCCCGGCATCTTGTAACCTCATTGTTAATAATCCATTACGTTCGTTTGTCATCCTGAGCCCTTCGCTGCGCTCAAGGGTAAACTCCGCGAAGGATCGTATTACCGAAAAATTCGGTTGGATTAGGATAATGCCACGGCTTTTTCAACCATTTTCACAAGCTTTTCGGGGTAGTCTGGCATAGCTATGAGACGGTTGATTTTGATGGGAATTTTTTCTGGGCTCAACTGCGCTTTTCGGAATTCTTCACGAAGGACACAGTACTTTGTCTTTGATAATCTTTTGCAGGTCTCTATCTATTTTGAAATAGGGCTTATTGTTTTTGTACTGTCGGCGGAGTTGAACATTTTTCAGTGTATTTATATGGGCTTGGAGGCAGTGGATTCTTCTGGCGAAGGCAAGATGTGGGCGGTCGAATGGAAATCCATAGCCGTTCCCTTCGGATTTCCCTTCCAGTGTCCACCTGATCAGAGTGTAGCCGTTAAGACCCGCGAGAGATTTAAGTGATGAAGTCGATAGCGGGTTACCTCCAATCCCCGTCTCAAGTATATCAATCAATTCAGGGCTCCGGTCAACGTCTCGTTTGAGTTGTTTGGCCCGGTAACGCAGTTTCGAGCTGATCTGATGCTTGCTCAGGCGTTTTACGGATGATGTCGTGTTGATCGCCTAAAAAATCCTTGCCAATGTCTCTGAGGAAATGAAAATGGCAGATGAAGTCAGGGACTCCAGTGAAGATTCTGGCTACAGCATTGAGGATCCCCCTTCCCATATCATGGACCAGGGCTATGGGAATGCCATAGTTCTTTTTTATGCGTTGAAGGAAAGGGACAATATGCTTTTCATCCTCAGCCGGTAGTTTGATATTGCACAGGACGATTTGTGAAATAGAATCCAGACTACTTATAAGGATTGGATCTCGACCTTCGCACGTAGCATCCAGATAACATATGTATCCTCCCTTCAGACGCATGGCTTCAGTAATATCGTCTGAGCACCGATCATGAGCAATGGCCAGATAGACAATAAATTTACTGCCCAGTGACGAAGCTCCACGTGGACTGATTTGAATGTTTTTTTCTGCCAATTCTGCTACCACTTCCTCTTCACTGCGATGCCTGATATAGAGTGCCTTGCCGACATAAACCAATACGTCGTAGCCGAGGTTGGCACTGGGAGGTACAAGGTTGCACAATTGCTCGGAACGATGTTTACAATCGCACTTGCTGCATACCAGAATTACCTCACGCGCATAAAACTTGCCTATGTGTAATGTGGTTAAAATCCGTGGGCGTGTCTTCTGAACTTTCAATGCCCCACCACAGACAGAACATTTATCCAAAGAGGGTCTGAATTCAATAAGCCCAGGAGTTGGGAACAGGAGCATCGGCGATATGTTACCGATGAGCTTGTCGAGGTATTGCGAAAGACAACGTATCAATTCAAATGTGGTTTTTTTTATCACCAAGCCATGATGAAGAAAAAGATTCTCTATCGCCTCAGGTTCAATAAAAAGATTTTTCCCTTTGAGCTTATCTGCCAATTTCTCCAAGCTCAATTGTGGATACTTGATTTTCTCAACCAAAATCGCAATGGATTCAAACTCAGATGGGAGTCTTTTGGTCTGGCGCATCATTATACGGTTTTGTCGCTGTTGTGCGTGACGAGCCGGTTCTGAGGCAAAACACACATATCGCCCCTTATGCTTTTGACGCTTAATCTCAGGATGGTTATGAAAGTTCCAAAGGAATGAATTTGCTCTCAACCCGATAAGATCACCTGCCTCACGGGATGTGAGTCCGGCTTGGGATATTCGAACCAATTGAACAAATGTCTGTGTTAGTTGAGTTTCGCACTTTTTATTAGAAGAATCCCTTACGAAATAAGGACTTACAAATAATTTGGTAATTTATGCATGTTCGGTAAATCGCTCGAACATTACAAAAATAATTATATTGTCGTGAAATGGCTCATAAGCTTAAAATTACCCAATTTAAAACAATTCAAAAAGTGCGAAAGTTAACTGTTAGATACCGAATCGGGAAAAGCAGGTTCCACGATAACGCCATAGGCCGTTGGCGTCGAATTTGGGAATATCCTCCAGAGTATAATACCGGCCATTGCGATTGTAACTCCTGATTGTTTTCAACTTGGTAAGTCGCCTCTGCACAGTTCGCTTTGAACAGTGCAGAGATAAAGCAAGCTCATCTGTTGTAACAATCTTTTTGCGACGGATTAATTTTGACTCCTTTTTACGTGAATTTTCCTGTGTTATGGCAATACATTCTTGCATGTCATGGTATAGTTATATTTCTTAGATTAAGGACTATACTACTATACACGAAAGACTATTGCCAATAAAAATCTTGTGAAAAAGGGGGAAATAGACGAATGGCATGAAGATAAGCGTTAACGTTTTATAATAGTTGAGTTTCGCAC
>Ga0307443_1001333_pt1 | contig 14657 bp, 13 predicted proteins | sample SalMarSW160220MG_FD_202148 | JGI IMG/M metagenome (GOLD analysis project Ga0307443, IMG submission 202148) | Salt marsh sediment microbial communities from the Plum Island Ecosystem LTER, Massachusetts, United States - SW1601-220 | ecosystem: Environmental > Aquatic > Marine > Intertidal zone >... | reverse complement strand
AAGCGCTGTCCACGCAACACAGTGGTCAATCGCACTTGAAATCGCCCTTCTAATTAAGGACCCGTGGAAAATCCTCATGACAACAGACCATCCTAACGGTGGTCCTTTCACTTCTTACCCAAAGATTATGGCGTGGCTCATTAGCAAAGGGGCAAGAGAGAAAGTTTTGAGCAAAATCAACAAACGGGCAAGGAAGAAAAGCTTGCTGCCCAGCATCGACAGGGAACTCAGTCTTTACGAGTTAGCTGTTGTCACTAGGGCGGGTCAAGCTAAGGCTCTCGGCTTGAAACAAAAGGGACATTTGGGAGTTGGCGCTGACGCCGACATTGCCATCTATAACATAAACCCTGAACGTGCTGATCCGTCCAAAAAATTTGTGGCTGCTAGAAAAGCATTCAACCGAGCGGCTTATACGATTAAAAGCGGACAAATCGTGGTAAAAGACGGAGAGATTGTGAAGCCAATCTTCGGAAAAACCTATTGGGTTGACGTGAAAACCTCGATGCCCCACGACGTAAATGATGACATAAAAAAGAAATTCAGAGAATATTGGACTGTAGAATATGAAAACTACCCAATTCGCAAAGGCTTCTTGCATGCTCCCGCTCCAATCACCGTCAAAGCGGAGGTTTAAAAACTTGATAACTCTCACCCCAAAACGTGTGTTCAAATTTCCCATCGAAGGAAAAAATATATCTTCTGACGTTTTTGCCAAGAAATCGGCGAAAGAGATAGCTGCTCTTGAAATGTGGTAGGGCAACCGGAAACTTTCCATCGGAGACCTTTTCGATATAAAAAATGACAGTTCAGCTTCAGAAGAATTCACAATAAAGATTAAAGGCGACGTAAGCAAGGTGCGAAACATTGGTTTCCGAATGTCCATGGGGCAAATTATTGTTGATGGCGACGCTGGCATGCACCTTGGTGAAGAAATGAGCGGTGGCGCCATAACGGTGTCGGGTAATGCAGGTTCATGGGCTGGGTCACAAATGAAAGGGGGAACCATAGAAATCAAAGGCAACGCAGGCAATTACATAGGTGCAGCGTATCGTGGAAGCACCAAGGGGATGAACGGAGGAAAGGTTGTCATTCATGGGAATGCTGGTCACGAAGTCGGTTGCTTTATGAGAAAAGGTCTCATCAAAATATTGGGAAACGTGGGTATATTCGCTGGCATCCACATGAATAATGGAACAATTTTCGTTCAGGGCAACTCGGAGGGAAGGGCTGGCGCACAAATGACTAACGGAAAAATAGTTTTGGCAGGTCATTCTGAAGATGTGATGCCAACTTTTACTGTCGACGACATTAAAGCAAAGGTCAAGGTTGACGACGAAAAGATCGAAGGACCCTTTTACCGATTTATCGGCGATCTAGCGGATAAAGGTAAAGGAAAACTATTTGTTTCCAAACCGAAAAACCCGTATTTAAGCTCTTACGAAAAATACTTAGAATAGACTCTTTTCAGCATAATACTAAAAAGAGGAAAAAGAAATGCCAACATCGAAACTGAGTGTTAACCGAATAGCCTATAATCTTGTTAAGAGGCTGTGTGACCGCGCTGACGAGTTCGCAGTTATCGTCAAAAAGATGGAATCAGGGGCAACTCTGATTGACGCCGGAATCAAAGCGCAGGGAGGCTTCGCTGCAGGTCAGACCATAACAGAAATCTGTCTTGGAGGTCTTGGCAAGGCAGAAATCATCTATAAACGATATGATGACCTTGAGCTTCCCTCAATTTTCGTTTACACTGATTATCCGGTTATTTCGACGTTGGGGTCTCAGTTTGCAGGCTGGCAAATCAAAGCCGATAAATACGTTGCAATGGGTTCTGGTCCAGCTCGTGCCTTATCTTTGAAGCCCAAAGAACTCTACGAACATATCAGTTACAAGGACTCTTCAGATGTGGCTGTGCTAGTTCTCGAAACTTCCAAGGAGCCTCCAGAAGAAGCTATAAAGAAAATCTTTGAAGGCTGTGGAATTGAACCAAACAATCTGTTTTTGGTTTTGGTGCCCACTTCATCTGTCGCTGGCTCGGTTCAGATTTCAGGAAGGATTGTGGAGACAGGATTACATAAGTTGACGGAGTTGGGGTTTGATCCAAAACTAGTTACTCATGCTTGTGGATACGCGCCATTAGCTCCAGTGCATCCTAAACTGGCTCAGGCGATGGGAAGAACCAACGACGCGATAATTTACGCTGGCACTACATACTATACGGTAAGTTGCGATGATGACGAGGAGTTGAAGAAGCTGTTAGAGAAGGCGCCGGCTTCAGCGTCTAAAAACTATGGAAAGCCCTTCATGGAAATCTTCAAGGAAGCAGACTATGATTTCTACAAGATTGACCCGGGATTGTTTGCTCCAGCAGTCTTCGTGATCAACAACTCTAAAACAGGCAAAACTTTCCGTGCCGGAAAAATCGATGTGGAAGTCTTTAAGAAGTCAATAAAGTTCCAAGCCTAACTTTCATCTTCTTCTTCACGTAGTTTGGATTTCTTGCCAACTTCTGTAAAGGTTATGCTCAATTCCCAGAACGTCCAAGACTCTTCCAACAACAAAATCCACCAAAGCTTCAATGCTCTTCGGCTTATGATAGTATGCTGGCATAGCCGGAACGATTATGACACCTTGATTTGCGAGGTCTAGCATGTTCCGAAGATGAATGGTATTCAACGGGGTTTCTCGGGGTACAAGAATCAGTTTCCTTTTTTCTTTAAGTGCCACATCCGCTGCTCTCAAGATCACGTTTTCAGCGAATCCGTTAGCGATGCCTGCTAGGGTTTTCATGCTGCAAGGAGCAATCACCATAGCATCCGTTTTGAATGACCCACTCACGATTGGGGAACTCCAATCGTTCACTCCATAGACGTGATTAGCTAATTTTTCAAGGGATTTTTTGGTGGTGCCAAGTTCGTGTGCAATTATTTTTTCCGCGGCTTGGCTGATGACAAGATGGGTATCAACGTTTTTGTTACGTAATACTTCTAGCAGGCGTTTGCCGTAGATAACACCACTGGCTCCGGTTATTGCTAATACTAGTTTCATGTAAGCACCCTACTATTATTTCCTGTTCGTTGTTCACTAAAGCCTTTTGGGAAAAAATGAAAAGGTAACTAACCGCTTTCTATTCGTTCTTTGGCTCGGTTGTTAATCCGGGAATTCTTCGCAAGATGATCAGTCCAAGTATTAGAGAAGCAGTTAGATCGATTATTCCTTGTATGGTGTTCCAGAAAGCTACTTCAGCAATGTAGGCTCCGAGTCCAATAAGACCTAATGAGTTTCCGACGAAGCTTAACGTTTCTGCAGCCGAAAACATGCCGATTATTGCATCGGTTGTCATCCCAAAGAAAAAGGGTATCGCGAAATAGAAATTGAAGATGACTGTAACTATGGCTCGTACAATAATTGCCAAAACACCCGCCAGCACAAAAAGCCGCCTGTTTTCCAGAAACTGTTTTGTTCCGCCTGTTTTCCATGCGAAAATGGCTGGGATAAGGAACATCCAGATGCTTGCTACGGATTTCATGGTTGCTCCAACCCAACCTCCAGCGAAGGGACCTAAAAATCCTACAAGAGGTGCGCTGATCAATAAGCTTAGAAGGGCGGGTTTGAGACCAAATATTATCCAACAGAGTATCCATGGGATGGCTACGAGATCTATTCGTATGCCCCAAGGTGTTACGAAAAGCGGGGGGAGAATCTGCAGGATTACTGCTAGTGGCGCTAATAGGGTGGCGCCTGCGAGTTTTATTGTTGGTCTGTTGAGGTTCATGGTTGATCTTCCAGTAGCTGGTTTCTATCTTCTTAACTTATTTAAGAGTAACTACCCATAAAAGAGTATAATTTTTTTCAACAAAAGGTTTTAAAGAAATCGCTTCAATCTTAAAGTAAAGAGTGGAACAAAGGTTATGTCTGACACTCTTGAGATACCGCTTAACGCCGTCAAAGAATGGCTAGACAAAGAAACAACTTCTCTAGTTGACCCCCTCAAGGCGGATGCAAAAAAGCTGCTTGAAGACACCCAAGCCAAGCTTGAAGACCTCCTAGAAACTTGTGACAAATTGTTAGATGATGCAGAAAAAGAGATAGCGAAAGGCAGCCGCAAAACGTATCGTCGAGCAAAATTCCTCCATAAACTCGCTGGAAAGTTTGCCAATTTAATTGAGGAAGTCACAATTCCCGAAGAAATCTCCGGAAAAAGCCTCAATCAAACTTCTGAGCAAATCGAAAAAACTCTAAAAACAATCAGTAAAGAGAGAACAAAATGGTTCCGCGCTATTTCCCCTTACTTTATAATCTCTCGTCGAAGATTTGATGTTGCATTGAAGAGGGCAGATGATTCGTTCCGAAATTTAACTGACTTTTTGTCGGAAGAGTACGCTAAGGCTGAAAGCGCTGAAAGCGTTTCTTTTAAGATTGAAGAGCTACGGCAATCTTTAACCGAGTTAGACGAATCTGAAAAATCTAAAGAAGCGAGGAAACAGAAACGAGAACTTCTTGAGAGGAATATAGCGAAAAATCAACAGAAAGTACAAGCAATCCAAACTAAAGGTGAAGTAGTTGAACTCGCTCAACTAAACAAAAGAATCAAAGAATTGAAAGATGATGTTAAACATGAATTGCGGCATCTCCAAAAACCCTTTCTAAAATTTCAAACGTTAGTTAACAGCTCAGGTTACAGTCTTTTTCCGGAGGCGACCAAGAAGCTTGACGAATATTTGACGAACCCCTTCGAGGCGTTGGCGACGGAGAAGGAAGGTTATCCTCTTCTTAGAAGTATTCTTCAAAAGATAGACGCTACTTTAGATAATAAAAAACTGAAGCTGAAACCGAGTCGCATGAGAAAGGCGAAAGACCAGATAAACAGTATTCTCAACAAAACCGCCTTAGTATCGCTTCAGAAGAATTGCAGCGAAGCCTTAAGCAAAAACAACGAGTTGTCAACATCAGGAGCAATAAGCGAATCTCAAGACGAAAGAGCAGGATTACAGAATCGCTTGAAAGACTTGCAAAGACGAAAGAGACTCCTTGAAGCCAGAGACGCTAGGTTCGAGAAACAACATAAAGAAGCACGCATGAGAATCAATGAACAGAAAAGAGCTCTGGAAAAAATTGTGTCAGATCTATCCGACAAGAATGTTCAAATTCTTATAGATTAACTGGGATTATGAAGTTTTTGTCCCTCAATCTCATTAACTAGCAAACTCGGAGAATTCCGTAAACCTTTATTTAGTACAATAATTAACCTTAGCTTTCCAAAAAATGATGGGGCTGAGGCTATTATGTATGAGGATCGGATAGATAAAATTATAGACAAGTATGAGACTGAAAAAGGGATTTTGATTCAATTACTACTGGATATACAACACGAGTTTAGTTGGGTACCAAAGGAAGCGATAAAAAGAATTAGCGAGAGACTTAAAATTCCGTGCAGTCAAATATTTAGGGTTGCAAGTTTTTACACTGCACTGAGTCTCAAGCCTATCGGTCGTCATCTTGTAAGAGTGTGCGTCGGTACTGCTTGTTATGTTCGAGGAGCACCGAGAATTCTGGATTCCGTAGAGAATAAACTGGGAATTAAATCGGGTGAGACAACAAGCGACGGCAAGTTTAGCTTAGAGACCGTCAATTGCTTGGGTTGTTGCGCCTTGGGGCCAGTTATCGAAATAGATAGAAAATATTTTGGAAAGCTCAATTCAGCAAAACTTGAGAAGATACTTTCTAGCTGTAATTAACAGAAGTGAAAAGTTATGAAGTCACTAAAATCTCCCTCTGATCTGGAAAAACTCAGAAAAGATATACTCGCCAAAAAAGATCCAAAGAGGCTAGCTATTGCAGCATGTGTGAGTACAGGCTGTCAAGCTCTTGGTGCCCAAAAAGTCCTTGAAGCTTTTGATGAAGAAATCAAAAAACAGGGCTTGGAAGGTAAAGTTGAAATTAAAGAAACAGGCTGTCTGGGTTTCTGCGAAAAGGGTCCAAGAATAGTTATCTATCCTGAAGAGATTTACTATTTCCAAGTGAAGGCAAGTGATGTACCCGAAATCGTGTCGAAGACTTTGATCAGCAATGAAATTGTTGAAAGGTTACTTTACACGGATCCAGTTACTGGCAAAAAAGCACGATATCTGTCTGAAGTTCCATTTTACAAGTATCAAAACAGGCTTCTTCTGGAGAGCAACAGAAAACTCGACCCTAAGAAGATAGAGAATTATTTAGCTATCGGCGGTTACGCAGCATTAGCAAAAGCTCTCTTTCAAATGACTCCTGAGGATGTAATGAAAGAAGTAAAGGACTCCAATCTTCGTGGTCGTGGTGGAGGCGGTTTCCCAACTTACCGAAAGTGGGAATCTACCCGAAATGCACTAGGAGAACCCAAATATGTTATCGTAAACTGCGACGAAGGCGATCCAGGAGCCTTTATGAACCGGGCATTGATGGAAGGAAATCCACACTCCATCCTTGAGGGACTTATCATAGGAGCTTATGCGATAGGCTCGCACGAGGGATTCATCTATGTGCGGCAAGAATATCCCCTCGCAGTAGAGAACATGGAGACAGCCATTAAACAAGCAGAAGAACTGGGGCTCTTGGGTGAAGACATTCTCGGTTCAGGATTTGACTTTAAGGTTAAGATCCATAGAGGAGCGGGTGCTTTTGTTTCCGGCGAGTCAAGCGCTCTGATGACTGCAATAGAAGGAAAAGTGGGCGAGCCAAGGCCAAAATATGTTCACACATCCGAAAAAGGAGTCTGGGATAAGCCAAGCACACTGAATAATGTTGAGACATGGGCTAACATACCTCTTATAATCAATAATGGTGCTGAATGGTTTGCATCCATTGGTACCGCAGCCAGCAAAGGCACCAAAATATTTGCTTTAGCAGGCAAAGTGAACAACACTGGTTTAGTTGAGGTTCCTTTTGGGGTATCATTAAGGGACATTATCTACAAAATAGGTGGCGGAATCCGGAATGGAAAGAAATTCAAGGGTGTTCAAACTGGTGGTCCCTCTGGAGGAGTTATTCCTAAGCAGCACTTAGATTCTCCTGTTGATTTTGACGAACTCACCAAGCTAGGTTCAATGATGGGTTCTGGCGGGATGATCGTAATGGACGAAGATACCTGCATGGTAGAATTAGCCCGCTACTTTGTAAACTTCTTATGCGATGAATCCTGCGGAAAATGTACACCCTGTCGGGAAGGATTAAAGCAAGCCAACAAAATATTGAACGGAATCGTTAGCGGTAAAGGAACAGAGGAAGATATAAAAAAGCTTGAAAAAATTGCAGAGGTAACCAGCGTTGCTTCCCTTTGCGCTTTAGGAAAAACATCTGCCAATCCCTTGCTGACCACTCTTCGTTATTTCAGTGACGAATATGAGGCGCATATAAAGGAAAAAAGATGTCCCGCATTAGCATGCAAAGAACTAATATCCTATTATATTGACCCAGAGAAGTGCAAAGCATGCATGATTTGTCATAGAAATTGTCCAGCAGATGCAATAATCGGAGAGAAGATGAAGATTCACGTAATTGATCAATCAAAGTGCACCAAATGCGGAACTTGTTATGATATGTGCCCGCCTAGATTCAGGGCAGTGAAAAAAGTATCTGGTGAACCGGTTCCCCCACCCATTCCAGAAGAAGAGAGATTGATCAAAAGAGCGAAGAAGGAGAAACGGGACTAAAGGGGTAACAGAAAAATGGACGGAAGCGAAAAAGAAATCACATTGAAAATAGACGGATTAGAGGTCAAAGCCAAAGAAGGAACATCCATTTTAGATGTTGCAAAAAAGCTTGGAATTAAGATTCCTACCCTGTGTTACCATCCAGCTCTTGAGCCTTTTGGTGCTTGCCGTGTATGTTCTGTGGAAATAACTGACAAGCGAGGAAGAAAAAAGATTGTAACTTCCTGTAATTACCCTGTTTCCGAAGGACTTGTAGTTGATACGAAATCTGAGAAAGTGTTCAGAACCCGTCAACTGCTGCTTGAGTTGTTGCTGGCTCGCTGTCCAAAAGTGAAGAAGATACAGGATTTAGCGCGGGAATATGGCGTTGAGAAGCCGAGCTTTTGGGTAGGAGATCCAGAGGAGGATTGTATCCTTTGTGGTTTGTGTGTTCGTGTTTGTGAAGAATTAGTTGGCGTATCTGCTATCAATTTTGCGAACCGAGGCGTGGAACGAGAAGTTACTGCTCCCTATCACACAATATCCGATGATTGTGTTGGATGCGGTGCATGCGCTATTGTTTGTCCTACAGACTCAAAAAAAGTTCGAATAAACACTTATCCAATGCTGGAAGAGGACATAAGGGAAGCAGAAGAGAAGTTTTTGAAAGGAACAAAAAGTGAACTCTTAGGCGTTCATACTGAAATTTTTGCAGCAAAAAGCTCTGTTGATGGACAAGATGGAGGAATGGCTACTGCTTTGCTTCTTTCAGGATTTGAAAGAGATCTGTTTGATGCTGCTATTGTTGTTAAGCGAACAGTTGGGTATAAGGCGGAGGCGATTATTGCAGAGAGTGCTGAGGAAATACTGAATGCACGAGGTACCAAATATTCAAGAGTTAAAATGATGTCAAAAGTAGGGGAGCTAGTGGAAAAAGGGAAAAGGAAAATTGCCATTGTTGGGACCCCATGCGAGGTTCGAACAGCAAGGAAAATACAGCAGCAGCTACTAAGCGAATACCCCAGCCTAGAGATTACCATAGTGGGTTTGTTCTGTTTTGAAGCCTTCGATTACGACAAGCTGAAAGAAGAGACAGCAAAGTTGTTGGGTGTTGATTTGGACAAGGCAGAGAAGACGCAGATACATAAAGGAAAATTCATAGTCCAGATAGACGGAAAGGAATACTCAGCTAAGGTGAAAAAGTTCAACAATGCTATTCAAGGCGGATGCGCTTACTGTAACGACTTTGTTGGCAGACTTTCTGATGTTTCTGTTGGCTCGGTCGGAAGCGATGAAGGATATTCAACGGTGATAGTGCGGTCTGATAAAGGAAAGAAGCTTCTGGAGAATGTTGATTTCGTCAAGGGCGATGTCAACAAAGAAGAGATTATAAAACTAGCTGGTTTCAAAAAGAAAAGAGCCGAAAAGAATTTTGCTCCCATTATAGAAGGCGCACAAAAGTAAAACAGCATCATAGATTCGCTCGCGGCATATACACGCGAGTGTCTCCCTTTTTCTATTGTCAAAAGCCAGAGTATTTTCTTTCAATTTGTTGGTAGAATCTTCAAGGAAGTTATATGCAATCACAAGTATCAGCATAACAAAATCTGTGGCAGTCATTTTGGTTTTTATGGGGTACGCCTCTTGCAATTTTTCCATTCAGATCAATTCTGAAACCTTGCGTACAAATTTCATCCTCTTTGAGTTTTATGACCTTTTTCTTCCCATTTTTCAAATCGACTATGCCCATTTCAAGTTCTTTAGTTAACATTTTTCATTCATTTAATTCAATGTCAAGCTAAAGTTTAAAAATATTTTATATTCTGAATAAATATTGCAGATGATTATTTGGGCTTAAATTTTAATCTCTACATCCGTTGTGCGGGCATCGCCATTAATAGTATACGATCTATTTCCTATGTTTTGCAGGAAGGGAAACCTTCTTTTTTTCTTTTTTCTTTATCTTCTTAGCCCTTACCGATTGTCTATGCTGTTCCCGACCTGCAACTTTCTCTTTCTTGCTTTTCTTAGCCAAGATATGACCTCCACCTTTAAGGCACAACCGCGATGCTTCTTTAAAAATGTTTACTACACAATAAGCGCGAATCTTACGGCGGATCACTTTTTGTGTGTGCAAACATGAACAAGAACAATAACCTCTTGAGACAAGAAAATGTACCTGCACCCTTTTTCAGGTTCATCCTTTTTTAGTAAACATTAATGATTTAGGCATTGTAACTTAATGGGTTGAGTGTTTGGTGGATTCGTTGGCTGGTCAGAAAGTTGAAGCGGAGGAAGCTGGGCAGGGTAGAATCGAGTTTAGTTTTCCTATGCTGACTGTTAGGACACAGGTGTTCAGTGGAGTTTTTGATAGGCTTGGGTCCCTTCGGGCCTCACGATTACTGTCTTGGGTTGCCCTTATTATTGTGCCAGTTGTGGCTGGCATTGGACTGTACCTGATCTGCAATATCCTATTTACGTTGTTATGGACTCCGGTTGTTAGAGATGTAACTCGTGAACTGGGTCCCGGAGCGTATCTGTTGTTACCCGGAATTAACCCCCTTCTTCCTATCTTGTATGGGTGGCTGGCGATAGTTTGTGCAATTGTGGTTCATGAGGGAGCACATGGAATTATTGCAAGAAATCGTGGATTGAAAGTTAAGTCGAGTGGTCTACTTTTCTTTCTGGTTATTCCTGTTGGTGCCTTTGTAGATGTTGATGAGGAGCAGCTTGCAAAAGCAAAATCTAAGGATTCTTTGAGGGTTATGGCTGCAGGGGTTGCAGGAAATATTGTCGTAGCCATAGTTTGTATTCTCGCTGTTTTAATCATCGTTAACGGATTGACTCCAGTCATTGATGGCGTATACATCTATGATGTTACTGATGGCATGCCTGCTGATGCTGCAGGGCTGTTACCTGAAGATGTGTTTGTTTCAGTGGATAACACCGAGATTGCCAGTTATGAGGATTTGAAGCCACTATTTGAAAATAAGAGTCCAGGTGACTTAGTTCAGGTGACTGTAGCTAGGGGAGAAATGTGGAAGGACCGTTTTTCCACCTCCATGAATTTAACAGAATCTGAGGGTCGAGCTGTCATGGGGGTGACTTTAGGTGATCTAATGACTGAAGAGCGGTTAAGATTTTATCAGAAGTTAACTCCTGAAACGTTTTCTATGTACATGATTCCTCCATCTTTGGCTCCGGGTCTAGTGCCTTTTTCAGATTCCTTGACTCCTTTCTACACGCATGGGTTGGGGGCGCAATGGCATATTTATGCAAACATTTTCTTCTGGTTATGGTTTGTCAACGTTAACGTTGCAGTGTTCAATGCCTTGCCCATTTATCCTCTGGATGGAGGACGAATATTCAACATTACGTTGAAGAGCATTTTGGGTCGAAAGGTAAGCGAGAAGACGGTCTCTCGAATAACATTTGCTGTGACAGCTACTTTGATTTGGGTTATACTGATGATTGCTCTAATTCCCTTTATTATGTAATGAGCATAGTTTTTGATGATTTGGTCTTTTTTCAACATCTCTGTTTTCTGAAACCATGTTTAACAGGCAAAAACAACTTTTAGGTCAACTCACTATCTTTTACTGTAGTTGAAAACTGGTGAGCAATATGGCTCCTCACATCGGAAGCGCCTCTATTTTAGCTAAATTGGCAACTGAATCAAACGTTGAAGAGTTTCTTGGACTCGTCAGAAAAGTCAGCAGACAATTGGCTACCGAAAACGGAATGGTTGGAACTCTAAAGATAACCGGCAGGCTTGTTGAGGTGCCACCCATCGGAGAAGCAATCATTGTAGGCGATTTGCATGGAGACCTGAAAAGTCTCGTTCACATCTTAGATGACAGCAAATTTCTAAATAAGGCAAAAAGTGGCAGCGATGTTCTTTTAGTTTTTCTTGGAGATTACGGAGACCGAGGCACTCATTCTCCTGAGGTCTATTATGTTGTCCTGAAGCTCAAGGAAATGTTTCCTGAACGCGTCATCTTGATGAGAGGAAACCATGAAGGACCCCCTGACCTCCTTGCCTCCCCTCACGACCTGCCAATTCAAATGAAAAACAAATTCGGCAACAAAAGCTCAGAAATTTACTCAAAGCTCCGAGAACTCTACAATCACCTGTACACTGGTGTAATCATAGAAGATAGGTATGTTTTACTTCACGGCGGAGCCCCAAGCCAAGCCACCAGCATCAATGACATCGCTTACGCCCATAAAAAACATCCGCGAGAACGCCACCTTGAGGAAATCCTGTGGAACGACCCATGGACGGGAATAAAGGGAACAATTGCTTCGCCTAGAGGCGCTGGGAGGCTATTCGGTGAAGACGTCACAAACAAGCTTTTAGCAATGCTTAACGTCAAAGCATTGATTCGGGGACATGAATCTTGTCCAGATGGATACAAGAGCATACACGGCGGACGAGTATTAACCCTCTTTTCGAGGAAAGGCACTCCATACAACAACAGATTTGGAGCTTACTTACAGCTCGACATCTCACGGAAATTGGAAAAGCCCAAGCAACTTCTGCAGGGAATCCATAAATTCTAGATTCAAAACCAGCAGATTAGGAGACAAATTAGGCACTTGCTATGTGTTGTAGGTTTGTCCTTTTCTCAATGTGTGCCCACATATAACTGCTCTTCGAACTTGTGTGGAAGTTTATTTGAAACTCTGGTGAAGGTGGAGGGAAAGGAGGACGTTGCGCTCTTTACTTCTAAAACGGTGTGAATCACCCTGTTTGAATCGTTTTTACTACCCGATTGTTTCTTGATATATTTCAGAGCTCTGCGGGATTCCATCTTGCTCGTTGTCGTCTATCCAATGGAATACATAACAGTCGTTTGTGTAGGCACCAAGGTTCTTGGAAATCACTTCGTTGAAGTATATTCCACATGCCCATGTTCCCTTCCAGTCGATACCATACATGACGAAAAAAGTGTTATCGCCATCTTCATCATAAAATACCATCGCTGTGAACACATCCTCATGGTAGTTGGCAATGCCTATGACCGACCATGGAAGTGTGCCTAGGATTATGCCTTCTTGGTTCTCAAACCAGAGATGAGTGCTATTCTCTTTGAATTTAACAGGTGTAATTTCTCTTACAGTTTCATAATACTTCATGGCCACGTTAGGGCATCGTCCTCCGAACATTGCGATTGTCGTATTGTGTATAGTGGTAGTGTTGATTGCGCCTAATGGTGATAACCAGTACTGTGTTGTATTAAAGCCGTAATTTTGAGTGTTCGCGCAAAGGTTTCTTACTGCTTCGCCTGATGTAACGTCGTAGGTTGCTTCTGCACGAGTCATGTATGCAGGGTCAGCGTAAATGAAGTACACTGTGTTAACAGGAACGTTCAGAATCTTTTCCTCAGCAACTTCGCCTAGACTGAGAGCATAATTTTCGCCATCTATTACTATATCAAAACTGAAACTCGTTACTCCTTGGATTTCAGGAGAAATGGACAAGGCCAGTTCTGTAACTATGAGTTGATTATTGGAGATGGGATACCCGTTGTAGTCCCATGATAGTGATATATCTTGTGCAGCAGTGAGTGGCGACCAATTTTCTGTTAGTATATCCAGGATCATGGGTTCGTTGCTCTCATTTCGCACATAGACATCAAATTTTCGGTTTGCCCCCGGGAACAAGTCCCCCCAGTCCAACGAATATACTCTGTTTTCACATTTTGTATCCCAATAAACTCCAACAGAATTTACTGTTTCAACTGCAGAAGCATTAGGAACACGCGTTATAGGAAAGAAGAATGTGACCTCAAAGATTGTCAACAGCGCTACAACAAGCAGTAAAGCCGGAACGTATGTATTTTTGTGCTGCAACTCCTTTCCCGCATGTACATGACCCCACATATGATAACTAGAAATTAAATTTTTGGGTATAATAATTGTTTGGTTCTAGAGTTACACAAAGATTTGCATTTTTCACTAAATCTTTTGGACACTAGCGTGTCACTACACGTGTATACAACCGCACAGACGGTGATTCTTGGGTGCAGAAAACATTTTGTGAAGCATTACTTTAATCTGTCAGAAGAATGTTTGAAGCATGAAGGGATAACGCTTGAAAATGGGAATTATGACCAGAGACGAAGACGGTTGGTGCTCTACGCAACTGCGGAAAGCCATGGAAAGAAAAAACGTAACCCCTGTCTGTTTTAGTTACCGTCCAGTAATCGGGCGTGTCAATTACACTCCTGAGGCTTCAGTGAACGAAATTGACATTCTTCAAGACTTGAATGCCCTGATCACGCGTCCCATTGGACGTGGGTCGTTAGAGGAGATTCTCTTCAGAATGGATCTTCTGCAGAAGCTGGAACGGCTAGGACTGCTAATAATTAATCCGCCCCTAGCCATCGAGCGGTCAGTGGACAAATATTGTTCCCTAACCCTCTTTCAGGAGAACGGGTTGCCTGTTCCCCGTACAGCCGTTACAGAAAGTCATGACGAAGCGCTGAAATGTTTCCATGAATTAGGTGGAGACGTCGTAGTGAAGCCGCTCTTTGGGTCAAGAGGAGTAGGCGCCACCAGAATTACTGACCCAGATGTTGCCGCCAGAGTCTTCAGAACCATATCCTTCCATCATGGCGTCCTCTACCTCCAAGAATTCATAAACCATGGAGGCTCGGATATCCGCGCCTTCGTTATAGGCGACCGAGTTGTGGCTGCTATGCATAGAATAGCAGAAAACTGGAAGACCAACGTGAGCCTTGGAGCAAAACCTGTACCCTTAAATTTGCCCGCGGAACTGGAAAGTCTTGCAGTTAAGGCAGCTAAGATCATAGGCTGCAAGGTTACGGGTGTAGATATCGTAGAGGGACCAGACGGACCCCTAGTTATAGAATTGAACAGTCAACCGGGATGGAGAGGACTACAATCTGTTACAAAAACATGCATCGCCGACGAAATCATCAGTTACATCCTCTCTGAACTCAAGTCTTAGGAGAAAAAAGGGCA
>Ga0307443_1001329_pt1 | contig 14686 bp, 9 predicted proteins | sample SalMarSW160220MG_FD_202148 | JGI IMG/M metagenome (GOLD analysis project Ga0307443, IMG submission 202148) | Salt marsh sediment microbial communities from the Plum Island Ecosystem LTER, Massachusetts, United States - SW1601-220 | ecosystem: Environmental > Aquatic > Marine > Intertidal zone >... | reverse complement strand
CCTGTAGGCTGGCCCGTACGTTGGCGTAGACAGCCTCGTTGACCTCAACTCCCAGACTCTCCAGGGCCAGAAAAACCGCCCCTACAACCGGCTCGAACTCCGGGAGAACGATGGTGGCCTGGGGAGCTATCCTGTGCACCACCTGAGCAATCGTGTCAACCAGCAGTGGCCCCCTCCCCTTGAACATGCTGCCCCCGAGCACCACCTCCACAGCGGTGGTTTCCAACCCCAGCCGCCTGATGATCGCGTTGACCGTGGTTCCCGCCTCGGTCCCTACCCGCACCAGGAGATCCTGGGCCACCTGGTCCCCTCTAAAGGCTGCCTCGAAGAGGAGAGGCACTAACGCAAGGAGACGCCGTTGGTCAAACTGGCCAGGGTAGTAGTCGAATTGGCTCTGGTAAAGCTGGGAGATCAGCTCCTCCACCGAAGGGAGCCCCAGGGCAGTGAGAACCATCTCCGTCAGCATGGTGGGCTGGCCCCGCTCGTCCCAGGCACGGCAGATGAGACGGATCACCTCCTGGGCGATATCGCCGCCCCCGCCCCAATCGCCCGACAGCATCCCCAGGCCCGGCAGTTGGACCTCCTGTCCGTCGGGCCCGATGCCGCCCGCATTGAAGCCGGCACCGCTTATGACGGCCACACCCCAACTGCGCTTGAGGCCGGCTCGCAGAGCGACCATAGTATCGTTCTTGATGCGTACCCGTCGGGCGATGCCCATTCCCTCGACGGCCGGAGTCAAGAGAGCGTAATCCACGGGCAGATCAGCTCCGGCTAGGCCGAAGAACCCGAAGTCCACGGGAGGAGACACGCCAGCCTGAGCCAGAGCTCCCTCGGAGGATCGCCTGATCTCCGCCAGGGCCGGCTCCAGCCCGGCCACCTGGTGGTTGCCCGACCCACCCTGGCCAAATCCCAGGATATGGCCGTCTTCGTCGGCGACCAGAGCGAAGGTCTTAGTTGCACCAGCATCTACGCCCAGAATGAGACTCATGTCCTGTCCTCGAACTGTGATAGGTAAGCCCGGTTGGCCTCCTTGATGGCCGCCCAGAGCCCTTGGGCCACGGCAAAGGAGGGCACCAATGGATGGGCCAGAAGAGCTTGCAAAGCCGCTTGCTCGTCCCCCTCCACTCCGGCCAGCACCGTCAGTTCCTCGTAGGCCTTGACAGCTTGGGTCAGCCCCCGTATCGCCGGAGGCATGGGGGTCACGGGGATCGCTCGGGCGCCGCTCCCATTGATCACCGAGGGGAGCTCCACAACGCATTCCGGAGGGAGATCGGGCAGGGCACCGTTGTTACGTGTGTTGACGATGTGCACCTCACCCTTGTCGTGATGGATGGCGCTGATGACGGCCACGGCTACGGTGGAATAGTGGGCACCACCCCGCTTCTCCAGCAGCTTGGGTTTGTGCCTGAGGTTGGGGTCAGCGTAGAGCTTAAGCAGGCTGGCTTCGATCTCCCGCACTACCTCTCCCCGGGTTTCCTCCGCCTGACGCTGCTCGGCCACCACCTGATCGTGGTTATAGTAATAGGTCAGGTAGTAACTGGGGAGCACCTTCAGCGTCTCGAGGAGCTCTGGAGAAAAGGGGAATTCGCCCGCCCTGGCCATGGCAATGGCACCTTCCAGCACCTGGTCGAAGACCTCCTCGCCATCCAACCTCACGCCGCGAATCCAGCTCAGGTGGTTCAGTCCAACGTAATCCAACTGGATACACTCAGGAGCAACACCCAACTGCTGGGCGATGCCCTGCTGGAACCCAAAGGGCGAGTTGCACAGGCCAATGGTCGGGATACCGGTGTATTTGAGCAGGGCCTCGGTGATGATGCCCGAGGGATTGGTGAAATTGATGAGGTGGGCCTCTGGCGCCACCCCGGCCATGTCGTGGGCGATATCCAGAAGAACAGGAATGGTGCGCAATGCCTTGGCAAAGCCGCCTGGGCCTGTGGTCTCCTGGCCCACTACCCCAAATTGAAGGGGGATCTTCTCATCTTGAATCCGGCAGGCCAATCCCCCTACTCGGATCTGGGTAATGACGTAATCGGCCCCTTCTAGCGCTTCTTCCCGCTGAGTCGTAAGCCTCAGTTCGATGTCGGCCTCGGCTGCTCGCAGCATACGCCCCGCCAGTCCGCCCACAATCCGCAATCTGCTTTCATCAATGTCCATCAGAGCGATGGCGGCCACGGGTAATTCATCCCCTCTCCCGATGAAACCTTCGATGAGCTCCGGGGTATAGGTGCTGCCTCCACCGATGACACAGATCTTCAGTCCACCCACTTCGCACCTCCACTGTGGCTCAGAGATGGCTGCCCTGCTGCCCTGTCCAGATGGTGAAAATGTGCGAAAACGAATGTGTAGAGTACCACACTCGCCATCATTAGCGTGCCCAGGACTACTGCCCGCCGCCAGATGCCCGGCATCGAGGCGCCAGACCTTCGCATTGATCCTTCAGAGGGAATTCTCTTTGATGAAATCAATTAGCTCATCGAATTTTGCAAATGCCAGACATGTCACCGTGTCAGCCCCGCCGTAGTAGATGGCAATCCGCCCGGTGGCGGCATCGGTCAGGGCGGCGCAGGGGAAGGCCACGTTGGGTACGTCGCCAACCTGCTCATAGAGTTCCTTGGGATGCAGCAGATACGGCTCGGTGCGGTAGAGCACCTTCCAGGGCTGGTGGATATCCAGCAGCGCGGCGCCCATCGAGTAGACGAAACCATTACAGGAGGTCAGCACCCCATGGTAGAACATCAGCCAGCCCTCGGTGGTTTCAATGGGGATGGGGCCGGCACCAACCTTGGTTCTCTGCCAGCCGCCGGCGGGTCGCATGACCAGGCGGTGCTTGCCCCAATAGGTCATATCGGGGCTTTCGGAGTAGTAGATCTCTCCAAAGGGCGTGTGCGCACGATCGTTCGGGCGGCTGAGCATGGCGAAATTCCCGTTGATTCTGCGTGGAAACAGGACGCCGTTGCGGTTGAAGGGCAGGAAGGCGTTCTCCATCTGGTAGTACGTTTCGAAATCGTGGGTGTAAGCGACCCCGATGGTCGGCCAGCCCGCGAAGCTGTTGCACCAAGTCACGTAGTAGCGATCCTCGATCCAGCAGACGCGCGGGTCGTAGCCGTAGCCCCACTCCATCGGCTTGAAGCCGTCGGCGGGCTGAAACTGGATGCGTTCGTTATCGATTTCCCAATCTAGCCCGTCCTTGCTGCGCCCGGCGTGAAGCTGCATGACTCGGCGTTTGTCGTCGCAGCGAAAGACGCCGCGGAACTCGCCCTGATACGGCACCACCGCCGAGTTGAAGATGCTGTTGGACGAGGGGATCAGGTCCCGCGGGATGACGGGGTTCTTCGAGTAGCGCCAGACCACGTCATTGCACGCTTGAGGGCGCCCTTCCCAGGGAATATTAGGTAGCGCAGGGCCTTTTAACTCTATATTCGACACGATCATTTCTCCTAGCGGTAACATGCCACAAAGTGGTCGGTATCTAATTTTGCTCTAATCATTGACCTTTGCCGTGGACCTGGGCGAGCAGTCCAGCTACCATTTCTTCGGGCGCGGCCGGCAGTGTGTTTCCCTGAAATTCAAGCACCTCCAGCAAAGGCATATCCATCAAAAAGCCTGACACTTCCATCCCGATACCCTCGCCGCCCTCTCCGCCGCCGAAAATGGCCTGCATCTGGGCGTTTATCTGTTGGAAGAGCGGTCCGAAGACATGCTGACCACGCGCATCCTCCAACCAGTCGCGCAGGGTCGACTCGCGGTCCAGAAGACTGGGGAGTTCCAACGTGGACTGCAGCGTGACGGTCTGGGTGCAGCGGATGTCGGCGGACGAGGCGCCAATCAGAATGTCGAATTCCCCGTCCTCGGTAATCCACTGTTTATATTTGGGATGGTAGAAGGCAAAGGCGCGAAAATCAAGTTTGATGGAAACGGTCTTGGTCTCACCCGGTTGGAGCTCCACTTTGGAGAAGCCTTTTAGCTCCTTCTGGGGCCGCACCAGGCCGGATTTTTGGTCATGGACATACACCTGAACGATTTCCTTCCCTGCAACACTGCCGGTGTTGGTAACTTCTACCGAGACGGTCACGCCGTCCACATCCTTGAAACGCGTCGTCGAAACTTTTGGGTTGCCGTAGGCGAAGGTCGTGTAGCTCAGCCCGTAACCGAAGGGAAATTGAACAGGGATCTGGCGGGCATCGTAATAGCGATAGCCGATGAACAGGCCTTCGCCGTAGCGCACCTGGCCGTTCTCGCCAGGGAAGTTAAGATGCGCGGGGGTGTCGGCCAGCCGGAGCGGGAAGGTCTCTGCCAGCTTGCCCGAGGGGTTGACCCGGCCGTAGAGCACGTCGGCAATTGCCCCTCCGCCGGCCTGGCCCATCATCCAGGCCTCGAGCACAGCGGCGGCGCCGTCAATCCAGTCGCCCATTGCCAGCGGGGCGCCGTTGTTGAGGATGACAACGGTCTTGGGCTGGACGGCAGTGACGGCCTTGATCAGGGCGACTTGCTGCGGGGTCAGGTCAATGTCGGGCCGATCGTAACCCTCGGATTCTTTGGATTCGGGAAGGCAAATATAGAGCAGGGCCACGTCTGCCGAGCGGGCGCTCTGGACGGCTTGTTCGACGAGCGCCTGGTTGGACTCGCCGCTCGCTGAGTAGCCTTCGACGTAATTCAATTCGGCGTTCCCGGCCAGCTTTTGCAGCTCCTTGAATGGGCTATCTACAAGCGTGGGGTTGATGTGCGAGCTGCCGCCGCCCTGGAAGTATGCCGTCTGGGCGGCACGCCCGATAACGGCGATGCGCTGCGGGTTTTTCAAAGGCAGGAGGCCGTCGTTCTTGAGCAGCACCATCCCCTCGGCGGCGACCCGGCGCGCCAGGGCGTGGTGGGCGGCGGTGTCGAAGTTCCCACCCTTGGGGGTCTCGGCCGCCTTGAAGACGATTCCCAGAATGCGGCGCACCGCCTCGTTTAGCACGCTTTCGTCCAGCTTGCCAGAGCGGACGGCTTCTACCACTGCTTTTGTACGGCGCGGCTTGGGGCCGGGCATCTCCAGGTCCAGGCCGGCTTGCAAGGATGACACCCGGTCATGCACAGCACCCCAGTCGGAGACCACGAGGCCTTCAAAGCCCCACTCCTCCTTGAGGATTTCTGTCAGCAGCTTGTGATTCTCGGCGCAGTAGCTGCCATTGACTTTGTTATAGGCGCACATCACCGTCCAGGGTTTGGCTTTCTTGACGGCGGTCTCGAAGGCGGGGAGATAAATCTCGCGCAGGGTGCGCTCATCCAACTCGGCGCTGATGGTCATGCGCCGGAACTCCTGGTTGTTGACAGCATAATGCTTGAGAGAAGTGCCCACGCCCTTGCTCTGCACGCCCTCGATGAAGGCGGCGGCCACTTGGCCGGCGAGGTACGGATCCTCGGAGAAATACTCGAAATTGCGTCCGCCCAATGGGGAGCGCTTCATGTTCGCCGCAGGGCCGAGCACCACATCCACTTTCAGAGCGATGCACTCCTTGGCCAATGCCTGGCCCATCTCACGCAACAAGTCCACATCCCAGGTAGAGGCCGTGCAGGAGGCGGTCGGGAAGCAGGTGGCGGGCAGGCTGGCCTCGACCATGGTACCGACATCCGCCACGCGGCGCACACCGTGCGGCCCGTCCGCAACGGTCATCTCTGGCAGGCCCAGGCGTTCGACCGGGGTGGTTGTCCAGGGCGTGGCCCCAGTGCATAGGGCGGCTTTTTCTTCGAGAGTCATACTGGCAATGATGGACTGAATATCGGTATTCATGTCATTCCTCCTGTTAAGCTATTTCACTTGGAATACGTGTTATAGACAGAGCGTACCTTGAGCGCTGCCTGGGCCGTGGCTAAATCCCATCCGGCCGGCAGGGGAGCCGTGACACTGATGACTTTCTCGGCCGGCAGATCGAAATAGTTGTCACTGAAGATCACATCGGCGCCGGTCAGGCTGCATTCCACCAGGCGGGCCAGTGAACGCGCCGACAGCTCGATGGCAAGCACGCCCTCCTTCAGCGTCACATCGGCATTGATCTGCGGATCGACCAGTGACAGGTATTTGGTGGGGACAAAGACAGCGGTTTGCACGGCCAGGCACCGATCTCCCTGCCATAACTCGGCCACAAACACCAGTTCCCGGCGGGTATCATCATCCAGGAATCCGGAAAAATCGAGCTTTTCGACAGCCGTCACGCCCAATGGTTCCACGTGCGCGGCTTTCTCACCTGAGGTCAATATCTTGCCACCCAGAGTCGTCAGGGCCCAATGCACTGAACCCTGCCATGATTCGAGCAAGTCGCTGCTGAGGAAGATCGACTGACACGGAGGGGCGTCTTCGATGGAAAGCAACAAAGGCGCATAGAAGCGGCGGGCGGCGTAATGCAAGGCTTTCCAGCGGCCAAAATAGTCCAGGCTGGACCACGACGTGACCGGCCAACAGTCGTTCAACTGCCAGTACAGCGTGCCCGATACGCGCCGGGTATGCCTGCGCCAGTGCTCCACCCCATAACGAATCCCTTCGGCCTGCAAGACCATGCTGAGATACACCAGCGATTCGAAATCCTTGGGCAGGCGGAAGGTGTCCAGCATCTGGCCCACCATCACCGAGTTGCCGCTGGCGTTTTTCTGGTGCTGCTCCATGATGTAGGAGGTCATGTTCCAGTCGGGTTCCGCCGCGTAGGTGCGGATGGTCTCCAAAGGCGGCAGGGCTTGGAAGCCAAACTCGCTCATGAAGCGCGGGTACTGGCTGCGGTACGCCGTGAACGGCTTGCGCCCATGCCAGACATCCCAATAATGCGCATCGCCCTGAATGTGGCCGTTGGGAGTCTCGAATGGCGTATCTGAGGACGGTGAGCTGGGCCAATAGGCATGGTCGGGGTCTTCAGCCGCGCACCACTCCGCCAGCGTGTGGTGGAAGAAGCGGTCGTACGCGGCCTTCAGATCCTGTAGCTCAGGCTTGTCCCAGTTCCAATCGGCCCACCCCCACTCCATTTCATTGTTGCCGCACCACAAGGCCAGGCTGGTCCGGTGCCGCAGGCGTCGGATGTTTTCGACCACTTCGACGCGGACGTTCTCGACGAAGTCAGGCTCGTCGAGCGGGTAAATGCTGCACGAGAAGACAAATTCCTGCCAGACCAGGATGCCATAGCGGTCGCAAAGATCGTAAAAGTGCTCATCCTCGTAAAAGCCGCCGCCCCACACGCGCAGCATGTTTTGGTGCGTCTGGGCTGCAGAACGGATCAGGCCCTCCAGGGCAGCCTCGGTCAGGCGCGTGGGGAAGGAATCGGCCGGAATCCAGTTGGAACCTTTAGCGAAGAGCGGCTGGCCGTTGACCACAAAAGTGAACGAGCGCCCCCATTCGTCTGGCTGCTGCCGCAGCTCAATCGTGCGTAGACCCAGTTGATAGGTCTTTTCATCCAGGATCACCCCAGACCGGTTCAGTTGCACCTGAACATGATAGAGCGGTTGATCCCCCCAACCGTTCGGCCACCAAAGCTGCGGATTTTCGATTTCTAGCGCGAGGACGTTGTCGGTCGCGGACGCCAAGGCAGCGCTTATTGTGCTCACCGCACCGCTGGTGCGGCCCGCGCCGTCAGGCGCGGTCACCTGCAGAAGGGCAGAAAGCCCGGAGGTCCAGTTCTCCACCGCCAGGCGCGCCTCCACCCTGACGACGCCATTGACGTGAAACTGGCGCAAGTGGACTTCCGAAAGGCGGGCGGAATCAAAAGCCTCCAGGCGGATGTCTTTCCAGATGCCGACCGGCGGAAGCTGCGGCCCCCAATCCCAGCCAAATTGGCAGGGCGCCTTGCGAACGTGTGGGCCGCCGGCGATGGCCTGTGAAACACCGGGCAGGCCGCGGACAGCCTGTTTCTGAGCCACATGCCTCACGACGGACTCCAAGTCGATCCGCAGCTCATTCCCTTCCGCCTTGAGCAGGGGCTTCACATCCCAGCGATATTGGCGGAACATGTTCGCCGCGTGGCCCAGTTCGCGGCCATTCAGGCTGACGGTCGCCAAGGTATCCAGCCCGTCGCAAACCAGCCAGATGTGCGGCTGGCGCAGAAGTTCGGGCGTGACGACAAACTGATAGCAATATTCCCAATCTGCTTCGGCCACCCACTGCACGCGACGCTCATTATCGCCCACAAATGGGTCGGGGATGCGGCCCAGGGCCAGCAAGTCGGTATGTGCGCCGCCGGGGACGGTGGCGGGCCACCACTCCTCTGTGCCCGCCTGGCGAAACTGCCAGGCGCCTGTCAAAGATTGTATGCGCATCATGTCTTTTCCTAAGATTTCGCTCGAATCCAAAGTCAAGAGGAATGGACTACACAGTTGAGAGATCCCATACTTCATGGATCTTTGGAACATCCCTGATCAAGCGTCTGGTGTAAGTCTCTTTCGGATGCAGAATCACATCATCGGCAGATCCGCTTTCAACAAATTTTCCATGCTCCATAATATATACAACGTCAGAAACATAATACGCCAGGCCAATATCATGAGTGATAAAAACAACCGTCATCCCGATTTCGTCACGCAACTGCATCAGCATATCCAGGATGGTCGCGCGCGAACAGGCGTCGATCATCGAGGTTGGCTCATCAGCCAGCAGGATCTTGGGCTTCAGCAGGAAGATACGGGCGATCATTAAACGCTGCATCTGCCCACCGGAAAGCTCAAAAGGATACTTGTTGGTCAATTCCTCGAACTTCAAGTTGACAAAGCTGCACGCCTCTGCCATCATCTCTATTTTTTTCGCATGCGGAAGCTTTCGACCGACACGCATGCGAATACAATCCAAAAGCACGGCGTCGATCTTATTAAATATGTTGTATGAAGAGTACGGATCCTGAAAGATCGCCTGAATATTTTTCCAGTATTCCCGTTTCTTCTTTTGAGTCCTGATATCACGCTTCTTCCCCTGGAAGCAAATCTCACCCTCAGTGATGCTGATCAATCCCAAAAGCATCTTCGCCAAAGTGGTCTTTCCGCTGCCTGATTCGCCCACGATCGAGACGACTTCGCCCTCGTGGAAATCGAAATCCACATGATCGACGGCAACCGTTCTCGTGCGGCCAAACCCAAATACCTTGGTAAGACCTGATCCGCTCAGGCATAATTTTTCTATCTTAGCCATCTTTATAAGCCTCTCGCAGTTGTTCTTCCGAAAAGATACAGCGGTAAGCGCGGCCGGCTCCAACTTCACGAAGATCGATAGAACGCACCATGCATTCTGGCTGAACGTATTTGCAGCGTTCGGAAAACTGGCAACCCGCCGGCGGGTTTTTCAGGTTAGGCGGCACCCCAGGAATGGCCGCCAATTTGACATCCCGCAGGCCGCTTTCGGGCACAATGATCGAGCCCATGAGGCCCCGCGCATACGGATGGAGGGGATCAAACACGGCTTCTTTGGCGGTGGCCTTCTCCACGATCTGCCCGGCGTACATGACCATGATATCATCGGTCACGTTGTAAAGCAGCGGAAGCTCATGCGTGATGAAGATCATCGATTTGATGAAACAGTTTTCCATCAAACTCTTGAGCATCTTGATGACCATCTTCTGTGAAGTGACATCCAGTGCGGAGGAAGGCTCATCGGCAATCAGCACTCTTGGAGAAAGAACCACAGATACGGCGATCACTGTGCGCTGTTTCATGCCACCCGAAAGTTCAACGGGGTATCTTTGCAACACTTCTGCCGGTAGCCCCAAGGTCTCAAAGGCTTCTTTGGCAAATTCATGAATCTCTTTCTTGGTTTTGCATGGATCGTGCGCTTGAAAAACATCCTCAATAAAGTGGATGACCTTCTGTGTAGGGTTGAGCGCGTTCATCGCCGATTGAGGGATATAAGAGATCTCCGTCCCCAATATCGATTTACGAATGTCGTCAGGGTCCATCCCGGTAATATTCCGCCCGTCGATGATGATCTCACCGCTCGTATAGTGTAGTGGAGCAAAGTAATAACCCATCAGGCTGAGCGCCAGTGTCGACTTTCCGCAGCCTGACTCTCCTGAAATTCCTAATGATTTCCCTTCCTCCACTTTTAAAGAAACATGGTCAACCGCGTAAACATTTTCCCGGAACCGGGTGATATATTTTGTGGTTAGTTCCCTAACCTCTAATATTACATTTGACATTTCAACCGCCTAGTCCCTCAATTCCGGATTGAATACCTGGTCGAGACCCGTATTCATCAAATTCATCGAGAATGTAATTAGAGCTATGGTTACGACTACGGGGAGATACGCCCACCATTTTCCGAGTATTTGCGCCTGGTAGATCATCGCCCAGTTCATCATCAGCCCCAAGGTTGGCACTTCCGTTGTTTTTGGTCCCAACCCAAGGATCGACAACCCGGCCTCCGCCAGAATTCCGAATGAAATTTGCAGAATAAACGCCATGACGACATAGGAAGCGATGTAAGGCAGAATATCTGCGACGATGATGTGAACGACGGAGTGCCCTGATAGTTTCGACAAGTTGACATGGTCGCGATTACGCAGAGAAATTACTTGCGCTCGCACTGCTCTGGTGGTCCATACCCAGGAGGTGAACCCGATCACTACAGCGATCGTGAACGCACCGCGGTGTTCCTGCCCGATACTGAATGAAATCAAGATCAACAAAACAAAACCGGGGATTACGGTAAAGAGATTGGTGAAGAACATGATGATATCATCCATCAGGCCACCAACATAGCCCGCCAGTAATCCCAGGGCTAAACCGATCAGGGTTGCGACTGTCCCCGCCACAAGACCAATCTTCAGTGATGTGGCCAATGCTGATACCAGCTCCGTCAGCACATCCCTGCCGAAATTATCGGTCCCGAGCGGTAGCACCCGCACGTTTGGAACCTCCTTGATGTTCACATAATCAGTTTGTGCTACGCTATCTGACTCTTCTAAGGCACCCGATTGCGGGTTATTTGCCGCAATGATCGCCCCCTCGGTTGACAAAAGTCCTTGGAGCGAGGTATTGAGCCTTAGATAGTATCTTTGCTTGGCAAGGGTCAGCCCCTCAACCTGCTTCTTTGGGTCATAATTGTTCTCCCACTGATCCAGGAGTGCTTTGGTATTGTTGATATCGATCTGATTTTCAGGAATCCCGTCTGCCACAAGCCAATCCCTCATAGCAAGGCGGTCATCATTACTCAACTTGCTGGCAATTCGATTGGCAGCGGCATCATCCAGCATAAGTGTATACTCGGGGGAACCGATGCTGTCGTAAACATTCACATAGATCCCGGGTGGGAAGAAAGTACCCCGACCGATGATCGCCAATGGAGCATCTTTTATGATTAGCGGATAAAAGATCGTTATGAGCAGTAGTGCCAAAAAAATGATAAACCCAAGTAAAAATTTACCAGAGTGAAAAACTTGACGTATCGTATGTTTCATTTCATCCAGACTTCCTAATCCAACTGCGTTGCTTTAATCCGCGGGTCAATAAAGCCATAAATGATATCGAGTAGAAACATCGCAATCAGCACCATCAACGTGATGATCAATGTAGTCGCTGAGATCAGCGGATAATCCCCTCCCATGACAGCATTTAGCATGGTGTAACCAAGCCCCGGATAACTGAAGATAATCTCCGCCACGAGCGCGCCGGCGACCATGGTGCCTATGGATAACGCCAGACCGGTCACCTGCGGGAGCATGGCATTCCGAAATACATAACCGATGATCTTGCGGTCTTTGATGCCCATGAAACGGCTGTATTTGACATAGTCCGCATTCAGTTCATAGATGGCCATGGAGCGCATGCCAATTGCCTGCCCGCCGATGGCGATCAACACGATCGACCAGAATGGCAATTGGTAATGGACGATCACAGACCAGATAAATTGCCAGCTGAAGTCGGGAATCCGGTCAAACCCATATCCGCCTGAGGTTGGGAACCATTTCAGGGTGACACCAAAAACCACCATTAAAATGACTGCCATGCCAAATGCCGGGAAATTGCTCACGAAAATACTGATGGGCATCAGTACTTTATCAAATCCTTTTTTAAGATAAGCTGCCAGCGCCCCGAGCGTGTTCCCGATCAGCCAGCCGACGATGATCGCCGGGAATTGCAGGCATATCGTCCACCAGATGGCAGATTTGATTACGTCTGCCACTTCTCTGGGATATTGGCTGAATGAGAAACCAAAATCGCCGTGAAACACATTGTTCACATAGATGAAGAACTGTTGGAGCATGGGTCTGTTGGTGCCAAACAACTCCGTGTATTGCTGGTAAATCGCTTGAACCCCGGTCGCATTGCTCATGCCTACGGCCATCCTTGTTACGATGGCCGCCACGGGATCTCCCGGCATCAAGCGAGGCAGGATGAAATTCAGGATGAAGGCACAAACTAAGGTGACTACGAACCAAAGCGCCTTGTTAAGAAAATATCTGCGGTATCCTTTCACCGCAACCTCCTCGTCAATCTAAAAACAGCAGCCATGTTCCAGGGTTGGCGGAACATGGCTGTTTTGTTACAGGATAGGTTACGGAACAACTAACGTTAGGTTATACAGGCCCGCGATACTCCAACCGTCAGTCAGGTTGAGCGGCGGGACGGGCGGGTCGGTTCCATCACCTTGGTGAGGGAAGCCTGTCCAAACACTCTCGTTCACCGCATGGAAATTTTGGGGACGGTACATGAGCGTGAAGGAGGGAACATCGGTCAGGTAGATCGTGACCAATTCCGTGTAGGCTGCCTTCAGCGTGGCGGGGTCGGTTTCAGCGGGGATCGCCTGGATCAAGGCATCGACGTCAGGATTGCTGTACTGACCCCAGTTGCCGTTCCAGTTGTTCGCCATACCAACGAATTCAGAGCTCAACAAATGGCGGATACGTCCCCAAGGCTGGGTGGGGCCGGCGCCGTCACTCCACATCATGAGGATGTCATAGCCGGCGGGAAGAGGCGCATCCGATTTGGTGACGACGGTCTGATAAACGGACCATTCAGGGAAGTTGGTCGTGATGTCAATCCCGATATCCTTACCGGCGGCAGCAACCACTTCAATCGAGGCCTGCCAGTCGGACCAGCCATTGGGGCAGGTGGCTACATAGGAAAGTTTCTTCCCATTGTATTCGCGCCAGCCATCACCATCGGTATCGGTGATCCCGGCTGCATCAAGCAGTGCCTTGGCGCCTGCGGCGTCGTTGCCAGCCCACTGCAGGTCCTTGACGGCATCGTGGTCGTACAGGGCCTGCTCACCCGGGGTCGGGTTCATGAGTGAGCGCGGAACCTGATCGAATGTCGCCGATTGGTTGGTCATCGCGTTGGCAATGATGGTGGGATAGTCAACCGCCATGGCAATAGCCTTACGAACCGCAACCTGGTCCAAACCAGGGGACTTCAGGTTGTAGTAGGCCGTTGGGAGGCTGGCGCCAATCCCATAAGGAGCACCGGGAAGGTAGGTGGAGATGGGCAGCCCATAGTTGAGCCACAAAACCTGAATATTGGAGTTGAACTGCTGGCTGACATCCACTTCACCTTGTGCCAAAGCAACAGAACCGGCCGCGTTATCCTTGAAGATCGTGTGCGCCAGGTACCTCGGAGCCGGCAGCTTGCCCCACATACTGGCATCCTGACCCCAGTAGTTGTCATCACGAACGTAGACAACCTTCGTATCGTCCGCAAAGAACTTGTGATAGGGGCCGGAGTAAACAACGTCTTCCGCAGTATCAGCTAAAAATTTAGTCGCATCGCCGCCGGCGCGGGCTTCCAGTGTCTGGGTCCAGGCTTTCTGGATGACATAGTTGCCGCTCAGGTAAGCAGCGACCATCAGAGGATTGATCGCTTTGCGGTTCGCGTCCAGTTTGGCGTTGACCAAAACAGTTTGGGCATCAATTGGTATGATGGAGTCGATGTAATCTTTGAAGTTATTGCCAGCATTGGTCGAGTACTTGATATTGGAATCCCAGGTATAGGCCAGATCATATGCGGTCAGCGGGGTGCCATCGCTCCAATGTGCGGCAGCTTTGAGCTTGAAGGTGATATAGGTACGCTGATTGTCCCACGTAAAAGGACCATCCGCCAGCAGAGGATAGACCTCACCATCGAGCATGTTGTACAGGTACGGGGTTTCGAACATGATGACGCGGGCACTGTCCTGCTGGGCAATAGCCATAGCGTTATTCATGCTGGAAGAGTATGGATTCCAACCAACAACTGGACCCCACTGTTGACCATTGGAGTACAGGGTCTCACTCCGTTCCAACACTTGTCCAAAAACCAACCCACTGGTCAAGCCCAACACCAACACCGCTGCAACCAGTGTACAAACTGTCAATCTACTCCTTGCCCACATAAAAACCCTCCTTTTGGTATTTGCCTTTTCTTCCGCTTCAGCTTCTGTTTTCCTCTACGTCACCACATCACCCCCATGACAGTTTTCGGACCTAGTGGATTTGGCTTTTAAGGTGATTATTGCAAGAATTCGGGTGGTATTTGTTGTCAGACCACGAAAAACGGCGTGCGGACGGTATCCGCCGTCTTCGATGGCGCGTTTCCTCGTCTTTAACCGCACGCTGGGATGATCGTTGATAACCCTGGAAACTGTTAAGGGAGACACGCTGGCTCTGTTGGCAACTTCCTCCAACATTTGGTTCAAGGTGGCCTCCTTGGAAGCGCTCCCAAGCATACCACGAAACAGCCCGCCTGTCAAGGTTCCACGCGAAACACGTTCTGT
>Ga0307443_1001322_pt1 | contig 14728 bp, 9 predicted proteins | sample SalMarSW160220MG_FD_202148 | JGI IMG/M metagenome (GOLD analysis project Ga0307443, IMG submission 202148) | Salt marsh sediment microbial communities from the Plum Island Ecosystem LTER, Massachusetts, United States - SW1601-220 | ecosystem: Environmental > Aquatic > Marine > Intertidal zone >... | reverse complement strand
TGCGGATCATCCTCAAGGCGGACGTGTCGGGCTCTCTGGGCGCCATCGTCCATGCTCTGCAGCAGCTCTCGGCGGAGGAAGTCCGGATCAACGTGATCCACGAGGGTGCGGGCGACATCACCGACAACGACATCATGCTGGCCGCGGCCTCGAATGCCATCGTGGTCGGCTTCAACACCAAGGTGACCGACACGGCGAGACGGGCCGCCGACGCCGAGAAGGTGGACGTCCGCCTGTACGACATCATTTACAAGCTGACCGACGACATCTCGGCGGCCCTGCGGGGCATGCTCGAGCCCGAGCAGGTCGAGACGGTCGAGGGTCGGGCCGAGGTGCGGCAGATCTTCAAGGTCGGCAAGAGCAGCGTCATTGCGGGCTGCTACGTCACCGACGGCAGGATCGTGCGCGGCGGCGGGGCTCGCGTCTGGCGAGGCGGGAAAGTCGTCGCCACGGACAAGGTCGACTCCCTGCGGCGCTTCAAGGACGACGTTCGGGAGGTGGGTACCAACTTCGAGTGCGGCATCGGGCTCGCGGGATGGAACGGCCTGGCCGAGGGTGACATCATCGAGTGCTTCACGCAGCAGATGGTGAGCCGGGTGACCGGTTAGCGACCGGTTGCGCGTCCCCTCCAGTCGGAGTCGTCAGGGGCCGATGAGCCAGCGAACGGAACGGGTCGATGAGCTGCTTCGCCAGGAGATCGGCCGCGCCCTGGAACGCGAGGTGGCCGACCCGCGGATCGGTTTCGCGACCGTGACCGGGGTCGAGACCAGCCCCGACCTGTCTCATGCCTGGGTCTCGATCAGCCTCATCGGCTCTGCCGCGGAGCGCAAGGAGGCCGTGCGGGCCCTGCGGGGAGCGATGCCCTTCATCCAGCGCAGCCTGGGGCCCAGGTTGCGGCTGCGGCGTATGCCGAAGCTGGAGCTCCGGGTAGACGACTCGGTGGAGCGTGGGACCCGCGTCCTGCGCCTGCTCGATCAGCTCGAGGCGGGGCGAATGCCGGAGGACGTGCCGGCGGTGGGTGAGTCGCTGCCGACGCCCGTGCGCCGCTTGCCCCACGACGGAGACGCCGCAGAGGCTCGGCCGGAGAAAGCGGGCGAAGGCCGCCGGCTCAGGCGGGGCGCCAGGCCCGGGCGAGGTGACCGGTGAGCGGCGACCCGGTCCGGATCGACCTCGGACCCTACCTGGCGGGAGTGCCGGACGAGGTCGAGGCGCGGCTGCGCGGGGCACGCAACGCTCTGACCATCTGCCACGAGAACCCCGAGGCCGATGCTCTGGGAGCGGCGCTGGCCGTGGCCCTGCTGGTGGAGTCGGGCGGTGGCTCGGCCACTCCCGTCTGCGTGGACGGGGTGCCGGAGGTCTATCGCTTCCTGCCGGGCACGGAGCGGTTCCGCACCGAGCCCGACGCGACGGTGTCGTACGAGCTGATCGTGGTCGTGGACTGCGGCGAGCTGGATCGGATCGGGCCGGTTCGCGAAACGCATGCCGCTCTCTTCGACACGGCGCCCATGCTGGTCATCGACCATCACCTGTCGAACACGGGCTTCGGGGCCGTGGATTGGGTGGACCCGGGCAGCTCGGCGACCTGCGAGATGCTGACCCTGCTGGCCTGGAAGATGGGCGTGCCGCTCGATTGGGGCGACGGCATGCTGGCTTCGGCTCTGGCGGCGGGCGTGATCATGGACACCGGCAACTTCGCGCACCCCAATGTGACCCCCCGGACGCTGGTGGTTGCGGCGGCCCTGCGCGAGGCCGGGGCGGATCTGAGCGAGATCGCGCGGCGGCTGTATCGCCTCAAGCCGGCCAGCCAGCTGATCCTGTTCGGGCGGGTGCTGTCCCGGCTGCGCTCGGAAGCCGAGGGGCGGGTGGTCTATTCGACGCTGGAGGCCGCCGACCTGGCTGCGGCCGGCGCCGAACAGGCCGAATCCGAGGGGCTGGTCGACATGCTGACCCAGGCCCGCGGCGCGGAGGTGGCGATCCTGTTCAAGGAAGGGCCCAACGGCACGACCCGGGTTAGCGTCCGGACGCGGGAGGGCGGGGTGGACGCGACCGTGCTCACCGCGGCCTTCGGGGGAGGGGGCCACGCCCGGGCGGCGGGAGCGACCGTGGCCGAGCCGCTGGACAGAGCCTGCCCGGCGGTCCTGGCACGGGCCACGGAGCTGGCCTCGCGGGTCGAGCGCTAGGCGATGCCCGGCATCAATCACCTGGCGGAGCGCGGGCCGAACGGCGTCCTGGTGCTGCGCAAGCCGCCCGGGCCGACCTCACACGACATGGTGGGCCTGGTCCGGCGCTTGAGCGGCGTGCGGCGGGTGGGACACGGCGGGACGCTGGATCCGTTTGCTTCCGGGGTGCTGCCGGTCTTCGTCGGGCTGGCGACCCGGCTGGTCGAGTATCACATGGCCGACGACAAGGCCTACCGGGCGACGGTTTGCTTCGGGATGGCCTCGACGACCGACGACCGGGACGGTGAGCTGAGGCCGGGCGACGGGCCGGCGCCCACCCGGGAGGACCTCGAGGCGGCCCTGGACGGGTTTCGGGGCGCGATAGAGCAGCGACCACCGGCCTTCAGCGCGCTCAAGGTCGCGGGCCGCCGCGCCTACCAGCTCGCTCGCGAGGGGCGGGCTCCGGAGCTGGCCGCGCGCTCGGTGACGATCTCGCGACTGGAGCTGGTGGAGTGGGACGCATCGAACCCGGATCGCCCGACTGCTCTCCTGGATGTGGAGTGCGGCGCCGGGACCTACATCCGGGCCCTGGCGCGAGACCTGGGGGAGAAGCTTGGCTGCGGCGCTTACCTGGGCTCGCTGACGCGGACCAGGAGCGGGCCGTTCTCCCTGGACGCAGCCATCGATCCGGACGGGCTCAGGGAAGCCGCGGCCGCCGGCCCCGAGGCGCTGGCGGCCCTGATGCGGCCGCTGGACGCTGGCCTGGAGTCGATTCCGACGTTGAGCCTCGATGAGGCCGAGCTTCTGGCGACGGCCAGGGGCCAGCAGGTCCGGCCAGCGCGCGGGCGGCGATTGGAGCAGGGGAGTGCCTTGAGGCTGCTGGGCCCGGGGGGAGAGCTGGTGGGCATGGGCGTCTGGCGGAACGGGCGGGTAGTGCCGGAGAAGATGCTGGTGGTGCCGGACGGGCCGGCTGCGCGGCCCATAGCGAAGAGCATCACCGTGCCGGGCATCGACGCTCTCGGTCCCAATCTGGGCCGCCTGTACGTCGCGGTGGGGGTCTTCGACGGGCTGCACCTGGGGCACCTGCACCTGCTCTCGGAGCTTCGTCGCGTGGCTGCGAAGGCGGGAGCGAGACCGGCCGTGGTGACCTTCGATGCTCATCCGGAGGAGGTCGTGGCCGGTCTTGCGCCGCCGCTGCTGTGCGATCCCGACGAGCGCCTGGCGAGGCTGGTGGCGGCCGGAGTCGAGGTCACGGTGGTCCAGCACTTCGACCATGCCCTGCGCACCACCACCTACCAGGAGTTCGTGGCCAGGATCAAGCACCGCGTGGAGCTGGCCGGATTCGCCATGACGCCCGACGCAGCCTTCGGCTACGAGCGCCAGGGGACGCCCCAGGCGCTGACGGATCTCGGCCGGGAGTCGGGTTTTGAGGTCTGCGTCGTGGAGTCGCTGGTGCTCGACGGTGAGCAGGTTCGGAGTTCTGAGATCAGGCGGCGGATCCACGCCGGAGACCTGGAGGGCGCGGGGCGGATGCTGGGCCGCACGCCGGCCGTGACGGGATCGGTGGCCACGCTGGGAGAGGGGACCGCGACGCTCGAGTTCGAACTGCCCGTCGTGCTGCCGCCGCAGGGCCGCTATCAGGTCAGCCTGGAGGGCCCGTGGAAAGGCGCACCGCGCCCGGGCGGCGCCGGGCTGCCGGCAGTGGCGGTGCTCGACGCCGCCGGAGGTCTGGCGCTGGAGCTGCCCGAGGGCGCGAAGTGCCGCGCCGGAGAGCTCATTCGGGTGGCTTTCTGGGGCTCGGTCGCCGGGGCCGAGCCAGCCTGAGTGTGGCACGGGGGCGCGAAGCCTGCTACCATCCGCCAGGCATTTAGAGAGATTGGAATAGACACTTTCAAAGAGAGCTAGTCGGAGGATCGTGTGCCGCTCGCGCGGGAGACGAAGGAACAGGTGATCTCGGAATACGCCGCAAAGGACGGCGACACCGGTTCCGCGGAAGTGCAGATTGCGCTCCTGACAGAGAGAATCAAGGAGCTTACGGAGCACTTGCGGAGCTTTCCGAAGGACAACCAGTCCCGCCGCGGCCTCCTCAGGCTCGTCGGACAGCGCCGGCGCCTTCTGGCCTACCTGGTCAAGAAGGATCCCGCCCGCTATCGCGCCGTGATCACACGGCTGGGACTTCGCCGCTAAAGCCTTTTCCAGGGCGCGGGCTGGTCCGCGCCGGCGGCTTCGCGCCAGGCCTGTTCGGTCGAGCGTCGGTACACATCCGTCCTCCTGGCTCAGGAGGATGAGCACCCTTGTCTCACACACTCGAGACGCAGTTCGCTGGGCGAACTCTAACCATTGAGACCGGCAAGCTGGCGCTGCTTGCCGGCGGATCCGTGACGGTCCGCTTCGGGGACACCATGGTCCTCGGCACGGCCAATCGCTCCGATCCGCGGCCCGGGCTGGATTTCTTCCCGCTCACAGTCGACTTCGAAGAGCGCATGTACGCCGCCGGCAAGATCCCGGGCGGCTTCATCAAGCGTGAGTCGCGCCCGTCCGAGGGCGCGATCCTGGCCGCGCGCCTGACCGACCGGCCGATCCGGCCCCTCTTCCCGGAGGGCTACAAGGACGACGTCCAGGTCGTGATCACGGTCCTGTCCACGGACCAGGAGAACCAGCCCGACGTGCTGGGCACCGTGGCCGCCTCGGCGGCCCTGACCATCAGCGGGATCCCGTTCCTGGGGCCCATCGGCGCAGTGCGCATCGGCCGCATCGACGACGAGTTCGTCGTCAATCCGACCATGGCCGATCTTGAGAAGTCGGCCATCGACCTCATCGTCTCGGGCACTCGCGACGCGATCATGATGGTCGAGGCTGGCGCCAGCATCGTGCCCGAGGAAGTGATGGCGGAGGCCATCCTCTTCGGCCACAAGGCCCTGCAGCCCCTCATCGACGTCCAGGAGCAGCTGCGCGAGGCCGTCGGAAAGCCGAAGACGATGGGCTTCCTGGAGCCCGGGCCGATTTCCCTGCTCGACTTCACCAGGCGCGTCCGGGAGGGCGGTGCCGAGTTCGTGGTCGTGGACGTGGAGACGACCGGCAAGAATGTCAAGACCGACGACCTCGTCGAGATCGGGGCCGTGCGGGTCCGGGACGGCCAGATCGTCGACCGCTTCTCGACGTTCGTGGATCCCGGCCGCGAGATCACCAGCACCCAGGTTCACGGCATCACCAACGAGGACGTGGCCGGCGCGCCCGCACCGCGGGAAGCGGCCCAGAAGTTCCTCGACTTCGCCGGGGAGAGTGCCCTCGTGGGGCACAACGTCGACTTCGACCTGGGCTTTCTCGAGGCGGCCCTGGGCGAGCCCGGCAAGTTCGCGGCCGTGAGTTGCTTCGATACTCTGAACATCGCCCGCGAAGCCTACCCGGACCTCGATGCCTACAAGTTGGGCGACGTTGCCGCCCGCTTCGGGATCGAGGTCGAAACGGCCCATCGTGGCCTGGCGGACGCGGAGACGACGGCGGCCATCCTGGCTCGGTACGCGGAGGAACTGCCGCCGCGCATCGACAAGGTGCGGGAGGAGATCGCCGAGTCGATCCGGGCCAACCGGGTCGAGGGAGCCGACCCGACGGCGTTGCTTGAAACCGCCCGGCGCAAGGCCAGCATGGGCAAGAACCTGTTTGCCGCGTTGCACAAGGACACGGTCCGCAACCTGGTCCTCGACGAGGGGATCCGCATGGACGGCCGTGGCGTCGACGACATTCGGCCGATCTCGGTCGAGGTCGGCGTGCTGCCGCGCGCTCACGGCTCGGGCCTCTTCACCCGCGGCCAAACGCAGGCCCTGACCGTCGCCACGCTGGGCCCCACTTCGGACGTCCAGCGCATCGACACCATCAGCCCGGAGACGGAGAAGCGGTACCTCCATCACTACAACATGCCGCCCTATTCCGTTGGTGAGAACAGGCCGATGCGCGGCCCGGGCCGGCGGGAGATTGGGCACGGCCACCTGGCCGAGCGTGCCCTGCTCCCCGTCCTGCCCACCGAGGAGGAGTTCCCGTACGTCATCCGCCTCGTGTCCGAGTGCGTTACGTCGAACGGCTCCACCTCGATGGCCTCGACCTGCGGCTCCAGCCTGGCCCTCATGGACGCCGGCGTGCCCATCAAGGCAGCCGTCGGTGGCGCGGCGATGGGTCTCATCAGCGAGCCCGACGGCCGGTTCGCGGTCCTGACCGACATCCTCGGGAAGGAGGATGCCTTCGGCGACATGGACTTCAAGGTGACCGGTACCCGCGAGGGCGTGACGGCCCTCCAGATGGACATCAAGGTCAAGGGCATCAACGAGGCGATCATCCGCCAGGGGCTGGAGAAGGCCCGCGTGGCCCGCATGGCCATCCTGGACAAGATGGACGCGGTCATCCCCACCAGCCGGGCGGAGATGAGCCAGTTCGCTCCCCGGATCATCACCATCAAGATCAACCCGGAGAAGATCCGGGACATCATCGGCAAGGGCGGCTCGGTCATTCGCAAGATCCAGGACGAGACCGGTACGGAGATCAACGTCGAGGACGACGGCACCGTCCAGATCGCCGCGGTCTCGGGCGAGAACTCCCGCAAGGCCGTCCAGTGGATCGAGTCGCTGACCCGCGAAGTCGAGGTCGGCGGGCTGTATCTGGGCCGGGTCACCCGGATCATGGGCTTCGGCGCCTTCGTCGAGATCCTGCCCGGCAAGGAAGGCCTGGTCAGGATCGGCGAGCTGGCCGACTACCACGTGCCGACAGTCGAGGACGTGGTCTCCATCGGAGACGAAGTGATGGTCGTGGTGACGGAGATCGATCGCCAGGGCCGGGTCAACCTCTCCCGCAAGGCGGCCATGCAACGCCACCTGGCGCGGACCGAGGAGTAGCGTCCCGGGCCGGCAGGGCCCGGCTACCCGCAACTGCATAGTCATGCATGCTGGTCAAGCATTATGCAGCGGCGTCCGGGTATCCGGGCGCCGCTGCTATACTCGCCCCTGCCCAAGTCCGCATAGACCAAGGAGCGCATGTCTCCACAGGCCCAGCCGCTCACCGTCGCGGTAGTCGGCGCCACCGGCGTCGTGGGACGGACCATGATCCAGATCCTGAGCGAGAGGAAGTTCCCGGTCGGGGAGCTGCGCTTGCTCGCTTCCGGGCGCTCTGCTGGGAAGACGGTCAGCGCGGGCGGGCAGACGCTGACGGTGGGCGAGGCGGTGCCGGAAGCGTTCGAGGGAGTCGACATCGCTCTCTTCTCGGCCGGGACGGACGTCTCGCGCCAGCTTGCGCCCGAAGCGGCGAAGAGGGGGGCCACGGTCATCGACAACTCCAATGCCTGGCGCATGGAGCCCAGCGTTCCGCTCATCGTCAGCCAGGTCAACCCTGAGGACGGCGAATGGCACGAGGGGATCATCTCCAATCCCAACTGCTCGACCATGCAGCTCGTGCCGGTGCTGATGGCCCTGCGCGACAAGGTTGGGCTGGAGCGCGTCGTTGTCGACACCTACCAGTCCGTCTCCGGTACGGGCGCCGAGGCGCTGGCGGAGTTGGAAAGCCAGGTCCGGGCTCACATCGCCGGAGAGCCCAAGGTGGCCGAGGTGTACCCGCACCCGATCGCCTTCAACGTGTTGCCGGAGATAGACATCTTCCTTGACAACGGCTACAGCCGCGAGGAATGGAAGGTCGTGACCGAGAGCCGCAAGATCCTCCACCTTCCGGATCTGCGGGTCTCATGCACCGCTGTGCGCGTACCGGTTTTCGTGAGCCACTCGGAGGCCGTGCACGTCGAGACCAGCAAGCCGATCAGCCCCGAAGAGGCGCGGGCGGCTTTCGCCGCCGTACCCGGCGTCGTCGTGATGGACGACCCCCAGAATCACGGCTATCCCATCGCCACCCAGGCTGCCGGTCGAGACGAGATCTTCGTCGGCCGCGTCCGTACCGACCCCTCGGTGGAGCGCGGTCTGGCCCTCTGGGTGGTGAGCGACAACCTTCGGAAGGGCGCCGCCACCAACGCGGTCGAGATCGCCGAAGTCCTGCTGGAACGCAGCTGGGTTGCGGCTCGCTCGCGGCGGGGCGGGGCGGCAGCTTGACGAGCGCCGAGCGCCGGGCCGCGCTCGATGCCGTCGCTGCAGAAGTCGCGGCCTGCAAGCGCTGCCGGCTCCATGAGGGCCGGACCAACGCCGTTCCCGGCGAAGGCAACGCCGACACGGAGGTAGTCTTTGTGGGCGAGGGCCCGGGGTTCCACGAAGACCGGCTGGGGCGGCCCTTCGTGGGTCAGGCCGGGGCACTATTGGACAAGCTCCTGGGCTCGGTCTGCTGGAAGCGGGACGAGGTCTTCATCGCCAATGTTGTGAAGTGCCGCCCGCCGGACAACCGCGACCCGGAGCCGGAGGAGATCGCTGCCTGCGCGCCGTACCTCATGCGACAGCTCGAGATCCTGGATCCCGCGCTGGTGGTCACCCTGGGCCGGTTCTCGATGGCGCGGTTCAATCCGGGGGCCAAGATCAGCCAGGTTCACGGGACCTCCCAGCCGGCTCACCCGGGCAGCGGGGCGCCCAAGGCAATGGCCTTCTTCATGTACCACCCGGCCGCTGCCCTCAGGTCATCGCAGGTGGAGGCTCAGTGCTATGCCGACATGAAGGGCGTGCCAGAGGCGCTGACGGCTGCGCGAACGATGCGGGCTGCTGGCCCGCCTGAGATGGAGGCGCCCGCTGAGCCTGACACCGCCGCCGATACCGCGCCTGTCGAAGCGGCCGAGCCGGCAGCCGAAGAGGCCGCCCAATCGGGCCCGACATCACAGCTTGGCCTCTTTTAGGATGAGCACAAACGATCTTTTGCTGACGAGTGCAGATGGCTGACCCGCAGATCCCGCTCCGGATCATCCCCCTGGGGGGTGTGGGGGAGATCGGCAAGAACATGTACGTCTTCGAGTACGGCGACGACATCGTCGTTGTCGATTGCGGCCTCATGTTCCCCGACGAGGAGATGTTCGGGATCGACCTGGTGATCCCCGACGTGACCTACCTCCGGGAGAACAGCAGCCGGGTCAGGGCCTTCTTGATCACCCATGCCCACGAGGACCATGTCGGGGGGCTGCCGTACATCCTGCCGTACTTCCCAGGCGTGCCCGTGTACGCCTCGACGCTGGCTCGCGGTCTGCTGAGCGTCAAGATCAAGGAGCGCAAGCTCCAGGACAACCCGTTGCTGCCACTGGACCCGGGCGACGTGCTGGAGATCGGCCCCTTCCGGGTCGAGCCGTTCCGCACCAACCACTCCATCCCGGACGCGATGGGGATGGCCCTTCACACGCCGCTCGGGACGGTCGTGACGACAGGCGATTTCAAGTTCGACCACACCCCGGTCGACGGCCGAAGGTCGGACTTCGCCGTGCTCTCGCGCCTTGGGGAGGATGGGGTCATTTGCCTGCTGTCCGACTCGACGCGAGCCGAGAGCCCGGGCTACACGCCCTCGGAGCGGACCGTGGGCGAGACCTTCCACGAGATCATGGAGCCCCTGGATGGCCGGGTCATCGTAGCCACCTTCGCCAGCAACATCGCCCGCATCCAGCAGGTCATCGACGCCGCGACCACATTCGACCGCCGCGTGGCGGTGGTCGGACGGTCGATGGAGCAGAACGTCAGGATCGCCACGGACCTCGGCTACCTCACCTACGAGCCGGGTCGAGTGATGGGCAAGGACCAGATCGGCAGTCATCCCGCGGGCGGGACCGTGATCGCCACGACGGGTTCCCAGGGCGAGCCGATGGCCGGCTTGGCCCGGATGGCCAACCGCGACCATCGCTTCGTCGAGATCGAGCCCGGCGACACGGTGATCGTCAGCGCCAGCCCCATCCCGGGCAACGAGGAGTACGTGGCCCGGACGATCGACAACCTCTTCAAGGCCGGCGCCAACGTGTATTACCACGCCGTCAAGCACGCGCATGTCTCAGGTCATGCCAGCCAGGAGGAGCTGAAGCTGATGCTGGGCCTGATCCGGCCCAAGTACTTCATACCGATCCACGGTGAGTTCAGGATGCTCGTCCACCATGGGCGCCTGGCCGTGGAGACGGGCGTGGCGCCGGAGAACGTCTTCATTATCGAGAACGGGCAGCCGGTTGAGTTCTATGCCGACGGCACTGCCAGGCGGGGCACGCCCGTTGCCGCCGGCTACGTGCTGGTGGACGGGCTGTCCGTCGGGGACGTGGGCGAGGTCGTCCTGCGCGACCGGCGGGCCCTCGCCAGCGACGGGATGTTCATCGTCGTCGTCACCGTGGACAAGCAGACGGGTCGGGTGGTAGCCAAACCGGAGATCGTGACCCGTGGCTTCGTCCACGGCAACGAGCGCGACCCGGTCATGCAGGGCGCGCTTGAGCATGTCATGGCCGCTGCGGAGGGCCAGGGAGATCGGACCAGCGAGGTCGCATTGCTGAAGAGCCTGATCAAGGACGAGGTTTCCCGATACCTGTACGAGCAGACGCGAAGGCGTCCGCTCGTCTTCCCCGTGGTGGTGGAGGTCTAGATGTCCTCGCGTGGGTCCTCTTCCGGCAAGGCCGCGCGGCCGGCCGCGCGGCGGAGCTCCAGGCGGCACCCGACGATAGCCCCGGACGCCCCCCGGCTCGTCGTCGGCCTGGTTCTCATGATCGTGGGCGTCGCGACCGGGATCGCCCTCCTGCTGCCTGGAGAGGGCAAGCTGACCGACTGGTGGCGCGACTCCATCTCGCCCTATGTGGGCTTCGGCCGGAGGGTCTTGCCCTTTGTGTTGCTGGGGGTGGGCTGGTGGATGGTCAATCGGGCCAAGGGCGTTCGGCTCGACTGGCAGCTGACGATCCTGGGCAGCGCGGTCGCCTTCTGTGCAGGCCTGGGGCTCATCGAGCTGTTCTGGCCGGTGCATGGGGGGGTCATCGGCAGGAGCCTGGTCCAGGCCCTGCCGCCGTTGATCACGACGCCGGGTACCGGGATCCTGCTCTTCGGTGTCATGGTGGCCGGTTTCCTGCTGGCCGTCGACATGTCGCTGCCGGCCGCGCTCGGCCCATTCCAGCGGCTCGGAACCCAGGCCGTCGTGTCGTTGATGCGTGCGGCACCGAAGCGGGAGGCTACGGGCGACCGGCCACGGCCGGAGCGTGCCGACAAGCCCGAGCAGCTGGGTCGCGAGGCGATCTCGCTGGAGCCGCGCGGCCACGGGCTGGGTGAAGCCAGGTCGGCCGCTGAGGCATCGATCCCGCCTGCGGTCCCCAGCACAGCTCCCGTCTCGGCGACTTTCGCGCCGGCTGCCGCGGAGAACGGGAGGACGGGCGGGCCGGAGGCCGCGTCGCCCGAGGGTCGGTTCGGCCCGGCTACCGCCGAGGCCGCGGCTCAGGAGCTGGCCCGGCTGGGGACTTCAGTTCGAGAGGGAGGCCACCTGCGTGGCCGCGGTGGGCCGCGGGGCGCAGGCGACAGTGGCAGGCCGGCGGAGTATCGCCTGCCGCCGCTGACGCTGCTCGACGACATCGCGCCGCGCAACGGCGACGCATCGATGGACCACGAGCGGCGCGCCCGGATCATCGAGAGCAAGCTGGCCAGCTTCAACATCCCGGCCAGGGTCGTGGCCTGGAACGCCGGCCCGGTCGTGACTCAGTACGAGGTTGCTCCCTCGCCGGAGATCAAGGTCAGCCGGATCGAGGCCCTGTCCGACGATCTGGCGATGGCGCTGGCGGCCCGGACGATCCGCATCGAGGCTCCGATCCCGGGCAAGAGCGTGGTGGGCATCGAGATCCCCAACAAGGACTTCAACATCGTGGCTTTGCGCCGCATCCTGGAAGAGGTCGACTTCAAGGGCTCGTCCAAGCTGACCTTCGCCCTCGGACGCGACGTTGCCGGGCACGCCCGTGCGGCCGACCTGACGAAGATGCCGCATCTGCTGATCGCAGGCGCGACCGGGTCCGGCAAGAGCGTGATGGTCAACGCCCTCATCGCCAGCCTGCTCTGCAACGCCACGCCGGACGAAGTGAGGCTGGTGCTGGTCGACCTCAAGCGTGTGGAGCTGTCGGGCTACAACGGCCTGCCGCAGCTGATGGTGCCGGTCATCACGGAGCCCGAGCGCGCCAAGGCCGCCCTGAAGTGGGCGGTGGCAGAGATGGAGAACCGCTACCGGCGCTTTGCGGGCGCGAACGCCCGCAATGTCGCCACGTTCAACGAATCGCGAACCGACCCGGCCGACAGGATGCCGTACCTGGTTGTCATCGTCGACGAGCTGGCGGATCTGATGATGCGCGAAGGCAAGAACGTCGAGGACCCGATCGTCAGGCTGGCCCAGAAGGCCCGGGCCACGGGCATACACATGGTCCTGGCCACCCAGCGGCCGTCGGTGAACGTCGTCACGGGTCTGATCAAGGCCAACTTCCCCAGCCGCATCGCCTTTGCCATGGCCTCCCAGATCGACAGCCGGACGATCCTGGACATGCCCGGCGCCGAGGATCTGATCGGGCGGGGCGACATGCTCTTCCAGCCGGCCGATTTGCCGCGGCCGATCCGCCTTCAGGGCGTGTTCGTCTCGGACAAGGAGATAGGGAACATCACCAGCCACTGGCGGGCCGAGGCCGAGCCGCACTACGACATGGGGATCGTCGAGGGCGGCGAGGAGCTGGAGGGCGCGCCTGAGGAGCCGGACGAGGAGGCCGACCGGCTGCTGGGCGATGCCGTCGCGGTCGTTCAGGAGTACGATCGAGCCTCGGCGTCGCTGCTGCAGCGGCGCCTGAAGGTGGGGTACGCACGGGCGGCGAGGATCATCGACCAGCTCGAGGCCCGCGGCTACATAGGGCCGTTCGACGGTTCGAATGCCCGCCAGGTGTTGCGCCGCGACGGAGGCGGGCCCGCACGATCGTACAGTGGGCACGGCGAGGATGAGGCATGACGGATCAGGGTCAACCGCGCCGCCTGCGCCTGAGGAAGAATGAAGCGGAGCCGGCGGCTCTGCGGCCTCAGGGCGTCCAGCCGCCGGTTTGCGAGAAGCTGCGGGCGGCCCGGCAGGCGAAAGGGCTCGACTTCTTCAGGATCGAGCGCGACACGAAGATCCGGACCCGGTATCTCGAGGCGATCGAGGATGGCCGCTTCGAGGATCTGCCCGGCGAGATCTACGCCCGGGGTTTCATGCGCAACTACGCGGCCTACCTGGGCCTGGACGCGGATGCGGTGGAGGCCCAGTGGCGGGTCGAAACCGGCCAGCCGGCGCCTCCGCCCCTGACGCCGAAGATCAAGCCGACGCCCCGCGAGGTCATTCCCCAGCCGATGCCGGAGCCGGAAGGGCCGCCCAAGAAGCCGGTCGGGGACAAGCAACCGGAGAGGCAACCAAAGCAGAAGAAGGTCCCGCCGCAGGCCGAGCAAGCCGCCCCGGAGCCCGCAGGCGGGGGCCGGAGCCTGCCGCGGCCGAGCCTTCCCAGGCCGACGCCGCCGGCCCTGCCCGCGTTCAGCCTGCCCGCGTTCAGCTTGCCAACGTTCAAGCGGCCGGCGCTCCACCTGCCGTCGCTGCGGCGCGGCAAAGCCGAGGAGGAGAAGGGCAAGAAGCGATCGGCCGCTGGGAAAGAGACCTCGATCGGGCGGCCGGAGCCGATGACCGAACCGCGCCGGCGGATGCTGCTGCAGCCGTCCCACATCGTCCTGCTGGCGATGGCGGCCGTGGTGGTGCTGGTCGCGGGTTACTTCGCGATGCAGGCGACGCGTGTCCTGGACTACCCCACGATCGCCGTGAGCGATCCGGATAAGGCCGTGACGACCCTGTCGCCCGGCACGGCGCAGTACGTACTGACCGGCACGGCTACCCCGGGCTCGACCGTCAGGATCTCCTGGGACGAACGCGAGCCGAACACCGTCCTGGCCGACGAAACCGGGAAGTGGGAGTTCGAGACGCCGCTGCACAACGGCCTGAACCAGTTCGACATCAGCGCCCGCAACGAGGCGACGAACCACAACTCGGACGAGGTGACTGTCATCCTTGAAGTCCCGGTGCCGACTGCGTCCCCGGCGCCGAAGCTGCTCGTCATCGACTCCCCGACGGAAGGGGAGCGCCTCAAGGCCGGCGACATCAAGGTGGAAGGCACGGCCGTGGGGCTCGCCTCGGTCACGATCACGCCGACATTGGTTGGGCCGCCCCCGGCGCCCGGCAGCACGCCGCGGCCGTCACCCACCCCCGGCGCCCCGACCGAGGTGCCGACCATGATGCCTCTCCCGTCCCTCACTCCCACCCCCGAGGGGCAGACACCGACGCCGCGACCCACGCCGACCCCGACCCCGACCCCGGGTGCCTCGGGTGCGCCCGAACCCGTCACCGTCATCCCGACCGTGGACGGGAAGTTCAGCGCAGTGCTGGAGCTTACGCCCGGGACCTGGACGCTCACGGCGGTGGGCTGGGACAGCGACGGCCAGGCGACGGCGCCGGTGGAGGTGACCATCGGAGTTCCAACGCCTGCGCTGCGAGTGACGATCCAGATCAAGGGCGGCAAGGCCTGGCTGAAGATCTGGAAGGACGGCGCGGTCCTGCCGGGGTACTCGAAGGACTTCCCCAACGGGACCGTCATCACGATCGAGGCCAACGAGTCGGTCTGGATC
>Ga0307443_1001321_pt1 | contig 14738 bp, 12 predicted proteins | sample SalMarSW160220MG_FD_202148 | JGI IMG/M metagenome (GOLD analysis project Ga0307443, IMG submission 202148) | Salt marsh sediment microbial communities from the Plum Island Ecosystem LTER, Massachusetts, United States - SW1601-220 | ecosystem: Environmental > Aquatic > Marine > Intertidal zone >... | reverse complement strand
ATAAAGAGGCCGAAGAAAGGGCGGAAAGGATAATCGCCCAGGCAAAGCAGAAGTCGGAGCAGATTACTCAGGAAGCTACCGAGCGGGGACGGCGGCGGATAGAGGCGGAGTCGTCCCGGATTACCGCCGAGGCCAGGTCGAGGGCGGAATGGGAGGCGGCGCGAATTATCGCTGAAGCCAAGCAGCGGGCGGTGCGGATTATTACCGAAGCCAGCGATTGGTTAGAGGCGGAGGTCAAGACGCCGACCCGGAGTCTATCGGAACCCGGCCCCACCTATGAGAAAGCTGAAGCCGAGGCTGAGGCAGAAACCCGCGGCGAATCCGAAGGCGAAGTCGGCGACGGCTTATATCAGGGGATGCTGGAGCTGGAGATAGTCTCGGTAGACCCCAAGCAGGTGCCCGATTTCGTCTCACACCTGCAGCAGGTCCCCGACCTGCAGGTGGTATCCTTCAGGGGTTCGTCCAGCGGCGAAAGCATGATTGTCGTGGTCATTAACCGCCCCCTCCCCCTGCCGGCCATTCTCAGGGAGATACCCTCGGTGGAGTCGGCAATTGGCAACGGGGGCAAGATTCAGGTAACCCTCAGGTAATTTCAAAGCGGTATTTCCCCCACCCCATTTTAGATTAGGTCTATCTTGACATCCTGTTACGGGATATTTAACAGAGGATGGACAATGGTCACGAAGTCATGGGCTGTCCGCAGAGCTACTGAGGGTGCAGGCAAAAGCTCTTGGTATTCCGCTGGTTCAGAAGCAGACGACAAACTCTGGTTATGAGGCTGAATTCAAGAATACGCTTCTGGCTTTAAAACAAGAGGGGATAACCTTGGGCGTATTCGGCGATATTGACTTCAACGAGCACCGGCAGTGGATTGAGAGGGTTTGTTCCGCGGGAGGTCTTGCACCCCATCTTCCCTTATGGGGACAGAACCAAGAAGAGACACTTAAGGACTTCATTCGTTCGGGTTTTGAGTCATTGGTAGTTGCCACCAAGGCTGACCTGCTCGGTGAGAAATGGCTGGGACGAAAGATAGATGCGGCCTTTCTGACAGACCTGAACGAACTGAGAAAGACGAAGGAAATCACGTCGTGCGGTGAAGCCGGTGAATACCATACCTACGTCATAAACAGACCTTTGTTCCGTAAACGCGTAGAAATTAGGGAAGTCAGCAAGGAAATAAAGGACGACCACTGGTTTCTCAGGATTGCCAAATGCGCACTGAGACCCAAGAATAAGGCACCAAAGGGGTGAGTATGAAAAAAGCCATCCTGATTGTTGGTGGCGCCCGTAGCGGTGATTGTGGATTGCATCACACTGCTGGTGAGCAATATCTTCAGTCTATATAGCGACCAGGCTCTGGAGCAGATTGAGGAATCAGTCTTTGAAGGACCGGCATCTGCTGAGATCGATGAGCTTGTAGAATGCCTGAAGAAGCTTGATGCCAGCTTTATTAGAGGGTCTGGTACAGTTACCTTCGCTGTTGATAAGGCAGTGAAAGATAGCCAAGAGTATATCCTTGACGGCGAGACCAGTGAGTCGATAAGTGGTGGTAGTGGAGGTCAGTTCCGGAGAGAATAAAGCCACCTAGGAGACTTAGATAGAGCGATTCTAACAACTCAGGAAGCAGGAATTGTTGACGAGGAACTGATTGCATGATGTCAGGGTTCGCACGTTACCAAAGTCAATGAAGGTTTGAGACAATTACCTAGCCAAAGGTGGTAGCGAGTGCTACCACCTTTCTATTGTAGCCTGGAGCCATCACTATTTCTTATTCCATATACTAATTGGGCGAGTTGTTCAATCGCCCCATTAGTATCTCGTAATGCTTGCGGTTCATTCCTCGATAGCTCCGAGGTCCCTTATCCTAATCAGCCAGGAGGCTCTTCAAATGCTTTTAGCACAAGCTCAGGGGGTGTAAACAATCTGGGCTAATGTGGCGGCGTCTATTCGCCCTCGGCCCACGCTGTTGATACAAATTTGTTGACAGCTATCCTCAATCGCCGCCCTGACCTCATCATTGAGGTTGCCATCGCCATTGGTATCGGTGAGCTCACCGAACAGGATTGCCGCCAGTCCGCTGACATAGGCGGTAGCGAAAGAAGTGCCCGTCTTGTACCCGTATTCATCACCGGGCAGAGTGGAGTAGATATCAAAGCCAGGGGCGGCAATATCAACCCAGTCGCCGTAGTTTGACAGCAGCGCCAGGGTGTCATCCTGTTCCGTAGCCGCCACGGCAATACAGTGCTCGTAATAAGCCGGGTAGACCGGCGACTGGTTGCCCTCGTTGCCAGCGGCAGCCATGATTACCGCCCCCTGGCTCCAGGCATAGTTCACGGCTTCTTCCAGCTCTGAGGAAGGCTCTCTAAGTTCAATGCTTACATTAATAACCTTGGCTCCATTATTCACCGCCCAGATAATGCCCTTGGCTACCGCTGATGCCTGACAACTGCCCTCGTCATCAGCCACCTTGACATTCATTAGCTGACTCTGTGGCGCCACCCCGACAATGCCTACACCATTGTCACTGTAAGCGGCGATAATACCGGCGATATGGGTGCCGTGCCCGTAAACGTCACCGGCTATAGGGCTGCTGGTAAAGTTAGCCTCAGCCACCACCTTGCCGTTTAGGTCTTCGTGGCCACGGTCAATTCCCGTGTCGAGGACGGCTACCACTATCCCCGCACCGCTGTTGGTAGCCCGCCACAGCTCCCCAATCTGGATATGGCTCAAAGCCCACTGTTCATTCAGGTAGGGGTCGTTGGGGACAAATGGCTCGAAGGAAAGAGCAGCAGCATTGCCTTCTGGCTCCTGTTCGGCGGCATCCGCGCTACTGGAAGTAGGTATCTCGGCTTGTGCCACTGGGATATGATTTACCATGTTGCTGCTGGTCGCTAGAGTATCTCCAGTGACTCCCACTGAGCCTGCGAGGAGGCTGATAGCTATAAATATCGGGATGGTGAACTTTAATGTCTTCATCTATAATTATAGTTGCACAGCTTCACCTCCGAAAGAATAGCTATATCGTTGCAAAATGGGGGGTCAATTAGTAGGATGACTATTGTCATAGCCCTTCCGGTGCTTTTCCCCTACTGACCGATAATTGGTGTGGGTAAAATGGGGAAAAGATAAGATAAGTGCTCTTGACAAGCGCCGTTCGGGGGGTTACTATTGACCCACTACTATTTACCCACTACTATTTACCTAGTACTAGAGTAATGAAAGTTTTTGGCTGGTTAGTTTCGATAGTACTGGCCCTTATTCTTGCGGGCTTTATCTTCGTGTATTTCTCGCCCGACTACGATATGCGCCTGGTGAGGAGCGAGAGCATGAAACCTGCCATCAATATGGGGGATATGGTAATCACCGGTCCCTTAGCTGGGCCGCTAAGCGGAGAGGTCAGCCCAGGGGCTATCGTAACCTATCAGCGGGGGGAGGAGCTGGTTACCCACAGGGTGCTGTCGGTTGATGGTGACACTTTGCTTACCAAGGGTGACGCCGTGGAAGACCCCGACCCGTGGGCGGTTACCCTCTCCAATGTTAGAGGAGTGTACCTGTTCAGGATTCCCTATATCGGTTATGTATCCAATTTCGTAGGAACCAAGTTTGGCTGGTTCCTGGCGATTATTATTCCCGCCCTATTGCTGGTAGGGCTTCTTATCAAAGATATAATAAAAGAGGCATGGCGCAGTCCGGAAAAAGTAAGCCATAGCTATAAAAAGGAGGTGGTACCTAGAGACGAGTGGGACTGATATAACCACAAACAGGACAAGGAATATTTATAGAAAGGAGTGAAAAGAAGTGAAAAAGATACTTGGTTTGACAATAGCAATAGTGCTCATAATCGGATTGGTTGCCGGCGGCACCTGGGCTTACTTCAGCGATACTGAGACCGTCGTCGGCAACTCCTTCACCGCAGGGACGATTGACCTTGCAATGTCGGGAAAGGTCACAATCCCGGACATAAAACCGTGTATGACGGAGTGGGGCTATATACATCTTCGCAACGCTGGTGATAATGACGGCAATACCTGGCTCCATTTCGCCAATGTGATGAACTATGAGAACAATATCGTGGATCCGGAAGCCGAGGCTTACTGGGAGAACAGCAGCTATAACCCCGACAAGCTGAGGTATGACAACTTCCTGGAGTGCTTTACCACCATCGATATATATATCGACCCAGAGCCAGATGGGGAAGTTACCAACGGTGGGACATACGTCATCCAGCAGAGTGACGGCTGGGAGCTAGCTGAGCTTGAGTGCCAGTGGATTCCTCTGGGAGAGCTGAAGAAGAATGAGAAAGTCGAGGTCTGGTTCAGCTTCCACATCCAGCCTGATGTAGGCAACGAGTTCCAGAGTGACGAGGTGGTGTTTGACCTTGAGGTGATGCTCCAACAGGCGAATGCTACTACTGTACCAGAGCCCGAGTGGCCCAGTCAAATGAGGGTGCTTCGCCTGGAGAACAAGGACAGTAGTCAGGCAACACCGACCAGCGCAGCCGATATGGTTGGCAAGAATTACTGGACGCCGATAACTGGTGATGGCATTTATGCCATCCTGAGCTACGACTCCAAGGGGCATAATTTTGATTACACCTTGACTGCCACCGGACTCGCTGACGGGAACTACAGCCTCATTTACTACGCCGACCCGTGGCCTGGAAGCAACGGCTGCTTGATTAACACCATGTCGGCTGTTGGTGGTGCCATTAACCAGACGGGTTCTGTCGACCTTGGTATGGACCTGCCAACTTCCGGCGATGCGAACTACCCCGATGGCGCCAAGATATGGCTCGTCCCGTCCGACGACTACTCTGGTAGTCAGATAACAGGCTGGAATCCCGACGATTTCCTCTTTGAGATGCGCCTCATCACCTATAATGACACCGACGTTTGATAACGCTGGCAGCTTAATTGTCTTTTGGAGGCAGAAGTAAGATAGTGGTGGGGTGGAGAGGTTCCACCCCACCAGAGACCTGTTGTAACGAGAGCTTAAGCCGATAGCGTAAGCTATAGCGGAGAGCAAGCATAGCTATGAATAGAACGCTGAAAGAAAGGAGGTGCCATAAATGAGGAAAGTCTTATTTCTCTCATTAGCTCTTATCCTTCTTCTGGGGATAACGAGCGGTGGCACCTCCTCTTATTTCAGTGACACCGAGACCTCGGCTGGCAACACCTTTACCGCCTGGGTGGAGGTCTGCGAGCCTGGAAGTATGATAATTGTCAGCGATATAAATACAATGGTCACCGAGGTCAACGGCGGGTCAGTTTCCCAAAATGCAGTACTTGCCTGGGTGCACGGTAATTGGAATAGCAGCATAACATATGACAGTGCACCTTACACCTTCCTCAACGACGCTGAATGGATTTGGGAAACCGTTAGAACCGATGACCCGCCGGCGGGAGATGATGCGCCGATAGACGGACGGGTGGTGCGCTTTGAAAGGACATTCACTATCCCCTGCTCTCCTGCTGGGGCTGAGCTGTATATGACGGTGGATAACGGCTACACCGTCTGGATAAATGGAAACCTTGTCGGTTGCGCGCAGGTTGATTCCGGTGAGACTGACCCCTGTATAGGATGGGAGGACTCTGACCTCACAGAGGATTTCGTGCATACCTCCAACTGGACAACTGTAGAGCATTATATTATTGATTCAACGGACTTAGTAACGGGGGAGAATGTTCTCGAAATCCTGGCCGCTAATGAGCAAATGGACGGCGGTACGAAGGGCAGCAATCCCGCCGGGTTAATTTACTGGCTTGAAGTCAAATGGGGATATTAATGTATTTACTGCGTTATCTAAAACATATTAAAAGCCTCCTCACCGCCAGGCTATTTCTAGCGGTGATAATAGGAGTGGTTATGCTTGGCTCGCTGCCCGCCCCGGTACAAGCTCAAGAGGAGCCGATAGACCTGGAGCTGGATGGCGGAGAAGCTACCATCTGGAGTATAGGTAATATTCTGCCCTGCGATAGCGGCGTTGAGACAGTTACCCTGCACAATGCCGGCACCGAGGATGGTTATGTTGCTATCTGGATAAGCGATATTGATAGCGGTGAAGGCTTAAACCCGGAACCTGAGACGGATACCGGAGGGGAGGGTGAGCTTGATGACCATTTAATGTTTGACCTCTCTGCTAGCGGGTTAAGCACCAACTTTAGCCTGCCGGCGACCATTAATAACTTTCCGCAGAGTGTTGACGACCCGGGCTATATCTGGATAAATCCACTCAATGCCGGTGATACTGTTACCCTGGACTGGGAGTGGGAGCTACCCTGCGAGACAGGTAACGATGCTCAGGGAGATACCGTTTCCTTTACCATAAACTATTTCCTTGGGGAACTCCCCCCACCTTCCACTCCAACACCTCGACTTGGCGGTGGCGGCGGTGGCGGCGGCGGCGGTGAATGTTACCTTATCATAGACATGCTGGGTAAAATAAGCAAAGTAAGGGTCGGATGCTGTGGCAATAGGACTCTCGAATCATGTATGGCCTTTGACCCCGATGAACTGCATTTCCTGGAGATTCAACGTAACACGGAGATAATTTGTGGTGATTGTGAGGGATGCGGCAGCTGCCCAGAAATAATAGTGATGAGTCTGGCCGAGGAAGCACCGCCAGCACCAGATGGTATGGCGATAGTAGGCCCAGTTTATGATTTTACGGGGTATAGGGATAAACAAAGGCGTGAAGTATGCTATCCAGTTACCTTCAACTCGCCAATCACAGTGCTATTAAGCTATGACCCTGATGCGCTGCCTGAGGGTGCCTTCTCGCCAGTTATCGCCTATTATGATACTGGGCTGGGCTTGTGGGTTGAACTGGCACCTGACACAGGTAGAGTAGCCGAGGTTGGTAAGGTAACTGGGCTGGCAGATTACTTCAAATCGCCGTTCGCCGTATTGGTGGAGGTACCTCCTCTACCCTCGCCTCCACCGCCAGTTCCGGTTCCAGCCCCTGCTAATTTTGTGGTTAGTAACTTGAACGTTGCACCACCAGAGATTGAGGTAGGAGAAAACGTTGCCATCACTATTAATGTAGTTAATGATGGTGGGCAGGAAGGCGCTTACCTTGTTGAGCTAAAGATAAATGGGGAGACAGTAGATAGCAAAAAAGTAACACTGGGCGCTGGACAAAGCGAGCAGGTAAGATTTACTGTATCTGGAACTGAACCTGGACAGTATGAGGTAGTAGTTTCCGGGTTAGGCGGTGAGTTCACCGTCTTACGAACCATCAGTTGGTGGCTCATAGGTGGTATAATCGCTGTCCTTATACTGCTAGGCTGGTTGGGTTGGTATCTAATAAGGAGGATGAGTTAAGGGTCAGAGTCTTAAGGCCACCAGTTGACAGCAGCAGGAAAATGCATATGGCTGTGTCTGCCCAAAGAGCGGCATGACTCCGGATATTCCCACCATACCAGCGAAACGGATATAGAGCTTTGATGACATTGTAGACGCCGATAACAATAACAAGCGGTGGTATGCGGCTTGATAGGCAGCGGGGAAGAGGGATATTTAAGCAGAAGCTATAGCAAAAGCCTCTGGAAGTACAAAGGCTCGCACTTGCCATCCTTTCCATACTGAAGAGTATGACCAAGGGTACTACCCAGTAAAAATTATTGAGTGGCAAGAAGTGAGCCGTGGATCCGTCTCCTTATTGCACCTTATAGCGGTTTGTGCAGCTTTCAGACGAGAACTTCATCATCACGCCACTCAATTACGCTATGACACAGTATATTAGAAACAGTAAAAGCCCTTACCGGACAATTACGGCTTACAGTAATTGAAACAATACGCGAACTCCTAAGAGTCTACTTCAAATGCACCGCTGAGAAACACGAAAGTAAAATTGAGTCCCTCGAAAACCAGAGGTTCATCCTCGCGGTTGAATTAAAGAAGTACCACGACCGGTTCGGCATCATCAGGGACTAGCCCTTCCCCAAAACTTTTTTCAAAAAATTCCCCAAAAATTGCACAAAACAAGCTTTTGTTCACTCTTCATGTGGATTGCTATGAGCTTCAGCAGTCGGGGTTTGGGGAACAAAGGCGACCGGAAAGACTGATCATAGCTTAACTATTCGCTACCTTTATAACCACTATCAGTCCACTCATACGGCCGGTTCTACAATATTCTCGTAAACCGTGACTCTTAAGTATATCCTTGAGTCCGCCATTTCTAAGATAATCCTTAAAGCTCTGATAGTGAGACCCGCCGGCGAAGAATTCTATGGCCCTCGCAAATACAGCTAAAACATTCCCGGGTAATGGAACCTGATAATCTATTAGGATAAGGGCGCCATCTTGCTTAACAACCCTCTTCATCTCAGAAATGATTTGATATCGGACTGGCTTTTCCTTATCGTGTAATCCAAAAGATACGGACGCATAGTTAAAGTACCTGTCCGGAAAAGGCAACCTGGTTGCATCGGCGAGCTGAAAGGAGACATTTGCCGCTTTCAGTCTCTTTATATTTCTTGTAGCTATTTTGAGCATGCTTGGGCTGATATCCATGCCTGTAGCGATAATGCCCCGGCGCCCGTACTCAAGAACCTGCGCCCCTGTACCACAGCAGACATCGATTACCTTGTCTCCAGCCTTCATGCCGGAGAATTCAGGAGTACACTTCCTGATGTCTCTCAACAAAGGGTCTACCAGGGTTTCATAGTTTAACCTGAACATCGTGTTCTATCATACCACACAGTCTGGGAGGGCTGGAGTTGCATAGTGCGGTATTTTGAACGGAATATATCTGTTACCTGGTTCTCTGCTGGCGGAAAGGTGTTAAAAAATGACCGGTCCAGCCAGGTGTCCTGACTTCCTGTATGCCATGTTATAATGTATTTGCCGTAAGAGAGAGGTGCCTTGGATAGAAAAAGCCTGGAAATGCTTGGTTTTGGGCAGATATGTGAAATAGTGGCCGGGTTTACCTCATTTTCCGCCAGCCGCGAATTAGCCCTTAATCTGCAACCGCTTTCCGATTACGAACAGATTTTTCTGCTGCTGAGGCAGTCGGCTGAGGCACGCCACCTCCTCTCGCTGGAGCCCGCCTTCTCTATTGGGGGAGCCTTTGACATTCGAGAAGCGGTAAAGATGGCCGCGCGGGGTAAGGTTCTTGAGCCGCGAGTCCTTCTGGAAATTCAGCAGACTCTGGCTGCCATGTACCAACTGCGGGGCAGTATCGAAAAAATGTCAGAGGAATTCCCGCTACTCTGGAATAATGCCAGCGGTATAGTTGAGCTTCGTCAGCTGGAAAAAGACATCGCCAGCTGCCTGGCGCCAAACGGCGAAGTGCTGGATAGCGCCTCTCCCCGGCTGGCTGCAGTTAGACGGCAACGGAGACAGGTGCGTCAGCAGTTATTAGACCGGCTGAAGGTCACTATGGAGTCACCCAGAGGACGTACGGTAGTCCAGGAACCTATTATTACCGAGCGGGAAGGCAGGTACGTTATTCCCGTCATGATTGAACATCGCAAAGAAATAAAGGGCATCGTTCACGATGTTTCTAACAGCGGAGCTACGGTATTCATCGAGCCGTGGGTGACCGTAGAACTGGGTAACACGCTCCGGGAGTTGGTGGTAGAAGAAAGCCATGAGATCGAAAGGATTCTGGCAAGCTTAAGTGCTAAAGTGGGAACCCACGAGATTGAAATATCTCAGGCTGTAGCTTTGACAGCTGAGTTAGACCTGGCAGTGGCTAAGGCAAAGTATGCCAGGAAAGCCAGGGCTACCGAACCTATCCTTACCACATTCAACAAAGACGGGGGTAATCTTGAGGACAAACCGGCTCATGTGCTAAGACTTGTCGAAGCCAGACACCCGTTACTGGCAGAAAAAGCGGTGCCTCTTTCTGTGGAGATAGGGCAGGACTTCTCAATACTCGTAATTACGGGGCCCAATACCGGCGGTAAGACGGTAGCCCTGAAAACAATCGGCCTGCTCAGTTTAATGGCACAAGCTGGCATACCCATTCCGGCTTCAGCGGAAAGTCGTATTCCCGTTTTTGATGACGTATTTGCCGACATTGGTGATGAGCAGAGCATTGAAAAAACACTCTCAACGTTTAGCTGGCACATCGGCAATATCGTACGAATCATTAACAGCTCTACCGGAAGGAGTCTTGTACTTCTCGATGAGCTGGGTACGAGCACTGACCCGGCGGAAGGCTCGGCCCTGGCTCGCTCTATTTTGCTCTACTTCTTTTCTCGTGGAACAATGGCCGTAGCCACCACACACTTTAGTGACCTTAAGGCTTTCGCGCATACGACGACCGGGCTACAAAATGCCTCGCTTGACTTTGACCCGGTTACGCTGGCGCCTACCTACCACCTGACAACAGGTACACCTGGCGGCAGTAACGCCATGGCTACCGCTGCTCGCCTGGGCTTGTCCCCCGATATTGTCTCTCGGGCAAGAGATATGCTAACGAGAGGTAGCGAGGAGATGGAGACTCTACTGGCCAATTTGCTTGAGGAAAAGCATGGGATTGAAGCCCTCCGTGATGATCTGAAAAGAAAGACAGACGAGGCGGCACGACGGAACATTGAATTAGAAAACGAACGGCGACGGCTGGCGGAGGAAGAAAGAAAGACTATTCAAGAGAACAGGGACAGGGTTGTCCGTGAGGCGGCTGATTTAATTAAGGAAATCCGGCAAGCGGAATCAGCCTTGCGCAAAGAACAGAACAAGCAGAGGATCGAGCAGGCCCGGCAGGCGACAGCACTGGCAAAGGAGCGGTTGAAAACGGAGGTATGGCAGCCAAAGACAGGAGAAATCGGTGATGAGACAGAAGACGAGGGTGGAATCACTGTAGGCGACATGGTCCGGCTGAGAGAAGCAAACCTTGTGGCGACAGTGCTTTCGGTATCAGAAGAGACACAACAGGTTGAAGTCCAGGCCGGACAGGTAAAGCTCAGACTCGGTCTAAATAGCGTGGAAAAGGTAAAAGTGACCCCGGGTACAGCACCCCCGGAATTCACCCCGGTTAAAAAGCTGGTGACGTCACGGCCGGTTCCGATGGAACTTGACCTGAGGGGGAAACGGGCCGATGAGGTGGAGTGGGCGCTTGACAGCTACCTGAATGCCGCCTCTCTGGCTAATTTAAGCGAGGTACGTATTATTCATGGTGTTGGCACCGGTGCAGTACGTAAAATCGCCAGAGAGCTGCTGGTCTCTCACCCCCTGGTTAAGTCGTTCCGTCCCGGTGTGAGGGGCGAAGGCGGCGATGGAGCCACCGTTGTCAGACTATAGGTTTCTAGAGCAGAGGCATTTCTTGCGATGCTAGTTTCAAGACGGTTCTTCCTGAGCAGGCTAAGGATGCTTACCTTCCTTACTGAACTGGAGGCAACCAGTGGTCCGGCTGAGTCCCTATACATACCGTCTGGCTTGCCTTTACAAGAGGTTGGAAATTTACTGAAAAAGGTGCTTGACCCACAAGCCATTCCACCGGAATTAGCCGAACTCGCTGCCGCTTCGAAAACGGGGGCGGTCATTTTTGGGAGCCCTTCCCAAACGCTTCTGGTTGTACCACCATTTCCGATAAGGGCAGAGTACTTCGCGCGGGGTTATGTTGTTGAGCCGTTGTCTTCTCTGCTCAAACGCAATTTCAGGGTTGCCTTGATTCTAATACGTTTGGGGGTATATGCCATCGGGCTCTCTGAGGGTGAAAGTCTGGTCACCAGTAAGGTTGGAACCGGGCTTATCCACGGGCGACACAAGAAAGGTGGTAGTTCACAGCAGCGATTTCGGAGACACCGGGAAAAGCAGATCGAATATTTTCTGACTCGGGTCTGCGGCCACATCCAGGAACATCTCAAACCTCATTCCTCGACGCTAGACTTTGTAGTTTATGGTGGTGCGCAAACCACAATATTGTTACTACAAAAGCAGTGTCCCTTTCTGGCCAGGCTTGAGGGAGCAATTATGCCACCTCTGCTCGACATACCCGAACCACGTCAGGCGGTACTGGAAAAGGCGGCCCGGCGTGTCTGGTCAACTAGCGTAATTGAGTGGCGTGATGATGAAGTTCTCGTCTGAAAGTTGCACAATCCGCTAAAAAGTGTAATAAGGTAACGCTTTACTATTCGGGTAAATGCTGCGTCTACTCCCCGTCATTTGGACACTATCTTAGAGAATCCTGATTTGACTTGTAGCGGATCGGCTATATACAGGTATGGGTCAGTGTCCGGTTCCCATGCCGGCCAGTCAACCAGTCCTTTGACACTTGGATTCCCCGTCTTAGCGAACTGGGTCCACATAGCCATCATCACCTCGGAGACCTTTCTGTCGGCTTCACCAAGTTCTGGGTCGGGTGATATAGCCCCGGACTGGCTGGCGAGAAAATATAATATTGGCCAGTTACCAGCCGTGTTATCCCAATCGCCGAAAACGTAGCCAAGCTCCATGGCGTGGGTGGAGATACAACCCTCCAGCTTCCAACCCGCCGGAACGTGGTCAAAAATAGCGGCGTAGCCCTTTTGACCAGCCTGGCTCACACTAGAAAGCATATCCACATAACCCGGAATCAAGAAGGGAAACACCAGTACCCCTGGGCCGGTCACTTCCCCGAGGTTGGCGCACACGATAAGGGGGGCAGCATTCTGTTTGCCTGCCTTGAAGATGTTGGATGGTGTATCCGGTAGGAACCAGCCGTCAACTCCTGCCTCCCAGAGACCCTCCGGTTCTAACATGGCCAACTCCCGGGTCAGGGTGTTATCAGTTTCTATAATTTTCTCCCAGGGAAGGGCGCGAGCCGCCGCCAGCGGGTCTTTCTCCTTATCGACGCCGAGCTTAGCGAAGAATTTCTCCCCCATAGCCTCTAGCTCTTTCAGGGGTTTGCCGGTTGAGAACGCCCTGATCGATGTTCCGCTCTCACAAATAGCCCGGTGGAAAAGCCCCTTGGCCAGGGGTGAAGCCATCAGGTTGGCCACCTTCACCCCGCCCCCGGACTCGCCAAAGATGGTTACGTTTTTTGGGTCGCCGCCGAAGGCAGCGATGTTCTTCTGCACCCAGTGGAGGGCGGCCAGCATATCCCAGAACATGTAATTCCCCGAAACACCTTTTGGTGATTCCTCAGAGAGTAAGGGGTGAGCCAGCAGGCCTATCGTGTTGAGCCTCATGTTTACGTTTACCAGCACTATGCCATATTGGGGTAGGCGTGGGGCGTTGGTGAGCGGGTCGCTGGCGCTGCCCAGCTGGTAGCCGCCGCCATGCATCCAGACCATTACCGGTAATTTATCGGTGGTCCTTTTCGCTGGCGTCAGGATGTTCAGGTAAAGGCAGTCTTCACTTGACGGTAAGATTTGAGGGAAAGGGGGTAAATCGCCGAGGTTGGCCTGTGGGGCTATGGGCTTAAATTCGGTGCACTGGCGGGTTCCCGACCAGGGAGTCACCGGTTGTGGCGGCTTCCAGCGCAAATCGCCTATCGGTGGAGCGGCATAAGGAATTCCGCGATAGACATATACTTCTTTTCCAGGTTCGCCAGTTGTAGTCCCAGAGATGTAGCCGGAATCTATCTTTATCGGATTCATAACACCACCTGCTGTTTAAGTTAGTCGTCAGGAAGGGAAATTAGCCTTTAATACCGTGGTCAGGTAAGTTTGGATAACATCTTAACCGGCCATGAAATAGTCATCAGTGCTAATGATACTTTACGGGAAAAAACATTCAATAGCAACTACTTTGCTAAGGATTATCATAGCTCGCTCTTCTAGATTATAGTCGTCACGTGCTATAATTGGATTTCGATAACACAATACGTTCTCCATAATAAATAGTGTCCAGAATAAACTATATAAAATAGCTCTATCATGTCTATACAACGAATGCCGCAATCCCCTGGGACTAGACCGCGATTTTTCTACGGCTATATAGTAGTTATAGCCGCCTTCTTTATTTTCGTGGTGTCGTGGGCTGCATATAATTCTTTTGGTGTCTTCTTCAATCCATTGTTAGAAGAGTTTGGCTGGAATAGAGCTGTCACTTCAGGCGCCTTTTCCCTGTCCATGTTTATATATGGAGTGTTGGGTATTGTCGTTGGGGCACTTAATGACAGGTTCGGACCTCGGGCGGTATTGACATTCTGTAGCATCCTTTTAGGTCTAGGTTATCTGCTGATGTCGCAAATTAGCGCTCTCTGGCAGCTTTACCTGTTTTGGGGAGTCTTAATAGGCATCGGCATGAGTGGCGTTTGGGTTCCGCTATTGTCAACCGTTGCCAGATGGTTCGATAAGAGACGGACACTAATGACCGGCATTGTCATCGCTGGCTTAGGCATAGGTGGACTGATTGGACCGCCGCTTGTCAGCCGTCTTTTAGCTACTTATGACTGGCATCTGTCCCTTATCATAGTGGGCATCGCAGTTTTGCTATTTGTGGTTATAGCTGCCCAGTTTATAAAACGTGCCCCGACTCAAATGAGGCAACTTCCTGATGTTGAAACCAAAGGAAAGTACCAGGCAGCGCAATCAATTACTAACTCATTTTCCTTCAAGGAGGCAATTAGAACTACACAGTTCTGGATAGTATTCGGCATGTTTTTATGCTATGGGTTCGGAACTTACGCCATTGTGGTGCATATTGTTCAATATGCTATTGACTTGGAAATATCACCGGTCAGTGCCGCCAACATATTGGCGGCAAGGGGTGCGGTGGTTATTTTAGGTAATTATATACTTGGTGCCCTTGCTGACAGAGTAGGAAATAGGCAGATTTACATCATTGGATTCGTTATGATGTCG